>Ga0210006_1000524_pt1 | contig 30075 bp, 33 predicted proteins | sample CryGey02umfilter_2_FD_185452 | JGI IMG/M metagenome (GOLD analysis project Ga0210006, IMG submission 185452) | Groundwater microbial communities from aquifer in Utah, USA - Crystal Geyser 4/10/14 0.2 um filter (SPAdes) (version 3) | ecosystem: Environmental > Aquatic > Deep subsurface >... | reverse complement strand
GACCGCGGCCTTTGAAGCCGTTAATCTTGGTTCGAATCCAAGCCCCGGAGCCAATAAAAATAACCCCGAATAGGGGTTATTTTTATTACTCCGTAAAGCCATTTCGACATGCAACTACGACGTGAGCAGGTTCCGCTTCTATGTTGACTGAAGCCATAGGTTTCACCGGCACTGAGCTGTCGCCCCCGACGGAGATGAAGGAACCAAGGAGAGAAAAGAAGCTCTCGACAGCTAGATTTTCCCAAAAAATCCCTCATGCTACCATAGAAGCAATATGCTATCCAGACTGTTTTCCTCCCAAAAAGAAATAGACAAACAAAAAGCCCTCGAAACCCTCATCATACACAGCTCCCCACGTCTTGAGTATTTCTTCCTGGTATTCCTCTCTATTCTCATGGCCACCTTCGGTCTCATCCTGAATAGCGCCGCGGTCATTATCGGCAGCATGCTGATTGCACCGATACTCTTCCCTATTCTCGGAATGGGCATGGGCGTTATTCTTTCAGATAAAAAACTTATCGGACGCAGTTTTTACACGCTCTTAAAATCCATGTTAATTGCCATCGGATTTTCTACGCTGACAGCGCTCTTTCTTATGGCTAACACCGGCATCGGCGGATCCGAAATTCTTGAGCGTGCCTCCCCTTCTTTGATTCACGCTGCGATCGCTATCATCGCCGGACTCGCGGCTTCCTTTGCGCTTACAAAACCAAATCTCTCTGTGGCCTTGCCAGGCGTCGCAGTATCGGTTGCGCTTGTTCCTCCGCTCGCCGTTACGGGCATTGGCATTGCGAAATGGAATTGGCCACTGATTACAGGATCCTTCGGCATGTTTATTGTAAATGCATTAGGCATTTTATTTGCCTCGATGCTGGTCTTCTCCATTTCCAACTTCTATGTAAAAAGAGGCGCTGCCGAACGCGCGATTCATAGAGAAGATAAAGAAATAAAACGCGAAGAAAAAGACGCGGAGAAAGCCGCCGTTAAAGTCGCACGAAATATTTCCGGAAAATAAAAAGTTACGCGCGGCAGAGCTTGTCGCTTACCAGCTTCGATAATTTCACTTTTAACCGATTCATCGCGCGCGTTCTCCGCGCGCTTTGTTTTAAATTCGGATCCGTTTGCGCATCCTGGAAAAGCGGTGCGAGTTCTTTTAGTGCTTCCGCATTGCAGTCGCGAAGACCAAGGATGAATGTGAAGCGTTCTTGAGAAGAAAATGGGATGCGCAGCAAAAGTTCCCAGTAGAACATTTTTTCCGAGTCCATATCAACATAAAAAATTCCGCGTTCATCGAGCCAATGACGAAGCGCGTTTGCAAAACCCTCTTCTCGCGGCTGTATGCGTTCAATATAAAAACCTTGATCATCCGAAGCGTGTTCATGATGAATGGCCACTTCTTTTCTTGTGGGAATCCCTCGCATTTGCCAAGCGCTCACCGACGACCCGATACATGCATCTCCTTTTGCGGAAAGCACGATAGAAGCAAGCGCCCCGCCTGAAAACGAGACTTCGCCAAGATAGGCATGCGTTTTATCAAAAAGAAGCAACATGGATTATTTGCGAATGTAGCGCCCGGCGGCAATCCAAGAAACGAGGGCAGAAAGGAAGGTGATCGCTACAGCTTGAATGCTGAAAACGAATAAGCCCTGATCATAGAAAAAGGCTATGAGACCCGGATCGCTTCCATCAAAAAGCGACAACAGATGCGGCTTAATAATTTGGATGGATCCAAAAACAAGTCCCGCAGTTGAAACGACGGAAAGGAAGGCGAGCCAAATACCCTCAAGGACAAATGGGCCGCGGATGAACGTGGAGGAAGCTCCAACCAAGCGCATGATGGCGATTTCCTCACGATGCGTATAGATGGCTACGCGAATGGCATTGAAAGCCGTAAGAAGCCCAAAGAGAGCGAAAAGCGCCACAAGAACAGCTCCAACCAGGCGCACATTTCTTCCAAAGATTTGAATTTTTGCGATGGCGTCTTTGTGATCGTCATAGGAAGAAGATTTGATAAACGGAGCATATTGCGGATTCTGAACTGCGCTAAGCAAAAAGGCATAATCTTCCGAACGTTTTGCTTTCAAAATCAGCTGGCCGCCAAGCGGGTTTGTATCGAGTTCATTAAGGGCCTCAAGGACTTTTGCATTCCCTTTATTCCGCTCTTTAAATTGCGTCAGTGCTTCGTCAGCAGTCACAAGCGATATAGAAGCTGTTTGTGGCAAAGAAAGAAGATAGAAGCGTGCTTGATTCAAAACAGCTTCCGGCGTTTGTGGCTGAAAGGTAACCGTTACGTCAATACGCTCTTCAAGGAGCGAAATGACGCGCGCCGTCATGACATTTGCACCGAGAAGAACATTCACGGATACCAATGCCGTCATAAAAACAAAAACCGTTGCAAGACCGATCCAGAGATTCCGACCGATATGCTTCCATGAGTTTTTAAAGATCCGCCAAGCCGTTATCATAGGTTATATTGAGAGCATGTATTTGCCGTGCGCTTGATCCGATTGCACGCGTCCATCGCGCAGCATAATGACGCGGCGCTGCAGCGCATTCACTACTTCGCGATTATGCGTCACAAGCACAACCGTTGTTCCAAACGCATTAATCTTTACCAGTAAGTCTACGATATCGCGCGTATTGAGCGTATCCAAGTTTCCCGTCGGCTCATCGGCGAGCAAAATCTTTGGACGATGAACAAGCGAACGCGCGATCACCACGCGCTGCTGCTCGCCTCCCGACAATTGCTCAGGAAAACGGCGAGCCCTTTTTTCCAGTCCGACAATTTTGAGCACTTGCGGCACAACTTCGCGAATATGTCTTGGAGAATCTCCCGCAACTTCAAGAGCAAACGAAACATTTTCATATACCGTCTTCTTCGGAAGCAATTTATAGTCTTGAAAAATGACGCCCATTTGCCGGCGTAATTGCGGAATTTCGCGCGAACGAATGCGCGTGATATCCCAATCGCCAATTTTGATTTTGCCGCTTGAAGGCTGCTCTTCCGCCATGAGAATCTTGGCAAGCGTTGTTTTTCCCGCGCCGCTTTGTCCTACAATAGACACAAATTCGCCCGCTTCAATATGCAAAGAAACCCCCTCAAGACCGACGGAGTTCTTCCCATATATCTTGCTGACATTCTCAAGCACGATCATAGGCTCATTATAGCAGAAAAAGGCCCGTTCGCTAACTAGGCATTCTTCACGCTCTCAGTCACCCTTGTATGCAAGCCCGGTTCAAATATGGTTGGGATAATAGAATCTTTCGTTGGAGAAGAAACGCTTTCTGCAATCGCATGCGCCGCACGCAGTTTTATTTCATTCGAAACATGATCGACGCCGGAATCAAGCATCCCGCGGAAAAGCCCGGGATAGCACAAAGCATTATTCACTTGATTAGGGAAATCGCTTCGACCTGTTGCGAGAACGGCGACACCCAAATCCTGGGCTTCTTCCGGAAGAATTTCCGGAACGGGATTAGCAAGCGCAAAGACAATCGGCGCATCCGCCATGCTTTGGATGATTTCTCGCGTAAAGGTTCCCGGAGCCGACACGCCGATAAGCACATCCGCCTGAACGGAAACATCTGCAAGCGAACCGTTCTTTTTTTCTTGATTCGTGATTTTTGCAACTGCTATTTTTTCTTCATTCAATCCATCGCGTCCTTCGTAAATTGCGCCCTTGCGATCGCACATAATGAGATGGCGAACGCCGGCGGCTGTAAGCAGTCTTGCGATCGCGACGCCCGCCGCACCGGCACCGTTTAAAACAACGTGGATTTTATCTACTTCTTTTCCAACAACGGTAAGCGCATTCAAAAGACCGGCAAGCACCACGATCGCCGTTCCGTGTTGATCGTCATGCATAACGGGAATGGAAAGTTTTTGTTCCAGCTCACGTTCAATTTCAAAACAACGCGGTGCAGAAATATCTTCGAGCTGAATGGCACCGAAAGAAGGCGCCAGTATTTCCACCGTGCGGATAATTTCCTGCGGATCTTTTGTCGCTAAAATAATTGGAACCGCATCAATGCCGGCGAAGGTTTTAAAAATGGCACTCTTCCCTTCGAGTACAGGAAGCGCGGCCTCCGGACCGATATCCCCAAGACCGAGTACGGCGGTTCCATCGGAAACAATCGCCACGGTATTTTTTCTCCAGGTAAGTGCATCCGTTTGCGTAGAATCTTCCGCAATCAGACTGGAAACGGCTCCAACGCCCGGCGTATATACCAGCGCTAAATCTTCCATTGTGTTGATGGGAGTTTTGGGCTGGATTTCTATCTTTCCGCGCAGCTTTTTATGTAATTCAATAGCGCGCTCGGCATTTGATTTTGGTTGAGTCATAAGGAAACTCCATCTTACGAGCTTGTTCTCGTCTTGACAAATGTCGGTTTTACCTGCCTGATAACCCTATCCCAGAATAAAAGGAAGGCTCCAATGAAACAGCAAAGCGTCCTTTTCTTACCTCATAATATCTGGATCAATCCTCTTTACATCACCTTCGCCAAACAGGTTGAATGCGTGAGCGCGGTTGGTGAGGCAAGGCTGCCGAAAGCGGATGCAAAAATCCACATCATCCTCCTTCTGCGTGTCGTCGACATCTGTGGAAACCGCGGCCTTGCTTATGCCCGCGACCTGACGAATGATCCTCAAAGATTTCTCCGCTACTTCGATCAATTTTCTCGAGGAAAGTGGGACACCTTCGAATGTTATCTCATTGAAGAAGATCTCTTAGAGATCGCTCTGAAGGACATCTGAATCCCCAATGCAGCCTGCGGCGGGGATTTTGTTTTTCATGGACAAAAAGCAAGGAAATGCTACAGTGGAGAGACTATGAATATTGAATTGCAAACCTTTGTAAAAGAAGGGCTCGGAAAGGGCCTTCCAAAGGAAAACCTAAAAGAAGCGCTCTTAAAAGCCGGATGGTCGGAGGACGATGTAAAATCCGCGCTCGACTATTACGCAGATATCGACTTCGCCATTCCCGTCCCGAAGCGAAAACCCTATCTCTCCGCGCGAGAAGCGTTTATCTATTTAGTACTCTTTCTTGCTTTGTATATTAGCTCCTTCAGCTTTGGTACCATTCTCTTTCAGTTTGTAAATCAGCAGCTTCCGGATATCATATCGAACCCCGCTTCTTACGCGCAAACAATAGAAGCCATTCGCGGAGCAACGGCATCACTCATTATTACCTTTCCTATTTTCGTCTTTGTCTCTTATCTTCTTGGAAAGTCGATGAAGAAAGATCCGGAAAAACGCAGCTCAAAAGTACGCAAATGGCTGACATATATCACGCTGTTTATCGCTGCAGGAATTATTATTGGAGACCTTATTACCGTTGTCACAGGACTTCTTGCCGGTGAACTCACAATGCGCTTTATTTTGAAAGCGCTGATCGTTCTTGTCATCGCCGCAACTATTTTTGGGTATTATCTCTGGAGCCTGCGACAAGAGGAGAAGGAATCCTAAACGCCTATGAAAAAATCCACGCAATCGCTCGGTCTTCGCATTTTCTACGCCCTCGTTATTCTTCTTGTAACGGGTGTCGCAATTGCCGGCCTTATCGTACTCGGTTCTCCGGACAAAGTACGCGCACGCCGCGCCGATGAATTACGCGTACAAGATTTACAGCAAATCAGCTATGCGATCGACTTGTTCTGGTCGCGAACCGGGCGCCTTCCGGAAGGACTGGAGGAAGTCCAAAATGCACGCGATATCTACATCACTTCCATTGCAGATCCGGAAACCGGCGTTCCTTACGACTTTCATCAACTAAAACCGGATCAGTATGAACTCTGCGCCATTTTTACTAATGTCTCACAAGATCTCGTTTCCGGACAACCGATAAAACCTGGAAGCACTTTCTGGCAGCATGACGCCGGCACAACTTGTTTTACGCTTGATGCGCATAACCCGACGCAAGCCCCGCCAGCTTCCATGCTTAATTAATGGCATGGAACGCAAAGTCGTTTTGTTCTTAGCACAGAAAATCCTATGGAATACGTATCCGTAACCATCCCCAAAGCGACCCTGAAAGACATGCATAAATCCTTGCTCATGCAGCATATTGTTGAAGAGCAAATTCGGCATGAACATGGACTGGAAGCTTCCGATTATCCGGCGTCTCTTTTGGAAATAGAAAAAATCCTCGGTATTTCTCCGGAAATGGCGCGCGAACTTTCTTATGAAATCGAAGATCAGCTCTGGGAATATAGCTGGTACACCTATACGGACGAATGGGCGTGGTTCCGAGCACAGAAAGATTTGCTGAAAGATTTGGGAGAAAGGGCAAAGCAAGTAAAACAAGATGAATTGGAACGTCGCATTGATGAAATCTATCGAAAAAAATTCGACACCTTCGTGGGAGAAATCGACATGCACGAAGAACTCACACTTCGAAAAAATTCTTCCAAAAAACGCGCCTCATAAAGCGCATTTTTTGTATGATGTGATATAATCGGCGCATGGCATCGCACCATCATAAAAATGCCTGGGTTGTTTCCGTTAACATGGGCTATGGCCACGAACGCGCTGCGTTCGGACTTGAGGACCTCGCTCACGGCGGCATCATCACCGCAAATGATTATGCAGGCATCCCAAAAAGCGACGCAAAGCTGTGGCGAAGCACGCGGCGTATTTATGAAATCGTCTCTCGCTTGCAGCCCATCCCTGTTATTGGCCCGCTTATTTTTGGATTGATGGATGAGTTTCAAGAAATCCCTCCGTTTTATCCGCGACGAGATCTTTCCGATCCCACGCTGCAACTCAAACAAATTTATCACTACATCCGGAAGAAAAGTCTTGGAAGACATTTGATTGAAAAGCTGTCTAAAAATCCGCTTCCTCTTATTTCAACCTTCTTTATTCCGGCTTTTGCTGCGGAAGAGCACGGATATCCAGGCGATATTTATATCGTAATTTGTGATGCGGACATGAGCCGTGCTTGGGTGCCGCTTGATCCAAAGAAAAGCCGCATCAAATATTTTGCTCCGAATGGCCGCGTTGTCGAACGATTAAAACTCTACGGTGTTCCGGATGAACGGATTTTCCTTACCGGTTTTCCCCTTCCAAAAAGCAATATCGGCGGGCCCGAGGCAACCATCGTAAAAAAAGATTTGGCTGCCCGCATCTGTAACCTTGATCCGCGTGGAATTTTCATCAGTAAATATGAAGATGTTTTACGTGAAGAGCTTGGCACAAAATTGTGCGAATTTAAAAAGAAGCATCATCTCACGATTACCTTTTCCGTAGGAGGCGCAGGCGCACAGCGAGAACTCGGTGCGCAAATTCTCCGCGGACTTCGCTATCATATTCTTTCAAAAAAGATTCGCCTGAATCTTGAAGCCGGAACGCGAAAGCATGTTGCCGAATTCTTTCAAAACGAAATAAAGAGACTACGCCTCAGTGAAGCCGGCTCCGATGGAGGCGTCACGATTCATTATTACAAGCATCGAAAAACCTATTTCCGTTCCTTTGCAAAAACCCTACGCGGCACCGATATTCTTTGGACAAAGCCAAGTGAGCTCTCCTTTTACACGGGAGTTGGCCTTCCAATTATTATGGCGCCTTCCATCGGCTCTCAGGAAGATTTTAATCGCCTGTGGCTCAGAACGGTGAACGGAGGAACGGCTCAAATGGATCCGGAAGATGCCGGAGAATGGCTATTCGACTTCATTAACTCGGGCGGCCTCGCGCGCTTTGCCTGGAACGGCTACATAGAAGCTCCGACGCATGGAGCCTACCGCATCGAATCCATCATTACAGGCGAAAAAGTCCCCCTCGCCACGCTTCCGCTTATTGTATAAAAGCTTGCCATCCCGCCCGTTTCTCGCTACGATGGGCTCGCTTTGGACGTTTAGCTCAGTTGGTTAGAGCGTTCGATTCACATTCGAAAGGTCGCAGGTTCGAATCCTGCAACGTCCACCAGAATAGAACTTAACGGTTTTAGAGAGACCGAATTGTGGGCGGCGCGAAGCGCGTCCCACCTTTTGGCTTTGAAAAAGCCGCTCTGTTCTGTTTTGGTGTCTTTATTTGAAAATGCGCGAACCCATTTTGAGCGAAAGGACTGACGCTCCGCCCCGCCGCCGCTCGCTAACGCTCGCCACCCCGCAAAAAAGTTTTCTTCGCATTTTTTAATTTGCGCGCGCCCGATTTTTTCTTCTAAAAGGAAAAATCGGACGCGCGCAAATCCGAAAAGCAAGGAACATTTTTTCTTTTTGGGGTTGCCGAGTGAAGCGAGGCAGTGATGGAACGATTCATTCTCGCTCAAAAAAAGTTCGAGCAAATGCTATAATCACACCACCATGATGAAACCGCCTTCAGGCGGTTTTGTCGTATTTTTGCTAAACTCTCTTGTATGCAAAGCCTTCACGACTGGATACGCGTTTCTGAGAAAAGTCTCCTTAAAATAGCGGCCTCAAAGCAAGATGCGCACAAAGAAGCGGAATTGCTCGCCGCTCATGTTCTTAGTGTTGATCGGGCATGGATTCTAGCGCATGACAAGCTCATTCTTTCTCCAAGCGTAGAAAAGCGTTTTGATAAACTCCTTGCAAAAAGAAAGGCTCATGAACCGATTGCATATATTGTTGAAACGCAGCCGTTTCTCGAAAATGATTTTTTTGTTCAAAAAGGCGTTCTCATTCCGCGACCTGAAACGGAAGAACTTGTTCTGCACGCGCTTGCATCCATTCCAAAACAAAAGCCGACCCAGAAAACATTTTTTATAGATATTGGAACCGGATCAGGAGCTATCGGAATCAGCGTCGCTTTAGCACGCCCGAATATTCCGGTGATCGCAACAGACGTGAGTATAAAAGCTCTGGCAATCGCGCAAAAAAACGCCAAACAACTTGGCGTAAAAAATATTTCCTTTTTGAAAACCAGCCTTTGGTCACCCATGCTTCAAGAAGAACTTGCACACAAAAAACCAAAGCAAGTTATTATTGCAGCAAATCTCCCCTATTTGCCTCATGCGGATAAGACCAAGCTCGCAAAAGATATTGTGTCTTTTGAGCCAGCAAGTGCTCTTTTCGCAGGAAAAGACGGGCTTCTTCTCATTCAACGTTTTCTAAAACAATGGAGTGTATGGAACGCTCTTTTTCCTAGCATAAAAGCTTCTGCAATCCTTGAGTTCGATCCGGAACAAGCCACGGCACTTCTTCAGCTGGCAAAAAGCCTCTTTCCAAAAGCAAACGCCCGCGTGATCAAAGACCAGTGCGGGCGCAAACGTTTTCTTGAAATCAAGTAATCAATTTTATTTTGCCTGCGAAAAAATCGCATCATCTGTCGTGACTTCAATCCAAGTACGTCCGCGTGAAAGCAGATATTCCGCGCCGGATGTTGTTTCAAAGCGCATCGGCTCCCCGGGTGAACGGGTCCAGCGAATAACAAAACGATTTCCATCACGATATGCGATCGCTTCACCGCTTCCGGTTGTGCGAAGATGAAGGCGGCCATAGGAATCTACAACCTCCGCGTCTGTTTTGATGACGATAACATTCTCCGCTTCTACTTGCGTGCCGTCTAAGTCTTTTTGAAGACGCCCAGCCTGAGAACGATCATACATGCCCAATTCTTTATCATAATTCCACGCGACATTAAATGATCCGCCATAGAGAACGAAGATGTGATTTACGTCCCCGCGATCCGTTGTCGTTGCTGCATCCTGAAAATGCCAAGCAATAGGCATAGTTGTGCTCGTCGCTCCTTTCTTTTCTACAACAGACGCCATCAACTCTGAGCTTGTATAGACATTGTGCGGCGCATAGCGATTCTGATTGCGCCAAAAATAGTTTCCGTAGGCGAATTGATTTACATCCGTAAAATCGGAAATGGAAGGAATAAGCGCAAGCGCTTCTGGACTTCCTCCAACATAAAAATAAGGAGCATTCCAACCATCAGCCCATTCAACGTAATACGGGCGTGCGCTTCGCACGGGACCAATCTTACTAATAGAAGCACCCGGATCGAAGAAAGCGATAAAACGCGTAATACCACCTTCCACAGGAGCTTCCATTACAACGCGCGCTTGTGAGAGTCCGGAAAGCGGACGCGCATCTGGATGATTTTCGATCATCACGCCATACGGCGCAAGCGCATCCATGCCCGGCTCTACAAGTAAACCATCAAGCCGACGAACATTGTGCGCGTCCACGACAACGGCAGAAATGGGCGTTTCCTCTGCAGCGACAGCCGTCTGCTGATCTTTTCGGGTTTTTCCAGAAATCACGAGCACACTCAAGATAAGAGAAGCAATCAAAACGCAAGCGGTTCCGGATACAATAGGTGTCCGGAACCGCTTGGCCGTTTTGAGAAACGTGTCGAGTTTAAGTTTGATATCCATGTGTTAGGATTTTGCCGCACCGCTCACTTCTTTGTTTCCTCGTCGCTAGATTCTGCCTCTGTAGCTGCCGCTTCTGCTTTTAGGGCAGCTTCTGTCTTCACTTCGGAAACATCGCTCACTTGAGATTCCTCGAGTTTTGCAAGCTGATCCTCCGTAAGCGGACGCGCAACAGTTGCAAGCGTAGCTTCCGGATCTTGAAGGGCTTCAACGCCTTCAGGTAAGGCAAGAGATTTGATGGTAATAGCATCCTCAAAGTTTTCGAGTTTGCTCAGATCAACTTCAATTTCATGAGGAAGATTTCCCGGAAGGCAACGGATTTCCAATTCATCCTGAGATTTCACGAGCGTACCGCCATCGGTCTTCACCGCTTTTGATTCACCGATGAATTTCAACGGAACGGAAGCTTCAAGCTTTTTGTCCATGCGGACGCGATAAAAATCAACGTGGATCGGCTCCATGCTGAGCGGATCAACCTGAACGTCTTTGATCAGCGTTTTCACGTCCGATCCAGCAAACTGAAGATCAATCAGGCTTGAAGAACCGGCACTGCGGAGAAGTTTTACAAAGTCTCCATGCTTGACCGAAAGGCTTTCTGCCGGCAATTCTGCCCCATAAAGGACGCCTGGGATGCGCATGGCTTCACGGAGCTTATTGAGCGACTGGTCTGTTTTTGTCCGCTTTTCAGCGGTAATTGTGTAGTTCATACAAACGAAAAAGTGTCCATACAATACGTGAATATAAACAGGCCGTCAAGAGGCCCGGGCAAAAGGAAATGGCAGAAAATAGCCTATTTTTTAGCCTGCCCTGAGAGAAAACGACAAAATTCTTGGCTGTTCATCTCCAAGACCTGTGTAAAACGAATACATTCGTCTGAGGTGATAGCCTCCGCATCTTCAAGGCGGATAGCGTCTGCGGCCTCAAGATCGGTCACAAGCCCCACGGTACTCATCCAGCCGGAACGCTCCAGCATCAGAGCCATCATTGATCTTCCGCATTTCTGACAACTGCAATGAAAGAGGCGAGATCCTTCAAGCTCGCGCAAAAGCCGAACAGCCTCATCACCGTAAGGCGTGTGGCAAAGCGGACATTCTGCAATGAGTCTCGAGGGATGAATGCTCATAGAGATAGAATACATTGTAAAAGAAAAACAGGAAACCGTCCCAATGAAGGACGGTTTCAAGCGGAATGGCTTCGTTCAAGAAAGAGAGCGTCTAGACATCCAGGTTCTGAACCTTTTTTGCATTTGTCTGAATGAATTTCTTGCGAGGAGCAACCTCCGCTCCCATAAGTGTTTCAAAAACCATGTTTGCACGTTCGGCGTCGAGAACCGTCACAACTTTCATTAATCGCTTTTCCGGATCCATGGTGGTTTCCCAAAGCTGTTCGGCATTCATTTCTCCAAGACCCTTATAGCGCTGTAGAGATACACCCGCCGCTTTCGCTGCATCATCGGAGACCGTTTCCACGCCTTCCTCGACAACGGGCTCTTCTTCCGCTGCCTCTTCTGCAGCCTTCTTTGTTTTGGCTTTCTTTTCTTCTTTTAATTTCGCAAACTCTTCGATAATGACATCGCGTTCCGTATCAGAGTAGGCGTATTTGATCATCTTTCCTTTCTGTACGCGGAAAAGTGGCGGCTGAGCGATCAAAATATATCCGCGATTCACAAGGTCTGGGAAATACCGATAGAACAGCGTCAGTAAAAGCGTTCGAATATGCGCACCGTCAACATCAGCATCCGTCATGATAATGACTTTGTGATAACGAAGTTTTTCGATCTCGAACATTTCACCGATGTTTGTACCAAGCGCGATGACAAGATTTTTAATTTCATTGTTTGCCAGCATCTTATCGAGACGCGCGCGTTCCACGTTTAAAATCTTTCCGCGAAGCGGAAGAATAGCTTGCGTGTCGCGGTCTCTCCCCTGTTTGGCTGTGCCGCCGGCAGAATCTCCCTCAACAATAAAGAGCTCCGAAACGGCCGGATCGCGATTGGTACAGTCGGCCAGTTTTCCCGGAAGCATCATGCCTTCAAGCACGCCTTTACGCATCACCGTGTCACGTGCAGCGCGTGCAGCAGCGCGTGCGCGCTGAGCCAAGACACATTTGGAAAGAATTGCCTCAGCATCTTTCGGATGCTCTTCGAGAAACATGGCAAAGAATTCTCCCATAACAGACTCAACCGCTCCGCGTACTTCCGGCGTTCCAAGTTTTGATTTCGTCTGTCCTTCAAACTGCGGCTCAGGATAGCGAATGGAAATAACCGTCGTGAGACCTTCGCGCACATCTTCACCGGAAAGGTTATCGTCTTTTTCCTTCAAGAAATTCTTTGAACGCGCATACGTATTCAAAACACGCGTCAGCGCGCTTCGAAAGCCCTGCACATGCGTTCCGCCCTCCGGGTTAATAATATTGTTTGTGAAGGCATACAGATTCTCTACATAATCTGCCGTGTACTGAAGTCCAATAGAGACTTCTGCAAGATCAACTTGTTTTTCAACAAAGAAAATATTCTCATGCTTTACGTCGCGTTCATGATTGAGATGGCGCACATAAGAAGCAACGCCGCCTTCAAAATAAAACGCATAGGTTTCCGGACGCTCTTTGTCGCGCTCATCCATGGCGATAAGTTTAATTCCCTTCGTGAGATAACATTGCTGACGATAGTGATCGAGAATGCGCTGATATTCAAATGAAGTCCCTTCCTTAAAAATGGTTCCGTCCGCTTTAAAACGGATGGTGGTTCCATGACGTTTGCTTGGGCCGACTTTTTTAACGCTTCCTTTTGCCTTTCCACGTTCGTATTCTTGAACGTGCTTCTCCCCTTCGCGTTCCACGGTCGCAATGAGATGTTCGGACAAAGCGTTTACAACCGAAACACCCACACCGTGAAGTCCTCCGGAAATTTTATATCCGCTCCCTTCTCCACCGAATTTTCCTCCCGCATGCAATTTCGTCAAAACAAGTTCAAGCGCGGAAACTTTATATTTTTTGTGTTTGTCGACAGGGATACCGCGACCGTTATCGGAAACTTCCACATAGTCGTCAGGTAACAAGCGAATGGTAATTTCGGACGCATGTCCGGCCATGGCTTCGTCGAATGAGTTATCCGCAACTTCACGAAGAAGGTGAAAGAGGCCTTCCGGACCGGTCGATCCGATATACATTCCTGGACGCTTTCGAACCGGTTCGAGCCCTTCCAAAACGGAAATTTGCTCCGCACCGTAGCTTCCTGTTTTCGCCGTCTTTTTTTCAGTTTTTGCCATAGAGTTCGCCAAAGATATTACCAGAAAATCGATGAAAAGAAAAGCCCTTCGTCAAGGCTATCCAGGTGGAAAAAGAGGCTGCCGATCTACAGCGAGAATGCCTTTTCATGCTATACTGAAACTGCATGGCTGAAACATATAACATCGGAAGCGGCCTTTCCGAACAGGAATTAGATCTCGCGAGCTTTTGGGTTCGTAACCGTCTACTTCTTCAAAAAGTCAGTCACGGCCTTCTGATCGGATTCTCTGTTCTCACTTGGGGCTTTGTCCTCTGGTCGCTTCTTGATGCCTATGCCATTTCCTATCCACGCGAGGCGCGCATTACGCAAATCGTGGCGAATAATCAACTCGCCATTCAAGGGCTCGAAAGCTCTCGGCCAAAAACGGTTCAGTCTTCGGAAGTAAGCGTCTTTACCGCAACCGATAGCCGCGAAGACTTTCTTGTAGAGTTAACTAATCCGAATGCGCAATGGATGGCGACCTTTACCTATCAATTCAATTCGAATGGCGAGCTCACGCCACAGCGCGAAGGATATATTCTTCCAAATAGTCAGCGTTATCTCACAGAGCTTGGCTTTACTCCGCAAAAGGTTTCTCCGACCGCACAGCTCGTTGTAGATAATATTCAATGGAAACGTGTGAATCCAAATGAAGTGGACGGAAATTATCAGGAGTTTGCAGTACGAAGACTTTTATTCGATTTTGCAAACATTGATTTTCAAAAAACGGTTACACTGGCAAATCAGAGCGTTGGACAATCTTCATTCGATTTCACAAACCAAAGTGCCTACGGCTATTGGAATGTGGACCTAACCGTCGTACTTTTCCGCGGAACGATCCCGGTAGGCGTTACTACGATGACGGAACATGAAGTGAAACCGGGAGAGCAGCGCCCTGTAAAAATAAATTGGTTTGAAAATCCAAGCGGCATTACAAAAACCGAAGTTCAAGCAAATACCGATATCTTTGATCCGAACAATTATCTTGAGGCCACACGCTTTTAATTTGCGTTTTTTTGCAGGCGCGCTAGGTTAGGGTTATGAATCGGTTTATTGAAATGCTCCAGCGCGTCGACTGGATATTGCTCAGCGCTGCTATCACGCTGACCGCCGTCGGATTGACGGCGATTTACGGTATTGGCATTTCACAGGATCAAGCAGACTTTTTTCTGTTTCATAAGCAATTCGTTACTTTCGTGATCGGAGCTGCCGCCGTTATCGTGCTCATTTTTCTGGACTATCGGCATTTACGCGGCTATAGCCTCATCCTCTATCTCACGGGAATGCTTTTACTTGTAGCGGTTCTTGTTTTTGGTCACACCGTAAATAATACGCAAGGCTGGTTTCGTATCGGAGCGCTTTCCTTTCAGCCTGTTGAATTAGCAAAGATCCTTCTTACCATTTATTTAGCAGCTTTCTTCTCTCGCAAAAGCCATAGGCGGCTAAGCTGGCGTTCTTTTGGCATCAGCTTTTTAGCGGCAACAGGATACGCGGGCCTCGTTCTTTTGCAGCCGGATCTTGGATCCGCCATGGTGCTCTACATGATCTGGGGCATGATGGCTCTTTTTGCCGGACTTCCAAAATACGCCTGGTTTATTTTGCCACTCACAGCTTGCACCGTTGCCCTACTCGCCTGGAACTTCGCCCTGCAGCCGTATCAGCAAGCACGCGTCGCTTCTTTTCTTAATCCGAATCTTGACCCAAGAGGAAGCGGCTACAATGCCATTCAAGCCCGCATTGCCATCGGATCGGGAGGGCTTTTTGGGAAAGGCGTGGGAGAAGGTTCGCAGGCGCGCCTGCGCTTTTTGCCCGCCAGTGCAACAGACTTCATCTTTGCCGTTATCGGAGAAGAGCTTGGTTTTGTCGGCGTCACTTTTATTCTTGGATTATTTCTTTTGATTCTGTATCGATTTATTCGCCTTGGCTATGAAAGTGAAGATGAATTTGCAAGTCTGCTCCTTATTGGCCTGTCCGGGCTTCTTCTTATTCACCTCACGGTAAACGTAGGAATGAATCTCGGCATCATGCCGATCACGGGTATTCCGATGCCCTTTTTATCTGCCGCCGCAAGTTATCTTCTCATCACATTCGTCGCCATTGGCCTTGCGGAAAGTATCGCTGTTCGCAGGCGCGCCACGGTGGATCGCAAAGCGGTTAAACTATTGTTTGAATAATAAAAACGCGGAATGAACCGTCGTTTTTATTCTGGAGCCGATGGCGGGATTCGAACTCGCGACCTCTGCTTTACGAAAGCATTGCTCTACCAACTGAGCTACATCGGCATGGAGCGGATAGCGGGAATCGAACCCGCCTCTCAAGCTTGGGAAGCTTGCATAATAACCACTATACGATACCCGCGTTATCCGCTCTACATTTTCCAAGGATTAACGGGCGCTAATGTAACAGAAAGCAATTGAGGAAGCAAGGTGTCTAGGATCCGAAGGAAAGATACCGTTTGACATGATTAGCACTCATGCGTTCTGTGAGCACATCATCAAAAGCCGTTGCGCTTCCCATTTCGGTCTGCATTTGCAATCGCAATGTATCCTCAAGAATGGCGGGACCAAGAATATGGTTTTTGAACTGCGCGACCGTCCAGCCGAATTGATCATTGATAAACGCCTCAATTTCACCCGGACTCGTTGAGGTCCCCGCCTTTTGTACAAGATCAGCATATGTTCGCTCAATATCTACAGGCGTAACCGAGACATTCCGTGCGGCGGCTATTTGATGAACGGCTTCAATGCGAATAGCACGATCAAGGGCGCCTGATAAGTCTGCATCCGTTGGCTCAGGGCCAATCCCATTTGCTGCCGCAGCCGGCCCGGACAAATAGCGCTTCAATGCATCCACATGCATCAAATAATCATTGTAAGAGATGGTCGCTGAATCGACTTTTGCCGCCGGAAATGGAATGACTTTTACAATCGAACGTATCATGGGCGCATCCGAGCGATATCGATACACGGCCGCGTATAAGCCAAGAGAACCCGCAACGAAAAGCAGGACAAGAAGTCCAAGCGACATGTACAAATACGGATGGGAACGAAAAGAAAATTTCATAAAAGTTTACGTTTCAGGATTTAGAGGAAAAAAGTATTGGAGCCAACGCTCAGGATTTGATTGTGGCGCTGAAACCGGCTGATCTGATGGAGCTTGAAAAGCGGATTCTTGCCAAGAGGTTGACTCCCCATCCGCACCACGAAGAATGATGACCCGTTCACCCGGTTTTCGCAAGCCAAGCCGTGTGCGCGCTTCGCGGTCTAAAGCATCGTTAGATTCCATGTGCCTGATGAGATCGACGAACTCGAGCTTTTTTCCTTCAAGGATCCCAATTTGCGTCTGGATTTTATTGATATCTTGATCCACTTGCCACTCACGATAGGTTTCACGCATGGTTGAAATACCAACAACAAACAACAAAGCTCCGTTCGCAGCCAATAAAACGGACCAACGGGCAAATTTCCCACCGCGGCGCTTCTCGCGAGAACCGCTTTTCATAGTATGGGCATCTTAACACGAGGACGGGCTCCAAAGAAGCATTAGGAGGCCTCTCTCTTTGAGGCGCCCTGTAATTCGCTAAGCTTTGCCGTAAAAGCCTTTGCTCTTGGCGCGCGCTTAAATTCAATAATCGGAACCGCAGATGTTGAAAGAATGCGAACCGTTGCCGTACGGCAAATCGTATCAAGAAACCCCGAACGACGGGATTCAATAGAACGAATTTCCGCAAGAGCGGCCTCGGAAACAATACGCTGCCAAAGCCCTTTCTGATCAACGTGAACTAATCGTTTGTTCGTCAAAAGAAGTACTTGCGCATCCCAAGAGATGAGCGTCCGCGCAGAAAAATAGAATCCAGCTCCCACAGCGAGGCAAAAAAACAGCACGCCAAATACCCCAAGCTGTACGAGGGCGAAAAGAAAAAAGAAAGGTAAAACCAAAAGTGCACCGGAAAGAAATAGTTTCGGCCACAGATCGACGGTGTGGTGACGCAGGATGAGCTCAATGTGCTCCCCATCTCGGAGATGTAAAACGTCAGCTACGTGAAACATAGTGAATAGCATCTTTTACTGCTTTTGCCTCGTCCCAGGGAAATTTTTTCCCGCCGGCAATGCAAATATAAGGCTCGCAACCTTTCCCCGTAAGGACAACAAGATCCCCTTCCTCCGCGAGACTTATCGCTTTGTGAATTGCCTCTTCCCGATCAGGAATCGTAAAGAGATTCCGATCCAGTTCTTTTCCGGAAGCGAGAGCGCCCTCGGCCACTTGGTCGATAATCTTGATCGGATCGTCATCATATGGATCTTCATTTGTGACAATGACAATATCCGCATGCTCCGCCGCAAGCTTGCCAAGAATGGGCCGCCTCGCCATATCACGCCCGCCGCCGCAAGATCCGAGGACATGAATAGTTTTATTTCTTGGAAGAAATGAAAGAGCTTCATAGAGCTGGCGAAATGATTCGGGTTCCGGTGCATAATCGATAATAACCGTGTAGGGCTGACCTTCTTCAACGCGCTCTAGTCTCCCCGGAACTTTTCGGATTTCGCTCAGTTTTTCTGCAGCGGCAGCCAGATCAATACCAAGAACTTCACAAACGCTCAGTGCCGCAAGCGCATTTTTAATATTAAATAATCCCGGCTGATTCAAACAAACCTGTATCCCTTTTACTTCAAACGTGCTCCCCGCTTCTCCCAAAGAAATATTCACTGCCTGTAATCCGCGTGCATCATTCACACCAAACCAAACAACATGCTTAAGGCCCGGCGTCTCCGCATAATAGGAAGCGTGTTCGTCGTCCGCATTCAAAACAGCGGTTTTTTGCACAGAGACGCCCGCAATCGTTTTTACTGGGAGCTGGGCCAAGTCTTCAAATAGAATACGTTTTGCTTTTTTGTATTTTTCAAATCCCCCATGCGCTTCGATATGCTCCGGCGTGAGATTCGTAAAAACGCCGATATCATATTCAACGCCAATATCGCGATGTTGAATCAAACCCTGAGAAGACGTTTCAATAACAGCGTACTTACAAGATTCTGCACGTATACGACAAAGAAATCGTTGAAGCCAAAAACGGCCCGGCATGGTCATCTTGGTACGATTAAGCCATTCATGGTCCCCAACTTTCAAAACAGCTGTCGTCGTGCAGCCGGTTTTTTCTCCGGAAGCTTCAAGCGCCTTCGCTAAGTAATAACAGGTTGTTGTTTTCCCATTCGTTCCGGTAACGCCGATAACGATAAGCCTACGCGACGGGTGAGCATAATAGGCAGCCGCAAGATGCGCAAGAACGCGATGATACACATCGAGCCAAGATTTTGGGACCCAGCGCCTCAACAAATGGAGCATATTAACTTCCGTACGTGAAAAGAGAAATGAGAGCAAACACAATTGCGATGGACAAAGTCACAACCGCAAGCGGAGTCGCAAGAGCAAAGCCAAAAAGCTGGCCCAACATCAAAAAGGCGAGTCCCGTGATTTGTAATAACATTTTTATCTTTCCGTATCCATTCGCTGATGCATACACACCTTTTCGTTTTCGAAAGACGGCGCCGCCGAGAATGAGCAATTCAATGCCAATAATAATTGCAGCAAAAAAGACGCTGATTTCTCGAGCAACGAGCAAGATCACAACCGAGCCAACCAGAAGTTTATCCGCAATCGGATCCGCCATCGTACCCCACAAAGTAATTTGCCTTCTTAGTCTCGCGAGCGTCCCATCGAGTGCGTCCGTAAAGGCAGTGAACAAGAACAGAGCGAAGGCCCAGGGCCAAGAATGCGTCCACATCAAAAAGAGAACAATTGGCGTGAGAATAAACCGCAAAACGGTAACCTGATTTGGATGAATCCATTTCGGCACCAGTTTTACGACAGTAGCGCCCAAAAGGCGGTCATGAGGGTAAAACCTTACATTTTCATTTGTCATCAACATATTGCCCAACCTAGGATACTTGAAAGATCAAAATATAGCCAAAATAAATACTGCCCTGATATGATGAAAAAGTCTTCTCGCCCAAAGATGAGGCAAATTTGATGAACCGCTTTCCTGAACATGCACATGGACCCTTGGTGGCATAAAAACGAAATATACGCCCCTGCAGCAGCCGTTGCGCTTCTTTTGGCTGGATTATTCATCCCGGGAACGCTCGCCGCTAAACTCCTGATTGCATTCGTTCTGCTGCATGCATCGTGGATACTTGGAAGGCAGCTTATCCATTCCTCAGAAATACGCAAATATGGACTCGGCCTCCTGGCCATTCTCGCCTCTCAATCTCTTTTTCAAACCATTTTCTACTATGGCGGATTCACACTTGGAGCTGCAACGGACGCACTCTCTTTAGCCGGCGCCATTGTGTTTTTGCAAATAGCACTTGCCATCCTTCCAAAACCGGAAGAAGGGCCGGGATCATCTGAACAAGAAACACGCTTCTCCTGGGGCAGAGAACTTGTTCCGCCCTTCCTCAGCTTTCTTGGAGGAGTTGTGCTTTTTTTCATTCTGATGAAGTATGCCGGAAGCGTCGCGACCTTCGACGCTATTCGGACGCCATGGCCTCTTTTACCCGACGGAACCTTTCTTGCAATCGCTCTGCTACCCGTCACGGCTTGGATCGCCTTCCGAAGCGAGAAAGGCCGCCTACCTGGCATCCTCTTAAGCATCTTCATTCTTCTCTCCATAACGCTGCTCGCCCCGCTCATCTATAAACTTGGCTATGGCTTTGATGGATTCTTACACCAAGCCAGCGAACGCGTGCTTTTGGAAACCGGCACCCTCAATCCAAAACCGTTTTATTACATTGGACAATACGTTTTTGTTACGTGGCTTGCCAGGATCTTTGATGTCTCTTTTACTTCCATTGATCGTTTTCTTGTTCCGATAAGCGCGCTTTTCTTTCTCGTAAGTGCCTCTTTTGTTTTCCGCGAAAAGAAACCGCGCGCGCTTCTCTTTCTCCCCCTGCTCTTGCCTCTTGGCGCTTTCGTTACCACGACGCCGCAATCTTTTGCCTATGTGCTTGGGCTCATTGCACTTGGATTGGCGCTTGCCTCGCGATCACGCGCGCTCAGCATGCTTCCCGCGCTTCTTTTTGCTGCGTGGAGCCTCGCAACGCATCCGCTCGCCGGGCTCCCTTTTGTTGGCGCAACACTTCTCATTCTTCTTGCTCAAAAAGAAACACAAGGCGACGTTGCACAGCTTATAAAAAAAAGCTTCCTTGGGCTGCTCGTTTTTCTCACATCCATTTCCGTTCCGCTTGCTTTCTATCTGCAGGACAAACTCTCGGGTCAGAGCAGAAGTTGGCAATGGCAATCGCTTAACTGGCAAAATCTCAGAACGAACGTGCTTAACGCGCTCACACCTCCAATAAATCACGTAGCTCTTTGGGCGGACTGGGCCGCTTATACAGAATTTTTCCTTCCCATGATCCTCGTTCTGCTTGCCACGCTCGCCATTTGGAAAGGACGAGAACATCGAGGGAGTTCTGCTGTACTCACATGTTCCGCGATCGGACTCACCGTCGCGGGCCTATTCCTAAAAACCGTCGGAGATTTTTCCTTCCTGATTGATTATGAACGAGGAAATTATGCGGATCGCCTCTTCCTCGTCGCAATGCTCCTGTTGCTCTTTCCTGCGCTTGAAGGCACTTCCATCATGCTCAAACGCCTGCGCGCTGGAATAGGGCTTCAAGCGGCCTGGATTCCGCTTCTACTCGCTCTTTGGTTTGCAGGACATGCTCATGCCGCCCTCCCGCGCCATGATGCCGCAACAGCCAGCCGCGGATGGAGCGTAAGCCTTGCCGACTACGACGCGGTCCGGGCAATTGAACAAGACGCAGACGGCCAGCCGTATACCGTACTTGCAAACCAATCGGTAAGCGCTGCAGCCGTTGATCGTTTTGGCTTCCGGCGCTATGTGCACGACCCTCATACGCAAGAAGATATTTTTTATTATCCGCTCCCAACCGGCGGGCGGCTCTATCAACTTTTTCTGGAAGCGGTTGGTTCAAATCCATCTATCGACACCATCCGCGAAGCGGCCCACCTTGGACAAACGCAACTTTTATACGTTGTCGTGAATGCGTATTGGTGGGACGCAAATCATGTTTCCGAAGTGCTCAAACAAGCTTCAGAAAAAGAATTCCTTATTCAAGATGGAAACGTAAAAATTTATCGCTTTAATGTAAAACAGTGAAGAAGCCTTTCCAGATGCCGCGCGGGTGTATAGCGAACAGCAAGATCATACATACTTGAAGCCTGTTCTCGATAGATACGCGGATCAGAAAGGCTCTGTATCGCGTCTATCCACTCCTCGACTTGTTCAGGCGCACAAAGAATGCCTGCGCCCTGCAAGGTTTCACGAATGCCGCCAATATCTGATGCGACAACAGGCAACCCAACCGAAGCTGCCTCTAATAAAACCGTAGGCTGATTTTCTGCAATCCGAGAAGGAACAAGAAGAACATCATATTCCTTCATAAATTCAATGACAGTATCATGGTCTTTTTTTCCATGAAAAATGATGCGCTCATCCTGCGGAAGCATTTTATCCGCTCGCCATTCTCCAACGATATGTAATACAAAAGGCACGCGAAGATGCTGCTGAATTTGTAGGAGAAGAGAAAGCCCCTTTTCCGGATAGAGCTGCCCAACAAAGAGAAGCTGAATGGGCGTCTTCGAAAGGCGCATAACAAATTCAACATCGCGTCCGGGATTCGGTAGAACAATTGATTTTGCTTTACGAAAAAATCCCCTTCTCCTGTGCTCCAGAAAAAGCCATTCCGTAGGCGAGATGACAAAGTCCGGCTCCCTAAGCGCCGCATACCGTAACCGGCTCCAAAACTTTTGCCAAAGCGTAAACGCTTCCGAGCGCCGCAGCCGGCCGGAAGGCTCAAACAGCTGGACATCGTGCAGGGTATGTAACCAGCGCACTCCGCGAGATTGAACGCACCTCGGCGTAGCAAATCCGCAGCCGGTGAGATTATGCGTAAGGAGCACATCAGGTTTCCAGTCCGCTATTTCTTTCGCAAGTTTTTCGCGCGGAAGAAGGTCCAAGATATGAAAAAAAAGACGCAGAGGTACCGCCGAATCAAGCCAGGAAATCGGCGGATTCCATACGCGTACCTCAAGGCCTTGTGCGCGCAATAACTCTACCTGCTGTTTCACAATAATCGCCGCGCCGCCTTTTCCCGAAGGCGGATAGGCATTTGTTAAAACAGCTATGCGCATACTTCACGATACACCTGAATAAGACCGTCAATATGTTTTTCCCAAACAAAGGACGCGGCATGCGCCGTAGCAGCCTTTGCAAGACGCAGGCGTGCAGGCGGATCAAGGCGCAGAAGATCAATTGCATCACGCAAAGCGCCGACATCTCCGGGTGGAACAAGTATGCCGGTTTGTCCTTGAAGGACCACTGTGCGCACGCCTGGAAGGTCTGAAGCCACCACAGATAAACCGCAGGCTTCCGCCTCAAGCGCGGCAAGTCCGAAAGCCTCCGCCTTTGAAAGCGAAGGAAAAACAAATACGTCCGCACTTCGATACGCGTCGACTAATGAATCTTGATCTAATCGACCAAGAAAATGCACGCGTTTCGTAATGCCGAGATCGGCAGCCCGCGTTTCATAACTCGCACGAAGATCACCATCGCCCACGATCATAAGATGCGGCTCCCCTTCGATTTCAGTAAAAGCTTCAAGAAGCTGCGCGACGCCCTTAAAGGCATGCGCCTTACCGAGTCCCCCGACGAACAAGAGCGTAAACACCTCTTCTGGAATCATAAAACGTTCGCGCTTTTCCGATCCAGGACAAAAGACATCTGTATCGACGCCAAAAGGAAGTTCAACTATACAGTCAGCATGCGCAACAAAAAATCGGCGCAAAGCTGAACGATGCGCATAATCAAAAGAAGAAACAATAATGCGTGAAGCGCGCTTTAAAAGATGCGGCTGCACTAAAAGTTGATGCAAGGAAAAAATCCTCCCCTTTATTCCGGGATCAACGGCGTCCATATGATAGGTCAAAACAATGGGAGGAAGGTTGTGACTATTCAGTAAAAGCGGTTCCGCCACGCCATAAAACGGATAATGCAAATGAATCACGTCAAAGGCGTGTGCGCGTTCTAGAATTCCAGGCAAAAGAGAAGCATTTCCTATGCGAATAATGGGCTTCACTTTTTCAATAAAACTCTTTTCCTGTTCATCCGCATGTTTCTTTGACACGGGCGCCATGAGTTTTGCATCCAATCCGCGCGCACGAAGACCAGCCACTTCCAAAGCGGCTGTTCTGCCAATGCCACCGATTTCCGGAGGCGCGACACAAGAAAGATGCAGAATCTTCATACGGAGGGATCTTCTGACTTCGACGAGGTGTCTCCAATTTCTTTAAGAGCTTCTTGCCGAACAAGCTGTGTCATTTTTCGATCCAACCGATCAAGCGCTACATGAATATTAAAGATCAACACAAACAATACGATAACGGCAGCGTATACGACAAGGTCCGCGCCTCTTCCAACGCCAACAAAGGAAGCAACATGCGAGGCAAGCTCAGGCCAGAAAATCAAAAGAGCTGCTGCCATCCAAAGCGCGCTCCAAATCAAAGCTTCACGTCGACGAATTACGCGCTCCTGTGCGCGTTTCCACGTAAGAAGAAAAGCAGCGAAGAGCGCCACAAGAAGAACAAGTTGAATAACAAGCATAGGTTAGTGAAAGGCTCCAATAATAAGCTGCCAAACAATTTTCAATGCATCTGCGGGCTTCTGCCCCTTTGCAAGTGTGTCCTGCGTATAACGAATACGCGTCGGAACTTCTTGCCAGCGCAAACCGGAACGCGTGACAAGACGAAGAATTTCGGAACAGTGTGCCATGCGATCCTGCCGAAAATCAATAAGCTTCGCCGCATCGGCGGACATCGCCCGAAACCCGCTTTGCGGATCACTTACTTTACGAGAAACGCCAAGGACAAGCGCATTAAATTGTCGCGCCGCCATGAGCAGCGCTTTGCGTGTCACGGGCATTCCCTCCGCTTTCATGCCAAGAAAACGCGAGCCAAAAACAATGTCCGAATGACCGGAAAGAATCGGCTTTGTTAAAGAAGTAATCGCATAAGGATCATGCTGTCCGTCTGCATCAATGTGAACAATGATATCCGCGCCAAGTGCAAGAGCGGCTTCCGTTCCCGTCCGAAGCGCAGCACCCTGCCCGCGATTTAAACTATGACGAAGAACTATTGCTCCAGTCGTACGAGCCCGCTCAGCCGTTCCATCCTCCGAACCATCATCAACAACGATGACAGTATCAACATACGGAAAAACGCCACGAATAGCTTCCGCAATACGGGGCTCTTCAAAATATGCCGGCATGACAGCAGCAACCTTCATAGACTTACCTTAGCCCAATCGACGGTTTTTAGACAAGAAAAAAGCCGTGACAACGGCTTTTTAAAAAAAAGTTACCCAGTCTACACTGAGCGGAATGTCAAAAGACTCTTGCTTGCGATCGTATAGTCGATGGTCTTTTTCAAACCATCATCCAATGTCACGAGAGGAATCCAACCGAGTTTTTCTTTTGCTTTACTCAAATCCGGAAGACCAAGCGGTGTCATAAAGACAAGCGACCCTTTGAAATCAATTTTTGATGCTGATCCCGTCATTTCCAAAATACGATTTGCGACGTCGACGATTGGGATGTCTACATCACTTCCAAAGTTTATCGGACCGATGTCCTCTGGCTGCGCCATCACTTTTCTCATGCCATCCACAAGATCCGAAACATAAATAAGCGACGTCTTAAAAGTTTCGTCGCCAAAAATCTCAAGCGGTTTTCCTTCAAGAGCATTCGTAATAAAATCAGGAATCATATGCCCATCGAAAAGCGGCATGCGCGGACCATAGGTGCGAAAAATACGAACAAGGCGCACATCAATGCCATGCACTTGCTGATAGGTTGCACAAACACTTTCTGCGTAGCGTTTTCCTTCGTCATAGCAAGCACGAGGCGACAAAAGGTTTGCGCTCCCCCATTCTTCCTCTTTGAAAAAGTGTCCATCCTCTGGACGCGGACCATACACAACGGACGTGGATGCATGAACAATTTTCGACTTGTAGCGCACAGCAAGATCAAGAACATTTTTCATGCCAAGCGAGTTTGCATACAAAGTCTGCATCTTATATTGCTCAAACTTTTTAGGACTTGTCGGACATGCAAGATTGTAAATCTCTTGAATACCTTGGAACTTTATTTTAAAGCGCAGCAGCTCCGGAAAGGCTTCAGGATCAAGCGGCGTACTGATATCGTGTCGGATAAATTCAAAATCCGGATTTTTTAACAGCGAATCAATATTTGCCTCTTGGCTTGTAATAAAGTTATCCACACAGATAACACGACCTTCTTTCAAGAGCGCCTCGCAAAGAAGTGAGCCAATAAATCCGGCGCCTCCCGTAACAAGAATGTTTTTCTTTTCAAAAATCGGTTTTTCTACCATATGTGACTAGAATAGAGAATGAGGAATAAAGGGGCAAGCAGGAAGAGAAATTAATGAAGCTTGTTTAAAATGCCGTATGTTGTTGCCTTCGCGATCGCGCATAATCGAGCATAGAACGCAGACCGTCTTCAACGCGCATGAGTGGCAGCCATTGAAGCACTTGCTTCGCCTTGGAAATGTCCGGGAGCGGCGCTTCAAAAAGACCCTGTACAGAAGAGTCAAAGCGCACGCGCGATGTCGATGCCGCAAGCTTAATAATCGTTCCGGCGATACTCGAAAGATATTGTTCCTGATCGGAACCAAGATTGAGAAGTGTCACATCCACCGGTGAATTCATATGTCGAAGCATTCCATCGATGATATCCGAAATATGGCAGAGGCCGAGTTTTGCATCTTCGGAACCGGGAATAACAATGTCTTTTCCATCAAGCGCATTGTTAATCATGTCCGGAAGTAAATTACCATCATCAATCTTCATGCGCGATCCGTACGTGCGAAACAAGCGAGATATTTTTACATCCAAACCATAAACATTCGCATAGGTAAAAAGAACCGCTTCGCTAAAGCGCTTTCCCTCGTCATACGCACCACGATCCGTAAGATGATCGACATGGCACTCACCAGACTCACTCACAAAATGCGATTCTGGCCGGCGTGATCCATACAGAACCGACGAAGAAGCATACAGAATCTTTGATTGATATTTCACCGCAATATCAAGAACATTTTTTACCCCGATAGAGTTTGTGAGGATGGTGGCGATTTTAAAATTTTCAAAATAGCGCTTGGAAATGGGGCAAGCAAGGTGATAAATTTCTTGAATACCTTGGAACGGCATCTGAAACCGCGCGAGCTCATCATAGGATTCAAGATCAAATGGCTGCGTGACATCATGATTGATAAATTCAAAATTCGGATTCTGAAGAAGATGCTCAATATTTGCAACGGTGCTCGTTGAAAAGTTATCCATGCAAATCACATGGCTATCCCGTACAAGGGCATCGCATAAATGCGAACCGATGAATCCGGCGCCTCCCGTGACCAAAACGTTTTTCTTCTCAAAGACTTGGCGTAACTTCATGCAAGTATTATATCACGTCTGGGACGTCCAGTATTGTTTCTGATGGATGACGAAAGGTAAAAAGCCTATGCGTAATGAAGGTGAATACGGCACTGATGCCTGACGCAAGCACAAGAGACCAAAGGTCATAGAAACCCAGGAGATGAATCGCAATCCAGAAAACACCGGTTTGGATTCCTGAAGCAGCCAAAACAACAAAAGTAAAGCGTAAAAGCTCGGAACGAAGTCGCCCGTTTGATTGATACGTCCATCGCCGATGAGCAAGAAAATTATAAAGGATAGTAAACCCTACAGAGATGATTTGGATAAAAAGCCTGTTGCCCGTAGCCCACAAAAAGCGCGAGATCAGATAATAGATCCCAAAATGGATTAAAAAAGATGAGGCGCCAACAAAAACGAATCGGAATAGGCGTCGGACCTCGTGTATCACATGCGTTTTTATATTTATTGCTTCTGCCATAGACAAAATGGTTATCCACAGTCTACAGTAGTAAACGTTCCATAGCTACCAAACCAATGATAAATAACGAACAAAATCTGAAACGTTTTCTCCTCGTCTGCGGAGATTTGTTAGTATTTCAAGCTGCGCTTGTCGTCACACTCACCATTCGACACGGCGGATGGAGTCTAACTTACTGGCAACAAAACGCTGGGCCATTTTTTCTTCTCTCTTTAATCTGGATACTCGTTTTCTACATTGCAGGTCTCTACGATCTTGTTATTCATCGAGACTCTCTAAAGCTCTTCCGTGTCTATCTTGAGGGCATGATTGCAAACCTCGCTATCGCACTCGGCTTTTTTTACCTTCTTCCGATCTTTGGCATTGAACCAAGAACGATCCTCGCCTTACAATTTGCCGTCGCATTGCTCCTTGGCTATTTTTGGCGACTTGGCTATAGCAAATGGATTGTGCCGCGCTTCTCTTCGAGTAGCATGTTTTATATCGGCCCTGCCGAAGATATCCAACAAGTTGATACCTTACTTCGCGCGAGTTCTTTGGGCTATGAGCTGCGTTATGCGCTTGCAACAAGTGGAGAAACTTGTCCTCACGAAACCGTCCGCTGGGTGGCAGACGCGCGACACCTTGCCGATGTTTTAAAAAAAGAACCGATTAATATCGTCGTTGTTGGCGTAAAGCCCGAAAGCGTCCCCGGACTAAAAGAAGCGCTCTATAGTACATTATTCAGCTCCACAACCATCATTGACCGCGCTGAGCTAGAGGAAGCAACAACCGGTAGAATTCCATTGAGTTACGTTTCAGAAACCTGGTTTCTTCAACATCTTCGTGAAGGAGAAAAGGCTTGGTATGAAACCGCAAAACGAGCGGTGGATATTGTCCTCGCTATTCCTTTTGGCGTTCTGACGCTTCTTCTTTTTCCGTTTGTGACCATTCTCATGAAGCTCACAATGCCGGGACCAATATTCTATTCACAAACACGCGTAGGAAAAAACGGAAAACATTTTCGCATATGGAAATTTCGCACCATGCTTGTTGACTCGGAGAAAAATGGTGCGCAGTTTACTCCAAGCGCAAGCTCCGATCCACGTCTAACCCGGCTTGGAAAAATGATGCGTCAGTACCGCATAGACGAGCTCCCGCAAATATGGAATGTATTACGAGGAGACATTTCTCTTGTTGGGCCGCGCCCAGAACGTCCGGAATTTGTTGAGCCTCTTGTGGAACGCGTTCCGTATTATTCCTTGCGACATCTGACAAGACCCGGCCTCACCGGCTGGGCACAGGTAACATTTTTAACACCGATAGCAAGTCTTGAAGATAATCTGAAAAAGCTTCAATACGATCTCTACTACATTAAGCACCGTTCACCATTACTGGATTTTATTATTCTCCTTCGAACGATCGGTATTATTCTTCGCAGACAAGGCACGTAATCAAACGCCGTCCATTCCCTGCTCTTTAAGTAAAACAAGAAGACCTTCTTTAAAACGAATGGATGGTTCCCATCCAAGTTTTTCTTTTGTAAGAGAAATATCAGCCAATGTATGACGTGCCTCCCCGATTCGCCCTTTTTCATGCGCAACGGGGCCGCCGATCATAGCAGCAATATCATTCACCGAATATTGTTCACCTGCTCCAACGTTTAATACATCTCCGCTTCCGACATGCGGCGAGCTCATAGCTAAACGATTTGCGCGAACCACATCAAAGACATGCGTAAAATCACGCGTCTGTTCTCCATCGCCATGAATCGTTAACGGCTCCCCCGCTTTCTTTTGACGCATGAAATGCGAAATCACCGTCACATAGGCGCCTTCATCGGCCATGCGAGGCCCATACACATTGAAGTAGCGCAATGAAACCGTCTCCATGCCATAAAAGCGATTGAACTGCTCCGCAAACTTTTCGCCAACATACTTATGTAGCGCGTATGGATTAAGCGGATTTGCCGGCATGTCTAGACGAAGTGGCAACTCTTCCTGCGCCCCATAAGCTGATGAACTTGCGCTATACACAATACGTTTTACTCCCGCATCACGCGCAGCAACAAAAACGTTTAAGGTTCCCGTGATGTTTGCCTGAGCTGATTCAATAGGAAACTCAACTGAATACGGAATACGCGGAAGTGCCCCAGTATGAAAGACTCCCTCGACGCCCTCAAAATGTTTTTTGATTTCATCAAAATTCGTAAAGTCAGCTTCGATAAATTTCGCTTTAGGATTCACACGTTCGCGCTTCCCCGTTGAAAGATTATCGATAACCAAAACCGTATGACCGTCATCAATGAGACTGTCAACGATATGCGAGCCAATAAATCCGGCACCGCCGGTAACAAGATAAGTAGCCATAACGTTTACTGCGACAGTAATACGTCTAGCCTGAATTGTCTACTCAAAGATCTTTTTTTGGCGAACCTTCTTCCCACTGGATATTTAAGCCCTGTTTCTCGCAAAGAGCATTATTGTAA
>Ga0210006_1000522_pt1 | contig 30108 bp, 31 predicted proteins | sample CryGey02umfilter_2_FD_185452 | JGI IMG/M metagenome (GOLD analysis project Ga0210006, IMG submission 185452) | Groundwater microbial communities from aquifer in Utah, USA - Crystal Geyser 4/10/14 0.2 um filter (SPAdes) (version 3) | ecosystem: Environmental > Aquatic > Deep subsurface >... | reverse complement strand
CGGATATTCAAGTAAAATTGCTTAAAATAAGTAATAACTCAATTTTGCTACGGAAGTTGCAGGAACAAGGTATGAATTTAGAATATTATCCAGTTGAAGAAACCGAGACGCTGGAAATAGAACACAACACCTGCATACAAGCGGTTCCTTTATGTCTAGATGTAGGTTATCAGTATTGCTTTACCATACAAAAGAGCCAAGGAACACTAGAGTACTCGCTGACTACTCCGTCAGAGAGTTTATTTCCTTCCGTGCAGTAAAAACTAGAGTTTTCGTGTTTTAAGAAAATAATGATTTAAACTGAAACTAAATGAACATACCAAAACAACTGACAACCGTAACAATACTTTCAAAACTTATTGCTGGGGTTTTGTTTATCACTTTGCCATTTGTGGGGTTTTGGGTGGGGATGGTATACGAGAAATCAACAACCCTTAGTCCCTCAGTCTTAGAACCATCAATCCCAGCCTCAAATACAGCAAAATTAGAAGAAGTAGCTTTTACTGATATGCCTGATTTGTTTAATAGCTGCATTAGTACCCTAAATCAAAAAGAGCGGGAAAAAGAATTTGTTATAAATACAAATGAAGATTACCAAACGTTACTCTCGTATTTATCCCCATCTAATTTATGTAATAGTTTATTGCTTCCCAAGGTAAATTTCTTAAATTTTACCCTTTTAGGTAAATATACCGAAGGTGGCGGTTGTAGAGTTGATTTTGAAAGGCATATATTTAAGAGTGATATATCAGACGAAATTTTATACAACATTGATGTAAAAACTAGCGGTTATTGTAAAGCTTTGACATCAAGCATGAATTGGATTTTAGTACCAAAGATTTCAAATAATTACAAAGTTAAATTTAATGTTACACATACTTCGACAGATCAATCTAAATCTGCAAAAAGTGAAACAGCCCCATCAAATTCAACTAACGAGATAGATAGTTGTAATACTATGGCCAACTCACACTTTGTATCAATTGCCAAGCATGAGGTTGGGCTTGGTCCAAACGGTCCAGCAATGGGTTATTGGGGGATAACATTTCAGAAAGGAACACCACTGTCTGATTATGGAGAACCTACTTTTGACTGGTCTTACTCTGATGCTGGTGAGTATGGAACTTATACATGCAGTGAAAACACTATTACGGCGAAACTATCGAACCGAACTATCACTGCAACATATAATGAAACTACTAAAATACTAAATTGGGACGGAGTAGACTATAAAATATACACCATTGAGAACTTAAAAGAACCTTCAATAGATGATTGAAAGGAAATCCACTGGTTTTTTTTTATTAAGAAAGAAGTTATTGAACCAGTTCATTGGTGTTCCTCCTTTTTGAAATAGGTGAGGGCAACAAGAATAGCTGACTTCTCTATTGGATCAATTGTTGAAGTCAAATAGGTTCGAACATCGTCCCAGATGGGGCACCAGTCGTCAGGCAAAGCCTGACTTAGGGAGTATTGATTACCACACTTTGCGTGACTCGTGGTTGTACTCAAGATTCGGACAGGTTGCATTACTACATGCATACATACTTATTTGTTATATAATCCTACTCATAACATTTTTGTTTGTTGCACTCAGTTAGGGGTACATTCCCTACACACAATTAAAGGAGAAACGAGGTTATGATAAGTGGAAAATGGGTAAGAGGTGAAGGTAAAACGGCTCTAATTTCAAGCGAAATGATGCTCTTGCTGGAAGATACACTCATAAAGTCATCACGTTTCGTACAGGTGTTTCATGAATTTCATGATACGTTCACCGAACTTATCGTTGTCCTCACCTGGAATCCTCTCCAATACTGGGAGTTGCAGCTGACTAGCGATGCAACGGCCTGGCTTGTGATGGAAAGCCCCGACGTAAAAGTCCAAGAGTTTGACGAGATCGTGACTTTGTGTGGTTATGTCTATGTTCGGTTTTTCTCACCTGGCGACGAAGTTCTCTTTGACAGAACTCCAGCTACAGTGGTTTGTGACTGGGGCGCTCAAAACGAGGACAGTAACGATACTGTTCGGATTCGTATGGTAGATGACGATACTGACATCACCGTGCGCCGGCAACGCCTCACGAAACGGTAACAGACAATAATAAATAATAAAACACTCCTGCCCTAACTCCTGTGAGTCGGAGCAGGAGTGTCAATAACTTACGCCTCTTACGAGTGAAAACTAACCCCTCTGCGTGGATGCTCCTGTGACGACGCTAATGAACTTTACACGGGCGTCCCTGTTTTGCTCGGCGACATTCAACGTTTGAGCCATCCGAAGTGCCCCGATAGATTCACCTACGAGCACTGTCAACAAAAGCTCCACCTCTTGTGTATTGGAAAATACCCAAAAAGTGGCGCCTTCTTGCCCTACAAAATCCAAAAAGGCTTTTGTTTCAGGAGCTTCTTCGGTAACCTTGACATCAACCGAATATGGGCATTCAGCACCCTGTGGGGCTTTTTCAACCCTCTCGACGACACCCCTCACGCATGAGTAGACCAAATAATCGCCCACCTCTTTTTTAAACAGAATCCTGCATGGAGCATCTACCGGAAGATCGCTTACAGCAGCACCTTTATACATGTAACTCCCTCCTTTAGTAAAAATGATACTTCACAAAAAATCAACGTGCGACACAAGAGATTATATCAGAAATTATAGGATACAATGCCCACCGACACTTAAAACCAAACTCATGGTGAGCACATCCACCCCGACCTGTAGTATAATCCTACTCATTAATAAAGAACAATCGTTTCTTAGCACATTTCACAGAAAGGAGAAAATTATGACAAATACTGGGAAGACAATGAATTCCGTGGAATCTTACGTGCGCAGCAAGATAAATCCGAGGTATATTCTTGTGTATGCGCAGGTTTTCTTCGCAGCAATTCTTCTTGTAATTGCAGTTTTCGTAGACCGAGCAACAATGCATGGCATGTTTGCCGTAATGTCTTTGGGGATCGCAACCATTACGATCGGACCAGTCCTCATTGATGCAATTTTGTCTCCCAAAGATGAGATCGGCTATACAGGATGGATTTTGGTAGGAATCGGCCTAAATTGCGTCGCCGCACTATCTATGGGATGTGTAGTCCTCGCCCTTATGCTTGGGAAATAACGTTAAACAAAACAAAGGGCGGTGATAATCTCACCGCCCTTTCTATCTCATGACTAGTGTTGTTCAACAACACGACCTAATCGGGAAAGATACCTTGCACAACAACACGTGCCAGGCTCTTCACGACAATTCCCAGGTCCATGATCACACCAATACGCATCCTCACCTTCGCCATCGCGATATCTACAGAGAAAGACTTCGAGTTCACTTTCCCTAAAAAACTGCACAGGTTCAGATGGCTTTCTTGCCAACACGCGAACAACTCTCGCAGGGTCTCGGTCGGCGATTGAAACTGACATGGAAACGCTCCTTGTGGGTGTAATGAACGTCGATTGATTAGTTGCACTGCGCAACCAACCTTATAGAAATGTGCAACAAACGATTGACACATTTTATGGCACACTACCCGCGCTGACAAGGAGTAGTCATCCGATACAAATCGCTACTTGAATAATTTGATCTCACGCGATATAACCATCTCTAAGCTAAAACACATGAATAACCCAGCGACTTTGCCACATCAAAATATGTCAACGCGAAGATTTTTGTTATCTGTAGGGGGAATAATCTTCGTACTTATCGCAGCAACGTACCTTTTCGTAATCAGCAAAAACACCGACTACACGCCATCAACAACCCAAACAACAATTACCCCGCAAAACGTAGTCAATTCAAACGTAGAGCCTGATCTGTACACCGTTTCGTACGAAGGAAAAGTGGGAACGTCCGTGCTCGACTTGCTTTCACAACATGCGCAAGCCGAAACAAAAGACTCATCATTCGGCACGTATGTTGACACAATAAACGGCATAACAGGTGGAACCGACAGTAAGTACTGGCTCTTTTATGTAAACGGCGAACCTGCAACCGTTGGCGCTTCAGAGTACATGACTCACGACGGTGATCTTATCGAATGGCGATTTGAATAGGCAGTTTAGACCTTCATTACTTGCATGTTCATATAAAATTGATACACTATTGTTCGTACATGGTTGTTTGTAGTTCTGGCAATAATCATCGATCGAATCACAAAGACGAGTTAGCTTAACTCACCAAATGTTTTGTCAAATGAATAAAGCATGGAAAATAATCTTCACCGTTCTAATTATTATTTTCACCTATCACTTAATCCGAGACGTTTCTCAAACAATCGGAGTTAGTAATCCCTTGGTTGATGTACTACATCGACCACATCAATGGTGTAGACCTTACTGCAACTATGTGACGATTCCACCAGAATTATTCATAATTATCTCGTCAATTATTATTTTGAAACGCAATAAGGTTGGCACATTAGGCTTTGCAGTATTAGTATCCTTGATTTTTTGGCCATTCGCTGTGCTATTACCATAGAATAACGATTAACAACTCCTCTAAAGTAGAAACACCGTATTGCCAAACCGTATCGTGAAATACTCCCTCTATGGAAACATAGAACTTCGTATGATGACTTTGTTGAAAAAGCACTTATGGCCATAAAACCTTTCTCTGAAGAATTTGTAACAACACCCTCTTTGTAGGCATATTGAGGATACGATAACAAACAGTTGCACAGTGCGCACAAAAATTATACAATCCACCTATCGATATGGCGAACAAACAAGTCGTCGACTACATAAGAATTGAACGAGAAAAAGGAATCTCCGACGACGTTATTAAATCCTCTCTATTAAATGCTGGCTGGAAAGTCACCGACATTGCCGACGCCTTTGAACCTGTCTCGGGCGAAACTCCAGTTTCAGCCGCACCTTCTTCAAACGAACCTCCCGTTGAAAACACATCAAACGAAGGAATAGTAACCGAAATCCCTGGCGGTATGGATCTCATCCGCGAATCGTTTGAAATATTTAAACAACACTGGCTTCAATTTATTGGATTTTTGTTTTTGCCTTCACTTGTAGTTGGAACATTACTCGTTATTTTTATAATCATAGTGGTTCTTTCTGGAGTGGAACTCACGTCGGTTGTTAATCCCGAGACATTACAGCGAACAGTTATTATTGTCGGTTTACTCATGATTCCTTCCTCACTTCTCATTGGTTTTATTGGTATGTGGTCAACCGCTTCAATTATGGTTCGTGTTCGAGACCGAAACGAACAAGTTACCTTTGTTGAGATAATGAAGCGCTCCGTAAAATACGTATGGCCGCTTTTGATAGTCGCTTTTTATACAGGATTTATTGTTCACGGCGGCATGCTGTTATTCATCGTACCAGGAATTATCTTTGCAATCTGGTTTATGTTTGCAAGCATGATTGTTGTGTTTGACGACGTAAAGGGAATGGACGCACTCCTAAAAAGCAAAGCGTATGTGTCAAACATATTCGGAAAAATATTTAGTCGGTGGATTGTGGTGATCTTATTTGCTATGGGCATAACGATTTCACTTGCAATCATTTCGGGAAGTATTACAACCGTTCTTGGTAAAGACAATCCTGCTATCATACTTTTGTATCTTATCGAAACACCATTTAATCTTGCGGTCTCAATTGTTGGAACTATTTTTGGCGTTTTGCTCTTTTCATACGTTAAAAAAGCAAAGGGCTCATTTGAGTTTGTTGCTAAAACATCCACCAAAATTTGGTTGTGGTTAGTGGCCCTGTTTGGACTTGTTGCTTTTATTGCTATATCCATTGGGATAATGGGGATGGTTATTAGCTCAGGGGGTGCCCTATTCAACATGACCGAAGGCGCAGATAGTCTGATTCCTTCAAATTCATCACATTCCATTATCGACAGCACATTCTCTATTGACGATACTTACTACTCAGACGTATTCGAAGTTCAGTTTGGAATTGAAATGTACAAGTTTTTTGAAGATAGCTATCCCGAAACGTTATCGCAAATAGTACCTGAATATGTAAGCACTGACCCTTCGGAGACGTTTACCTACGAGTTAACTGCGGACGGAACAGACTACTCGTTGTGCCTTATCGGTGGAGACTGCTACACCCACGCAGACTACTAATCGACACCAGTTGATAGTTTCAGTACAACGCGATACGATATAAATGATGCAACGAATATTTTATTGGGTTAAACAACATCCCTTTCAAACAGGTCTCGTTCTAGTGATTTTATGGCTTGCTTGGCCACGTATTGAGGCCACGTACTATAACCTCCAATACAGGACGTCGTCATCCCAAAACACGATGTATGACACCGTTTCACCTGGAAATAAGGCCCTAGAATACTCAGGTTCACCAAGTTCGTCTTACGCTCCTTCCTATGCACCCACCGACACCACCGATCGGATGGTTTCGCAAAACGCTTCCCTATCAATGGTGGTTAAAAATGTTGAGGAAACAAACCAGGCAATTCTTTTGTATACCAAAAACCTTGGTGGATACATGGTTTCAAACTCCCTTTCGAGCCCAAACGATGCAGCATATGCCACCCTAACCGTAAGAGTTCCATCCGAAAACCTTGATGACGCACTCTCCTATTTCCGATCGCAGTCTCTTAATACAACAGCCGAAAATATCACGGGTAATGACGTGACCGACCAGTATTCAAACCTTGACGCTCTCATTGCCAATCTAACCGCAACTAAAACACGGTACGAACAGATCCGAGAAAGTGCAACGGAAATTTCAGATCTTGTTGACATAACACGAGAAATCACCTCTATCCAAAACCAAATAGATAGCTACGTTGGCCAACAGACATACCTTGAGCAGATCGCTAAATATTCACTCATCTCAATTGACATGTCCACCGATGAACTCGCACTGCCTTTTGCACCTAAAGACACATTCAGACCAGCTCTTATCTTCCGACAAGCCGTCCGATCTCTGCTAACGTTTATGCAGACACTTGCAGGCAACGCAATCTGGCTTTCTGTATACGCTATTGTCTGGGTACCCGTCCTCATTGTTTTCCTATGGTGGTACAAAAAAACACGCCCCAAACTTCAGAAGAAAACATAACTCATACTGTTCGTACTGGTTTTACCTTAATCGAACTTCTTGTTGTTATTGCAGTGATTGGCATTCTAGCAACGGTTGTTTTGGTTGCAATCGATCCACAGCAACGAATCTCCAAAGCTAAAGACGTAGGCAGAAAATCAGACCTTTCAGAAATCGCCAATGCGTTAGAAGCATACTATACAAAAAACCGGGCCTACCCCTATGACATATCCCAAGGTGGTTGCGGCAGATACCAAACGGGAGGAACCCCCCTTTCGTGCGACAGTGTGAATGATGGAGACAACTGGATTCCGGATCTTGTTTCGCAAGGATTTTTAAAAAGTTTACCCAAAGATCCCATAAATAGTACCTTCAGCACAGTATGGGCCAACGGACGCGCCTACTTTTATATAAGTGAAAATGTTGGAGGAGGAACACGCGGTGATTACTATATTTTGGGCACATGGCTTGAAAACCCCACCGACTCTAAAAGTCTCGGCTATTATGATGGCATCGGGGTAGATCGACCTAAATGGCCTTTGTGTGACAGTACGGTTGGTGCAGGGGAGATCGGTTTCGATAGTAACATTTACGTGATTAGAAGTTACCGCTGCAATGGTGTAGACCCCGAAGGATCCCGATGATGGTACGCAACAATTCATTTTCTAAACAACTCATAGCTCTGATCTTCCTTATTGTGTTACTGATTCCAACTCAGATTTTTGCTGCCGTAGCACCAGACTTAACGACATTCGACGAATCAACCCAAAGGGAAATACGTGAAGAAGCCGCACGGCTTGGCATGAGTGTTGATGATTTTATCGGCGCCTACGTAGTATCGGAAATCCCTACAGACAACACAAACGGTATTATTATCTCAAGTATTATTGGTTCAACGTTACTGATTGCCGGGGCTAGTTTTTTACTCCCCTATCTTGTTAAACGTCGACCCAAAATATCCAAAAATAAAATTGTAACCTTTGACATAACACGTAAAGACGCATTAGCAAAACTTGTACAGATACTTGAAGCGTTTTACACGCGGTACCATCGGTTTCCTACCGAAGATGAATTTGCCACCATTTTGTCAAAAGCTCAATCAATACCAGCAGATCCTCACAAAGGTGAACCCGTCCCGAATAGTCAGGGGACATTTTACGGATACTATTACGATCAACGAAACCCAATCACCTTAAGGGTCGAACAAACATCGTATCGGTTATGGACGTTTCTTGAAAATGGCGAACGATATCTTCTCTCCGAGAACAAAAAAACAACTGACTCTACATTGACGTAAGTCGAGAAATCCCAAGAATATCGAGTGCATTCCCAAGCGTTACAAACACCGCGCGCGTAAGATCAAGCCGTGCACTGTCCACCGTATTATGCTCAATAACCCGGCACTCATGATAAAACGCATTAAATTGCTGAGAAAGACTTGTTGCGTACTGTGTAACAAGATGAGGACTAAGAGACTGCTGAGCTTCCCTTACCACATCAGGAAACAACACCACTGACTTAACCAGAGCTATCTCACAGGAAGTAAGTTCTCTCTTATTACTGGCGTGATCTAGCCCTCGCGCGTTCTCAATTACATGGTTTGCCCGTGCATACGTGTACTGCAAATAGGGACCCGAATCGCCTTCAAATGACAGTGCACTATTAAGATCAAACACAATGTTTTTACCCAGACTTTGTCGCAAAATCGCATACCGAAGGGCCGAAACGGCAATACGTTCTTGGTCTTTTTTGCTTATTTTCGAATCGGTCGATTTTTGAGATTGAGCAATAACCAGCCCAACTTCTTCGCGTATCGTATCAATAATCTCGGTAGCACGAACAATATCCCCCGTTCGCGAAGACATCTTGCGACCTTTAAAATCTAGCATTCCGTGCCCGATGTGTGTTGTCTTTTTTGCATAATCGGGATACACACGAGCCATCGCATGCAAAAGTACCTTAAAATACTCATTGATCTCATGAGCCGTTACAATTATTGACCGATCGTACGGCCATCTTCTATACTTAAGATCCGAAAGAGCCAGTTCCTTTGCTTCGTAGGTAGGCAGTCCTTCGCTGTTAATAAACACACGATTGTGCAGACCAAACTGCTCAGCTGGATAGATCACTGCACCTTCGCTCTCAACAAAAATACCATCAGCTATATGTGCCGTAACAATGGCCAGTCCATCTGCGCTTACTTCACTCTCAAAAAAGTATTCATCAAAATGCGTGTTGAGTCGTTCATACATCGTCTCAAAATAGGCAAGACTCCACAAACGACCTGCGTGGTACACATCCCACACGTCCCCCGTTTTTTGCGCATAGATAGTCTTATTAATGGCAATGATTTCATTTTTCTGCGTATCATCAGATGCATACGCTTTATGTCCCTGCGCATAACACGAGCCCAAAATCGCAATCCGCTCCGTTATATCCTTCGTGGCCAGCTCGCTCATTGAAACCTTTTCCCGTTTCAAATATTCCAGTAACCCCCACACAGATTTTGCAACATGCAGACCCACATCCCCCTGATAATTAACCCGAAGTACCTGCGCTCCTCCCCACTCGAAAAGATTTGCAATCGCACTTCCTATAATATTTGGCATCAAATGACCCACGTGAAACTCTTTGTAGGGATTTGGATCGGTAAACTCAACCATAACTTTCTGGTAAGCAAACGTATCAGTCTTTCCAAACGTTTCGGGCAAATCCTTAATCCGGTTTACAAGCGTAGGTACTAAAACTTCGATATTGATAAACCCTGGGGCCGAAACTGTAACGTTCGCTAGCACATCGGTGAAAGAAACATCAACTCGGTCAACAATCTTTTGGGCCACGTCTAGAGGGTTTTGCGACATCCGCGCGGCCACGATTAGCGCAATATTCGTACTAAAATCACCAAATTTTTCAGGATCAGTTACGCGAACTTCAACAAAAGACTCTGCCAAATCGTAACCAGCATCTAATACTGCCTGCGTTATGATTGTACCGATTTCACGCTTTAGCTCCATCAAATGATTGTAGCATTACAAACCCAAATCAGTTGACAAGCGTTATACGATACGCGATACTGAGAGCAATGGACGAAAAGGAATTGCCCGCAAACGATACTTCCGGTGAAGTTTCAGATGAAGATGTTGAAACGCTACTATCTGATCTTGATACGGAATTTTCTACTGAACAACAAGACCCGAGTAACGCCCAAGACGCAGTAGGAGAAGAAGTTGCAGATGCGGATACTGTTTCGGGTTTTGACCCCAACAGCGAACTTTCAGCTGCCACAAACATTGATAAGACTACTTCCGTCGAACCTCAACTCGAAGAAGAGATACCAACACCTCAACCAAACACCGACGATGAAGTTCCCACTCCAACCCCTGCCTCACCCGAAAACAAAAACGACAATAACAAACGAAATATCATCGCACTCGTCGTCATTACTGGCATTTTGCTTATTATTCTCGCGGTAACCGTTTGGTGGTTTTTCTTACGAGATGGATCTTCATCCACTACGCCAACACCAACCCCTACTCCCTCTATCCAAGCAGTAAACCCAACCGCAACTCCGGGAACGCAAACACATTTAGAGTGTAGATTTGGTCTCTGCGTCGAAGTCCCTGGCGCGGGAGAAAACGTATGTTCCTCATCGTTTGACTGTGAACAAAACGGTTCTCAATTAACACCGACACCAACAACAGGAGAAGCAACACCACTCGTCACCGTTCTTCCTACAGCAACTGCCGTACCAACGGTAACAACAACCACCATCACACCAACAGCACAAACAACGGTTCAACCTACCGTTACTCCAACACGCGCAGTAACAACGACACCACAAACAACTTCAACTACAACGGCAACACCAACACCACTTGCTTCTCAACTTCCCGAAAGTGGTACCGTTTCAACAACTATCTTTGTATCCTTACTTTCACTACTGTTTATGTCTGCAGGTTTTGTTGCGCTTCGAAAACAAGACTAATTATTGCCCTCAAAAGATATCCACACGTGATCGACAGTTTCAGCATACCATTACTATCCTTTACGATAGAAACCAAAACAGCCCGTTGACGTTATCCACACACGCCCGTATCTTGGGTGACACATGTCTACTGCACCGATCTGGAAACAAGCACTCGCCGCACTTGAAATAGAGCTTGATCCTGTTATTGTTTCTACCTGGTTTAGAAACACCTCACTGTATGAGACATCGGAAGATAAAGTCATCATTGCCTGCACCGATGCATATAGCAAAAGCATTATTCAAAAACGCTACAAAGATCAGATCGAATCAGTCCTAAAAAAAATTATTAACCCCTCCATACGTGTTGATTTTATTCTTCGCCCAACAAAACTAAACACCATGCCACTAAGTGGACCACTTTTTGATGAAATACCAAGCACCGAACCTACGCTAAACAATACAGAAACCCCAAACTCAACGCCAGCGGCGCCTTTCCAAACATATCGAAATAAACCTCAACTCAACGTTTCATATACGCTCGACAATTTTGTAGTTGGCGTTAACAATCGCGTGGTCCATGCCGCAGCAACCGCAGTTATTGAAAACCCGGGCCACATTTATAATCCCCTTCTCATTTATGGAAATACCGGAGTCGGAAAAACGCACCTTCTGCACGCAATCGGAAACGAACTAATCAAAAGACACCCGCATTTTTCGATAACCTATGCCCCATCTGAAACATTTGTAAACGATCTTATTAGCTACATCAGAAATAAACGGCCCATGCAGGAGCTGCGTGATAGGTACCGCAAATCAGACGTCTTACTGGTAGACGATATCCAATTTTTAGCAGGTAAAGATGCGAGTCTTGAGGAGTTTTATCATACATTTAACGAAATATACCAGCTACAAAGCCAAATTGTATTAGTCTCAGACAGAGACCCCAATGAAATAAAAGACATTCCCGACCGATTAATCTCACGATTCCAAGGAGGTCTTATGGTCATGATCAGCCCTCCCGATTTTGAGACCCGTATTGCAATTGCAAAACAAAAATCACAAGAACTTGGACTCTCACTTTCCGAACCCATTCTTCAGTTTATTGCGGAACAAGCAACTGCAAATGTTCGCGAAATACATGGACTTGTGCATCAAGTACAGTCATATCAAAACTACCAACCGCAACCAATAAACGTTGCTATGCTTAAATCACTCCTTGGCGCTCACGAAGAAAACACTAAACCTAAAAGAAAAATTACTCCCGATCTTATTCTTGAACTAGTAACCAAACAGTTTGATACGAGCATTAAGGACTTATGTGGTAAACGCAGAAAAAGAGAAATCGTCATCCCCCGCCAAATCACCATGTTTTTACTGAGAAACGAACTTGGACTTAACCTTGAAGAGATAGGAGACATGTTAGGCGGACGCGATCACACAACAATCATTCATGGCTGCGATCGAATAAAACAACTAACCGAAGGTAGTGAGCAACCTGCTGTCGCTTCACACATCTCATCCATCCGACGCGAGCTCTACAGCTAATCGACCAACAACGTGCTCTGACTTTGAGACCTTTAGTTCCCTCCTTCTTAACCGACTTATCACTATACGAATAGTTTTAGGACCTAACCTGAATCGCCACGATTGTGGATAACATATCCCGTCTTGTGGATAACACGTTGGATCTTTCTTAGGTTTGTTGATAACTTTTGTAGTATGTGAATATTACCCACACATTATCCACACCCTAAGGGCGGGCAGTCCACAAGGCTTTTACCCATGTGACGCATAATTTACGACTTATACCGAAATACACACCGCCTATTATTGCTACTAATACTTAACTGTGTTACAGTTTGACTATGAGATTTAGTGTGGTAACTCAACGATTAAAGACTGTTTCACAACTTGCCTCACGCGCAATAAGCACCAAAACGAACGTTCCCGTGCTCACAAACATGCTGTTAACTGCAACCGAAGATAATATGCTTCGAGTGGAATCAAGTGATCTTGAAATTTCAATTAAGGTGGCAATTCAAGTTAAAGTTGATGAGCCTGGACAAATTACCGTTCCCGCAAAAACATTTACCGAATATATTGGATCTATTGCACACGACACCGTTGTTATTTCTTCTGATGGTAATCAATTAATGGTTTCAGATGGCGTGAATGATGCATCTTTTGTAACCATGCCGGCTCAGGATTTTCCTGAACTTCCGTTATACGAAGAACAGTCATCGCAGGCTATGATATATCCAAGCGTGTTTAGAACGTTGGTAAAACAGACGGTTTTTGCTGCTGCATCGGGCGATATTCATCCAGTTCTTACCGGTGTTTTATTTGTATTTAAGAACGATAAAACGCTTGATGTTGTTTCAACGGATAGTTACAGACTATCAGTAGTTACCGTTCCCTTTGAAGGTACGTTCGAGGGTTCCTTTATTATTCCAGCCTCATCTTTGCGTGATATCGATGCGCTTTTGGCGGATGCTAATGCTATTGATGCTTTCGAGTCACCAATTACCATCATGGTGAGTACTACTCAAAATCAGGTTTTTGTAAAAATTGGGATTGTTGAAGTAATTTCGCGACTTTTAGACGCAGATTATCCTGACTACCAACGCATATTTCCTGATGAATTTGTGGCGCGCGTTGTAGTGAACACCGCATCGTTTTTAGAGGCTGTTAAAACGACGTCAATTTTTGCCGAACGAGAAGGTCAGGCAGTAAAACTTACTACCAATCCTTCGGCACAGTCTCTTGATCTTACCGCGCACAGTTCTTCGGTTGGTCAATACAAAGGCGTTGCAAAAGCTACCATTACGGGCGAATCGTTTTCTTTTGGGTTTAACGCACGTTATTTATTGGATGCCATCCAATCATTTCCCCACGAAGATGTGTGTATTGAGATTGCATCGGCAACAAAACCAATTGTTTTTACCTCGGAAGAGGATCAGTCCTACCGACACGTGGTAATGCCCATGACCATCCCTGATGAATCGTAATGCAATTTACAGCTATGCGAACGCTACTCGTTGTCATTACTCTTACTATTATTGCCCTTATAACCTTTGCCTTTGTTAAGGAGGGGGCTTTGGTGTTGTTCTCTCAAGAATCTGAGACGGGAACCCTAACCGTGGTGACGCCAAATTCATCGGTTTCGCTGAGAATTGATGGAGAGTCCTACACAACAACGCCTGCAACGGGTATTTCACTTCCAACTGGTGAGCATCTTGTTTCAATAGGAGATGAGTGGCAAACAAAAATTCAGATTGCGGGTAATACTCAGAGTACGATTGATCAAACGTTATTTTCAAATTCTATCGTTAATTTTGGATATCAAGTTGGATTTGAGCAACTGCAAACTCTATTTGCACAAAGTAGTTTGACGATTGTAACGACTCCATCGGATGCGGTAATAACGGTTAATGGCAAAACGCAACAGTCGTCGCCTGCCATTATCCCTGTCCGTGAAAGTGAATCGTTTGAGATTGTGGTTTCAAAAGATGGATTTAAGGATCGTGTATTGTCGTTGAGTGTGCCAAAAAGTACCCGTGCACAGGTTGTGGTTAGTCTTATTCCCAACGTTTACGAGTCGTTAACGGTACGTGCGGTTGATGATGTTACTACGAGTGAAACGGGTGTGCCACAAAGTATTTCGCGGGTTGAATGGGGTGGTGCGATGTTACCAGCTAACGAAGTGCCATTGACTACTTGGCAGAATGTTGTTGCGTATCAGTTAGTTCCATTTACGAATAGTTCGGACATAGAGACCTTGTTGGTTCTTGATGAGATCTCACGCTTCTGGTACGGCTATGACGGCATTCCATTTGCCTATGTCATAACGGCTGATGCAACGTTGTATGAGGGTATCGGAGTGTATAACTACGATTTTAGTACGATTAGTGGCCGTGGATTTCAAGCGGGTGATGTTCCGGTGTTAATAATATCCAGTGAGATTACGCAAGATATTTCTACTCGGTTACGAGATGTTGTTACGTTATCCGAAACTGCGCCTGCCCCGAGTGTTCGCAATATTTCGGAAGTGTCTCAAATTTCGCTTGCTCTTGGTGAGGGCAAACAAATTGCAATGAGATTTCAGAATACGGGTAGTACCGTGTGGCAAAATCCACAACGATTTGTGGTGCGCGCAATTGGGAATGAGGGGATTTCTGAGCTATATGATCCGGTCAAGTGGAAATCGATATCTGATGCAATCTCTATCGATTCGTCCTTTGTATACCCTGGCGCAGATTTTTCATTTATGCTTCCGATACAGGCGCCATATTATCCGGTACAAGTTACACAGAATTTTGTAATTTTTGATACCGAAACATCGTCGGAAGTTTTGGGAAGTCAGTTTGTTCTTTCAATTTCTGTTACAGGTGAAGATGTTGGAACACTTACCATTCTCGATACGCCCACGGGGTATCTCAACGTACGGGGAGGACCAAGTATTGGATCAGCGCTTGTTACTACCGTATTCCCTGGTGAAAAGTTTGCCTATAAACGAGAAGACGGCGAGTGGATCCAGATTATCCTTCGGGATGGAGTGTTTGGCTGGATTAATACAAAGTATGTTCAAAAATTGCAGTAAGATATATGAAGAAACGCTATGCACATCGTAAAGATTACGCTTTCAAACTTTAGATCTTTTCTCACGTATGAGGCATCTTTCGATAAAGACCTAAACGTGATTGTTGCCCCCAATGGTTCCGGTAAAAGTAATCTGTTGGAAGCTATTGGCATATTGGGTACGGGCAGTTCGGTGCGTGCAGGAAAAGTAACGGAAAGTATCCGTTGGGGTCAGGACGTTGCGCGTGTGGAGGCGGTTCTTTCGGATAATACCCGCATAGGGATAAGTATTACGCCGACTAAAAAATACTTTTTTGTTAACAATACTGATGTTTCGTTCGCCCAATATTTGCAACATCTTTCTGTTGTGTATTTTCAGCCACACGATCTCCGTTTAGTTTCGGGTGGACCGCACAATCGAAGGCTTTTTATGGATAGAACGCTCGCTACGATTGATCCAACCTATTTACACATACGTCAGGAATTTATGTCAAATCTTGCCCAACGCAATGCCCTATTAAAGGATACAAGGTCAAAAAGTGCATTATTTGATACGTTTGAGCAGGTTCTTTCGGTTCGAATGGTTGACGTCATTACGATGCGGTGGGGATTTATTTCCCGCATAAACACCGCACTTTTACCGCACGGCATTTTCCTTGAATACAAGCCAAGTCCGAGTGTATTGCGGGAATTATTGCCAAAAATAACCGCAGATATTCCGCACGAATTACCGCACGATGTTGCGGGGAAAATGCGGGAAATTGTGCGGAGAAAGTTGCGGGATTTGCGGGAAAAAGAGCAACGGCTTGGATTTTCTCTTATTGGGCCGCAGCGAGACGAGGTATCTATCTTTATTAACGATCCAGTTTCCCCGCGCGGGAAAAAAGATGTATTAGTCTACGGATCGCGCGGTCAGCAGCGAATTACGGTAATTACGCTTCTCCTTAAAACGGCGGATATTATTGAGCACAGCAGGGGAGTAAGGCCACTTTTGCTGTTAGATGATGTGTTTTCGGAGCTGGATGGGGATAATCGCACTCTACTGCTTAGTTCACTTTCAAAACAACAAACCTTTATTACCGCGCCAGATGAGTCAGAAGTTTCAATGCTTTCAATTCCACCGAATGCGCGGATACAGATCTATAGCTAACCCAAAATAAACTGACCAATATTATGGGATGTTTGTGGTCAGTTTGCCCTTATATGGTTAGCTTTCAAAGTTGTCACCTTATGTCGATTTGTCGTACCGATAGGTACGTGTGGGACAACTATAATTCCACAAAATCTGTAATCCAAAACGGACGTTATGTTTGTGTAAGGCCGAACTAAACATTCGATGTTTAGTTGTATGTCATCAAAGATGCTTTTTGGCATGGGCAAATCCTTCCTGTATGTGAAAGTACAAACAATAAGTTGACTATAGGGTATTGTATCATACGGCTGATGCGGTAGTAAAGGGCAAATTTCTTGGGGGTGGGTCATTAATGACCGCAACTTTTCCCGTACATATCTGCGAGAATTATGAGAGAAATATGCGGGAATCGCTGGTTCCTTTTGTCAAGAAAAAATTTCCCCTAGCTTGGTGTTTCCAAACTAGGGGAGTTGGTGTTCTTTTACTGAGGATTTCTATCGGGGGACTTGTGATCCGAGGGGTAGTATTGGTAACAGGGACCACCATTGGCGTGCTTGTTCTGGTGCGTCGAACCTATAGAGACTCAGTGTATTTCCTGTGTTTACAGGATACGCTGGGTGCATTTCCCCAATGGTATCTACAAACATTCCCGCCATACCGGCAAGGCCATCGAAGTGGTGTCCATTTCCGTTTATTCGGCGGAGAGGATCATTGCCCACTATCTCCGATGCGCAAGTGGCACAGTACATTGTGAGGGAAATCTGGTCGTCGTTAGGCCTCCATAGCTTGATGTCAGTTTGCCGGCACTTTGAGCAAACGTACCCCTGAGGTGCGAGAACGAGGTCGTAATTGACAACTACAGGCCTTCTGAGATCTGTTTGACACATGAAATGCTCCTTTTTGTGATAGGTACAGTATATTGGCTACGAACGAGATAATTATACGACATTGTGTACAGTTAATAACCTACAGCGTCTCCAAATGCTTCTACCAGCTTAAAGTCTTGTGGCGCATCTCGTTCATCAAGATCTAGGTCATCGTAGGGATCGAATTCATCTGAATGGAAAAGATTATGTTTAGTTACCCAGATGTTTTCTTGATATCGCGTTTTTTCAATCAAGGTTCCTTCAAAATCACGTGCGAAAAATATATAGAAGAAAACATCTTGAACGGGTGTTTGATCATTCCTCGTCCGCATTTTCCGATACATCTTTTCGAGTTGCCAAAATTTTGCGGTTAATCCCGTTTCTTCAAAAAGCTCCCGTTTTGCTGCATTAACAAGTTTTTCACCAAAACGAACCTTGCCAGAAATGCGTCCAACTTTACCGAAGTATGGTTGTTTGAGTCTTCGGTTAAGGAGATATTCGATTTCACTGTGTGGGTTTTTTCGCACGCCGTTTACGATTACCGAACATTTGGGTTGCTTTTCGAGCATATCCATTTCATCGTCCAATAAATTTGAAAAGTCTTTACCTTTGTCGGTGAGTGAATATCCTGAGTCAGTTTTTGTGACAAGATTAAGTTCAATCAGTTGCTTTAAATGATAATTCATGTGTTCGCTTGAAATTTCTTCAATGAGCAGATCGTTAAATCGAAGCGTAGGAGTAAAACTTAATTTTTTGATGATCTCTTTTTGGTATTCGTGTAGTTGGTCGTTCATATCGGTGATTGTACAAAAATATCACCACAAATCAACTGAAAAATATTTAAGCTCTGTGGTGAGGTATAATTACCCTATGATCTACGAGAAAATAAAAGAAGATGTGATAACCGCACTGAAAGCAGGATATAAGCAGAAGGCTTCATTTTTAAGGGTGTTGGCGTCTGAAATGCAGATGGGGATAATCGCAGCAAAGACAAATGCCACAGAGTTTGGTGAGGATGATGAAATTGCGATTCTTACTAAAGAAGTGAAACGCAGAAACGAGGCAACCGCATTGTATGAAAAAGCGGGGGAGGTTCAAAGGGTTGAAAAAGAACAGTTTGAAATTTTGATAATCAAAAAATATCTTCCGCAGCAAATGTCACCAGAGGAACTTGAAAAAATTGTTTCGGAAGTTGTGGCCGCAATGGATGCTCCTGATTTTGGAAGTGTAATGAAGCAAGTTATGCTCACGGTAAAAGGCAAAGCAGACGGAAATCTTGTAAGTGAGGTAGTTAAAAAAACTCTTGGGTAGTTTTTGATTTAACAGCTATTCTTCTTCGTTATCAGTTGCGAATTCTTGCTCGGTGGTGTCACTAATCAGTTCTGCTTCTTTGGTTTCATCGGTTGCAACAGCTCCGCGTTTTCGGATGTTTTCAAGTTTTTCATCGCCCGACGTTTGCTCCTTAAGTTTTTCCATCATCTCAAGTTCTGCAGGATTTGTGGTAATAAGTTCGTGCTCATGCATACTTGCAACAACTTGCATGGCAACGTGAGACTCGCCGGCAAAGAATAATCCCTCGCCTACGTTTGCCGACAATAACAGGTTTTTTTCACCTTCTGATAAAAAGAATACTTCGGCAAGTTTATCGATGGAAGATGCAGATTGTTTCATGAGCGTTTGAATTGAACTGTTAGTGATAATGGATTTTCCTCGTTCGCTTGCTAAAAAATCTTCGACATCCTGAGCGATAGTGGTCATCCCCAAATAATATTTTCGTGCACGTTTTGCGATTGATTGTAAAAACGCCGCCGAATCATCGTGCTTCATTAAAATCCACGCTTCATCAATAAACAAAAGTCGTTTTCTGCGATCACGTCTAATTCGTGTCCAAATATAATCAAGAACTAAAAACATACCGATAGGTCGAATCGATTCCTCAAGGTCACGAATACCAAAAACGGTAAAGGTGCTTTTAATGTCAACGTTAGTTGGTTGGTCAAACAGGCCGCGTGCACTACCGCGCACATATTTTTCGAGTTGAATGGCAACGTTTCCCGCCTCAGTATCTTCCATACCTAAAAGAACTTTGTAAAAATCTTCCATGAGCGGCGGTTCCTTTTTTTGCGTACGCGGATCTGACGTGATTCCTTTTAGTTGGAACGTTTCCAGAAGTGCACGGTCGATAATTGCCTCTTGCATAGGTGTTGTTGTTCCACCAAGCATTACTTTCATAAGTGAGTGAAGCACTAATATTTTTAGCTCAAGTTGATCCTCGCCTTCTTCATAAATCTGAGAAAGGTCAAATGGGTTTATACGGTTTTTGGAACTAAAGTCGTAGGTTATATATTGGCCACCAATAACTTCACACAACGTTCTAAACTCGTTTTCGGGATCGATGACTAACACTTCTGTCCCTAACAAAAGTGAACGTACTGCTTCAAGTTTAACCGCGTAACTTTTACCAGAACCGGATTTTCCAAAGATCACCGAGTTAGCATTTTCCATTTTAAATCGATCAAATACAATAAGACTTCCGTTGTGTTCGTTGATTCCATACATAAGTCCAGTGTCGGAGGTTAGACTACTTGAGGTAAAGGGAAACGTGGTTGCGATCGATGTGGTATCCATGTTTCGGTACACCTTGAGTTGGTCGTCGTGGATAGGAAGCGTTGATTTAAAGCCGTTTTCCATCTGAAGGGTGGCTTTTCTACCAAGTAGCAATATTCCGGCAAGAACACTCTCGATTTGTTTTGAAACTGTTTCAAGTTCTTTTTTATCATGTGCCGGGATTGTTACGTACAACGCAAATTGAAAAAAACGTTCTTCTTCGGCAACGAGTTCTTGTTGAAGACCTTTTGCGTCTTGCAAAGAAAGCTGAACTTCAGGGTCAAGAATTTTTCCTTCTTTGTATTCGATATTAAGCTCTGTTTGCATCTCGGTAATCTTCCTTCGTAGGTTTCCCAGAACTTCCCGTGCGTCAATCGGATAGTAGAACATTGAAATATCAAGTGCGTGTGGAAAGTTAATAATAGGGGAGAGCCAGTTAGGCCCGACTTCACGCGGATATCCCGCAATAAAATACGTGCGGTAGTACGTCGATCCAATGCGAATATCGTTAAAATCAATCTCAATTCCACTCGGTGAAATAATATCTTTAATGCTAATAACACCTTGCGCAAACGCCTCTGCTTGTTTTACCGTATCGAGCGTCGCCGTTTTATTAGGCGTCCCTTTTATTTTTTTATCTGGTTGTTGTTTTTTCTCGTTATCCATTTTTACCGGTGTCTGGTGACGTATGTACCATCTCGTCTTGTTGTTTTACAGAACGAGACTCTTTGTTTGACTTGTTTTCTTGTTGTTCACTTGTGTCATTTTGTGTTGTTGCCTTTGATTCTTCTTTTTTTGCTTCTTCCTTGCGTTCTGACATTTCGTTGCTAAGCGTTGAGTGCACAATTGGTGTTGTGTACCCAAAGGGGTCTTGCGTAATGCCGTTATTTTCTCCAGCCTCAGGATTATAAATTTCATAAAAAAGTCTAATTAGTTCCTCGGTAGTGAGTATCCGGATTTGAATACCTAGTCGTCTAAACTGCCACTTAAGGTCATCAACTCTGCGAAACATTGATGTACGTGCTTTGGCAAGAATATCTTCAGAGAACGTTTTACTTTTTGGTTTTGATTTTGAAAAAGGAAGCATTGCTGCAAAATCGTCCAGCATGTTTTTTTGAACGGCAGATGTGTTTGAGTAGGGAATGGATACATAAAAGCGTTTTTGAAGTACAGTGTTTTTCAGCACAAGTTGTTCAACAAAGTCAATATAATCCGACAATTGTTCTTTCATTACTGCAGAAGGTTGGTCTCTCAATTGGCCACGTAAAAAGTGAAGGTAGGTAGTGATATCGACCTGACGTGTTCGAACAAGAATTTGGATAGCGTAATCTAATGAGTTTACAAGATTGGCGTATGCAAAAATTGAGGCGTTTTGCTCGTCCTCTGATAATAAGTCAAAGTTTACTGCGGTTGTTTCGACCACCAATCGAAACCGTCCCCCGGTTAGAATAAGAACATCGTCTTTAATGTCTTCAATATCCAGATGGTCTTGTGTTTTAGGTAGTAAGCTCATCGGCAGTTAGTACCACAGGGGCAACTGGTTTTCCGGTGAGCTGAACTTCGACTACCGGGAACGAGAGCCCCGATTTTGTGGCCTCTATATAGTAGGTTCCATTTTGGAGCGGTGTTGTGAGAACAAATTGTCCGAGCTGATTTGATTGCAATGCTCGTAAGTTGTGACCTGCTACATCTTTTACGATTACTACCGCTGTCGCTATAAGTTTATTCTCGCTGTCTTTTACGATACCGTTTATGGCGTTGGGTTCTTGGCTTAACGGCAGTACTTTGTTTGGAGCATTTCCACCTGCAGGGACAAAGTTTTCGACCGCCTTTGGTTGCGTGAACGCTTCATTCATTGTCTCGTCCAGTAACTTTTGGAGTTCAAGAATTTTTCCTTCTTTTGACTCGTTTTCTTGTGTCTGTTCTTTTAATCGACCCACCAGAGAACGGAGTTGTTTTTCTTCGCGTAATACGAGTGTTTGAAGACGTTCTTGCTGTTGTTTAAGTTCACGGACTTGCGTTCGATACGCGGTAATCTCTTCCTCAAGGCGTTGTTCAGCACCAACGTCATTAGCCAGAACACTTGCTTGCTGAGCCAAGTCTTGCGATTCTTGTTCTTTTTGAGTTATCTGTTGTTTCAGATCGTCCATGGTTTGTTTTGTTTCTGGCCTTTCTTCTATGTTACCAAGTTGTTGTTTTAAATTCTTGACGGTCGCATGTGATACTCGTGAAGCATTGGTAAGAGTCTCAAGCTGTTTTTTTTGTGCTGCAGTTTTTTGTTTGAGAGTTTGCAGCTCCGCTTCTTTTTGGGCAAGTATGTTACCAAGAGTAGTTTCTTCTTCAGAAAAAATCATCTTTCCTATTTCATCAACCGCTACCTGTTTTTCAATTGACTCTCCTTGAGACTCTCGTGGGGTTGAGGAAAAGTTTTTTTGCCCTTTGATGTTTATCGTACCACGGCTTTTGTCGTAAGAGGATAGTGAGCTCGTTTGGTGCCAAAATGGATTTATATTAATCATTGGACCAACGTATTTCTTTCCTGCCATTCGAGCTTGCCGATATTCGGGAATTTCCCGTGCCAATGGAACTACTCTTGAGATATTTTTGGGCTGAGTAACGTTATCGTTCATCTGTTTGTTGGTCTTTTGTAGAAAGTCGTGTTGGTGGCTCGTCAATTGGAGTCGTTGGTTTCCTAATATGCTCTAACACTTGTTGCTCTTCATTACTAAATTTGTCTGACAAAGTTCGCGTTCCACGCATCTGCAAGTATCTTTCAAGTTCTGATTGAGACCTTTTGCGGGGGTTTCGGGTTTGAGCGTGTGGGTGGTATCTGGGCAACAGGTACGGGGGTGTCTTATCCTCCTTTTTCCAGACCATTTGCGTTGTTGCATACACGGCACCCAAAAAACCTTGAATCCACATGTCAGTACTTCGGCCTTCATAATTTACTACTGCAAATAAAACAGAGACCCCCAAACTCACAAATGCAACGGGGATTTTTACTTGCAGGGGAAGATCAGTGTTAAAAATTAAAAACGAAACAATAGCTCCAATAGCAAGAAAAATGAACTGTTTAGCCGTAAATTTTCCTATTATTCTGCCTTGATAGGTGGTTACGTTTTGTGGTATTTTGTGCAGTTCAGCCATGAGTTCATAATAGCGTACCTAGGCTGAAAACAAAAGAGATGGGAAATATAGGAAGGGAGAAGAGGGAAGGAGAAGATATTAGATATAAGGTAAAGGGTAAAAGGTAATCAGTAATTAGTAATTCGTAAATCGTAATTCGTAATACAGGTAAAAAGGTAAAAGGGGAAAGATAAAAGTTAAAGGGTATGGGAGGGTACCGATCGTAAAATTACCTTATCCCTTTGCGGATCTTCTTAGGGTCATAAGCATGAAAAACCAATCCATAAGTGAGGTTGGGCCGTCGTCTCCGCGTTCTTTTCTGTTTGCCAGTTCGTTCTGCATTCGTTCGCGCAAAAGGGTATTTCCTGCCGTCAAGTTAAAAATGTCTACTGGAAGTTCATAACCTGCGTTTTTGTTTGCATCTTCAACGTCCTTGATACGTTTTTCGATGGTGATTTTATACGCGTCAGTTTGCTCTCGTAACTCATCCATGAGTTGTTGATCCTCATGTATTTCGCCAAGTCGGTTGTTTGCTTGTTCTCTAAGTGCGATCATGCGATCTCGTCCCTCGGTAATTGATGGGGGAACATCGCGTCGTTGTGATTGTATCTCGTCTATGAGTCGGTCGTACTCAAGTTGAATCTGTTGGTATGATTCCATTTGTACCATCGTGGTTTCTTCTTCGAGACTCAACAACTCTTGTTCGCGCGTGACTTGCAAGGTAAAGCGTTCTGTTTTTATGAGCTCACCATGCAGTTGCTCCAGTGACATTTTTTCCAAATTTGCCTCCACTAACTCAAGTTCAGTTCGCAATCCTAAATCAGTATCAATCTCTTTTTGTTCAACCGTTTTCTCGCTTTCGGTTGCTGTGGTAACTTCGGGTGCTGGCTTGTCTTTTTCATTCTGTTGCGGAAGGTTTTCGGTCTTTTCCGTCCGTTTTTCCATTTGAGCTTGTTCGTCCTGTTCGATTTCAGAAGCAACCTCCTCTGGTTTGAGTTCGGCAGCTTGAGAAAGTAAATCAGCGTTTTGTGAGATCTCCATAATTCGATCTGCCTCTGCCTGTTTTTGGGCCGTAAGAGTTTGAGACTCTGCGCTTAACTGTTTGCTCTCTTGAACAAGAGCGGCCTTTTCGTTTTGCTGTGCTTGGTATCCTTCTTGTCCACGATCAAGTGGCGTTTCCATTACGGCGTGCAGCCGATCCGAAATTGCACGTTGCCGAAATGAAATATCTAGCTCGCGTGGAGTTTTTTCTGAAACCAATTTTTGGGCATGTTCGCGCAAATAATGTGAAACGTCAGCGGCAAGCTCTGGGTCAAGATTTCCTTTTTGTACGTGCTCGGCCAAGGTGCCTATGCCTGTAGCATCTTTTTGGTTGGGGTCTTTTGACATGTTAGTTAACACGTCGATTGAGGTTTGTTGTGCTTCGGATGGGGAGATTTTATTCTTGGTTTCTTCGATTGTTTCTGGTTGCGATTCAGGGATTGGTGTAGTTTTTTCTTGAGGTTGGGCTGATGCTGATTCTAACCCTAACTTTCCCTGTGCGATCGCTTTGAGCGTTGTTGTTCCTGCCTTATCTGGCCGGTTGTCAAATTCATCGGCAAAAAAATCAGATACGGCTTCGGCATACGTTTCGGGCTTTGCCCCTTGCCGTGCTTCATTCCCTGCAATACCGCTTTCTATACGGGGTCTTGATAAAGCATTTTCGCCTTTTGTTTGTAATACCATTATTCTTTTTCTAGGTTTTTTGAAAGCGCGAGTGCACCATCAAGGTCATCATTTTTAAGTAAGGTTGATAGCTCTTCTGCTGACCGTTCAGCTTTTTCTTCGTTTTGGTACGACTCAAAAAGTTCTGATATGGGAAGCAGGACATTGTACTTTTCTGAAATGTCCGAAAGTGCCAGTGTTAATTTTTCGGAAGTGTTTGCACCATCTGTTTTGGCTAATATGTCTTTTGCAATTGTCGGCATTTGGTCTGGCGATATCTTTTTCGATTTGACGGCTTTGATAAGTTCCTTTACTGCAAAAAAACGCATGCGTTCTACGTCCGAAGATGAAAGCTGTTGCATGTTCGTATCATATCGCGACCAGTAGTGGGTATCAAGTTGCCTATTTGTCGTAACAAAATCGCCTGTGTGTGGTAAAATCACAAGCATGTCAAAGCGAACATGGCAGCCTAAAAAGCGAAAGCGAATACGAACGAGCGGTTTTATGAAACGTAATGCTACCGCCAATGGACGAAAAACTCTCAAAAACCGAAGAGATAAGGGTAGAACAAGTCTTGCGGTTAGTGCCGGAGGGAAATAGTACGTGCTTTTGTCAAACGAACGACTTACCAAAAGTAATGATATAAACCGTGTTTTGTCTCGCGGTAAAAAAATTCACACGCCTTTTTTTGTTCTCATCTATGATAATTTTTCTCAGGATGCATCGGTATACGCTTTTGTTGCGGGTAAAAAGGTTGGGAATGCAATTAAAAGGAATCGCGCAAAGCGAATTCTGCGAGAAGCAGTGCGAACGTTAGAGCATAAACTGCCGGCTGGTTTTAGGTTTGTGTTTGTTGCGCGCAAGGCGTCGTCAGAATCGACCATGCCAATAGTAAAAAATTCGATTGAGAGTATACGGAGTAGGATAAAATGAATAGGAAATGTTTACGTTCATCTGGGACACCATAATTAAAGCACCTATAACGACCACGCTTATGTGGTTGATTAGTGTAACGGGGAATGCAGGGCTTTCGATCATCTTTCTTACGATTATTATTCAAGTCGTTTTCATTCCGCTTCGCGTTCCATCCATTGAATCCTCGTTTAAGATGCGGAACATGAAGCCAGAACTTGATGAGCTGAAGGAAAAATATAAGGATGACAAGATGGCGCTGGCAAAAGCCCAGATGGATCTTTACAAAAAACACAATATTAATCCGTGGGGCGGAATCATGCCACTGCTATTGTCACTACCTATCATCATCGCGCTTTATCAAGTTATCCAAACAGTTCTTGTTAATGGTGGCGAAAGTATTCCTACAACACTCTTGTGGCTTGATGTTACAAAGTCAGATCCGTTTTTTATTATTCCAATTGTCGTTGCCGTTTCGCAGTTTCTTTCGATGCAACTGTTAGTACCTCCAAAGGTTGATGCTAAAAAGGTAGTTTTGGATGGCGATAAGAAAAAGTCGTCATCACCAGAGGATATGGCGGCTACAATGCAGACCCAAATGAAGTACATGATGCCCGCCTTAAGTGCCTTTATAACCGCAACATTGCCCTCTGGGGTTGGCCTGTATTGGATCACTTCGGTCGTGTTTGCTATAATACAGCAGAAAATCGTAGAAAAGCGATTTATCCAGAAACAAAATAACACAAACCATGGATCTTAAAATGATACAAACACTACAAATGGATGTTGATGAGCTGCTTAAGCTTATGGGCATTGACTACGTTGTTCCCGAAGTTTCGTTCGGCGAATCGCAAACACTTATGGTTGAGCTAAAGCTAAATGAGGGTTCTGAAGACAAAGCGGGAATAATTATCGGCAGTCATGGTGAAACACTTCTTGCGCTAGAATATGCAATTGCGCTCATCGTCAATAAAGGGACTGAGGGCGAGTGGCAACGCGTTGAGTTGGACATTGACGGGTACCGAAAACGAAGAGAGCTGGAGCTTAAAGAACTTGCTTTTAAGATGGCTGACAAGGCCGTTTTTATGAAACAGGATGTACATATGAATGCAATGTCTTCGGCTGATCGAAGGATTGTACACACAATCCTCACCGAATACGCAGGTGTTACTACTGAATCTGATGGTGAAGGGCGCATGCGCCATGTGGTTATTAAACCTCAGGTATAATCATCCTCATATGAATATAGGTGGTTTTGTATCTTCATCTGGTGGACTGTACCGTGCAATTGAGCGAGCTGATCAGTTTGGGTTTACAACAGCCATGGTTTTTATTGGTGCACCGCAGTCATTTAAGATCCCTGATTTAACAAAAGAGCAGGTTGATGATTATAAACGCGCACTAAAAGCATCCCAGCTAACTTCTGTTTTTGCACACGCCTTGTATTTAGCGAATATGGCAAGTCCCGATAGTCGATTATTTCACGGTTCGGTAACAGCTCTGACCAATACGATGATTCAAGCCGAAAAAACATCACTTAACGGCGTGATTTTTCATCTAGGTAGTCATAAAAAAACCACTGCAAAAGAGGGTCTTGATCGTGTGATCAAAGGTATTAAAAAAGTTTTAGAAGGATCTCCCGGAACAACAAAACTTCTTTTAGAAAATGCAGTTAAACAAGGAGATAAAGTTGGCGTTTCGTTTGAGGAGTTGGGGTATGTACTTTCGGCGTTTACCGGTGAAAAACGACTTGGAGTGTGTATTGATACGTGCCATGCGTTTGCATCAGGGACCGATTTTTCGGACGAGGCTGCGTATCATTCGTTTGTCGAAGATGTTGAGAACCATGTTGGTTTTGATACAGTGGAATGTTTCCATTTGAACGATTCAAAAGGTGAGTGTGGTTCACATATTGATCGACACGCAAACATTGGAGAAGGGTTTATTGGCGAAGAGGGGTTTAGGCGAATGTTGTCGGACAAACATTTCTCACACAAACCGTTTATTCTCGAAGTTCCAGGAGTTACGGGTAATGGTCCGTCAGAAAAAGATCGGCAAGCAGTTTTGGATTTAATTTCAACGTAACATGCGTCAAAAAATCGTACACGAAGGTATCCGATTTGTCTTTCCTTTTTTCCTCCTAACCATTTTTTGGCAAACGCGCTTTTCATTTCTGGGAACGTATCACGTGTACGATTATCATATTCCGTACGTGTATTTTTCGACCGTATTAATCCTTATTCTCATTGCGTTAAGCATGTTTATTGATAAACATTGGATTACCAAATCGTGGAAGTGTGACGAAATAATGGTGGTAATGACAGCTTTGTTTTTTGTCGTGGCGGGAGTTGGGATTGTAACGCAAGCGATTGATCAAATTGCAGGGTGGTATCGGTTGATAACTATTATTATTTTTTCGAGATTTGTGTTGTGGCTATGGTTGCATAAAAATATGTACAGTGTTTCGTACATAATGAAATATATTTCACTCGGACTTATTCCACTTGTTGTTCTTGGAGTTGTTCAGGTTCTATTAGGTCATACTCTTGGGATTAAGATAATCGGAGAGTGGAGTTTTTCGGCTTCAAACCTGGGTGTTGCCAACGTTACACTTTTTGGATTCAAAACCTTACGTGCCTATGCAACGTTTCCACACCCCAATGTTTTTGGAGCTGTTATGGCGATTTTTTCATTATATTGGGCAAATCAGTGGATTGAAAGGTCAGATTTTTTTGTTGATAAATGGACTAGGTTTGTACCGTATTTTTTGGGGATATTTTTTGTGGGAATGATTCTTTCGTTCAGTCTCACGGCGTGGATTGCATTTTTTGCCGGCGCAGTTTTTTATGTTCCGCGGATGTGGCAGAAAGGTTCGATGCGGTTTAACGGTGGGTGGTCGGTAATCGTTTTTGTTTTTGGGTTACTGTTTGTGAGTGGATTGTCGTATGCGCTTGTTAGGCTTTTTTCTGTTGATGCGCTTTCTCTCACACGCAGAATGGCCTTAAACGATGTTGCGGTTCGTATGTTTTTAGATCATCCGATCTTTGGGGTAGGTCTCAATCAGTCCATACTTTTGGTTTCGTCGTACTGGAACACGGCGTTTTTACCGCAGTTTGTTCAGCCGACTCATAATGCGTGGCTACTTATGCTTTCTGAAGTGGGAATTTTGGGCATGGTTCTCATTGTGGCGACAGGGTATCAAATTATCGTGCGGCGATTTTTAATTCTGCCCACCTTTGTGCGTGCGATGTGGGTTGCCATTTTTGTAATGACGATCTCTGATCATTATCTGGTAACACTTCAGTCGGGACTTTTACTTTTGTTCTTGACCATTGGGATAACGTTACGATACGATGTACGTAGTGAAACCACGTGAAATTATTCTTAAGGTGACTCAGCAGTTTGCAGGGTATGTGTGGTACGGTGCAAGTTACATTCTTATTGTTCCCTATTTGATAGTTAGACTTAGTGAAGGTTTGGATTATCTGATTTTTCAAATCCTTGGGTTTTCGTCTCAAGAAAACTTTTTCTCGTTTGTTCCTTTTACTATTCTTAGTTTGATAGCGTTCGTTGTTATTGCGTTTGGGTTTTTGATTATTTTGGAATCAACGGTTTCAATCGCCACCGAATCAAAGGGGTTTGCCTTTTCTGTCTCACCGCATTATCACGTAAATCCTCAAAAACTTGCAACGGCTGGCTGGTATGCAAGAGTAAGACACCCTATGACGCTCGGGTATCTTATTATCCTTATGGGACTTGGGATATACCTTCAGTCAATTAGTATGATTGTGTGGTTTGTTCCACTTTTTGGTGGATTGTATCTTGAGTATTTGCTGATGGTTGAAGAAAAACAACTTCATCGATGGTTTGGGTCAGCATACGAAGAGTATCAGAAAAAGGTTCCCGCATTAATTCCCCGTATTTTGTAGGGGCGAGGCGTGCCTCGCCCGGGTATTGCGAAATTCTGGCGGGCGGGGCACCCGCCTGCCGGCGAGGCAGGTGCCCCGCCCCTACGATAAACGTCTAACCTTTGCTATACTAAAACTACATGAAAGTCGTGGATTTTTTGCGATCGTACCTTAGAAAATTTTGGCAATCAGCCGTTAGTTCGTCTGCAAATGTGTGGCGGCAACGCATGATCGTCTCTACGGGAGTAACTCCTTGCATATGGTTATTTTTCTGTG
>Ga0210006_1000517_pt1 | contig 30288 bp, 34 predicted proteins | sample CryGey02umfilter_2_FD_185452 | JGI IMG/M metagenome (GOLD analysis project Ga0210006, IMG submission 185452) | Groundwater microbial communities from aquifer in Utah, USA - Crystal Geyser 4/10/14 0.2 um filter (SPAdes) (version 3) | ecosystem: Environmental > Aquatic > Deep subsurface >... | reverse complement strand
CGTAACCATACCGGAATTCCTGTGAAGTCGCGGAAAAAACAATAATCTATTTTTACAGATCATTTTATACGCTTTTTACTTCAAAAAGTGCCAGTTAACCGACCGCTAGTGACTTAATAAGAGTAAAAATGTGAGGCCTCCGAGGGTCAATTTCATGAGTGCGGATGTGGTTATTTCCTTTTTCATACATTTTTTGGATTACAAAAAAGACGTCAACTTTTTAATTTTACGTCCTAAAAATGGCTCTATTAAGCCAAAAACAGCTAAATGTCGTGGGGGGGGGGCGCTCCTATAAGAGAGGGCTGATTCATGCCATTATTGTATGCTGAGGAGAGAGGTTTGTCGAGCGTCCTTTATGTTGGGTGATATTCCGTTAATATTTCATGTCCGTTGGGAGTCACTAATATCATGTGTTCCCATTGGCACCCCCAGGCACCATCTTTGATTTCAATGGTCCATCGGTCTTCTTTGGTTCGGATGAATCGTTCGCCGGCTGACACAATGGGTTCAATACAAATGACCATGCCCGGCATTAAGGCTATGCCGGTTCCTTTTTTACCATAGTTGGCCACAGTGGGTTCTTCGTGAAGACTTTTCCCAATGCCATGGCCGGTGAGTTCTCGGATAATTGAAAATCCCGCGCCTTCAACTACTTTTGCTATGGCATTTCCAATGTCTCCTGTTTTGTTTCCGGGTTTAACTTCTTTGATTCCCGCATACAGTGCTTTTCGGGTGATTTGATTGAGGCGACGTGTTTTTTCCGAGGCGCAGGCATCGCCGCCCACAATGACACTGATGGCGGCGTCTGTGTTGAGTCCATCTGTCCAGAGCCCGCAATCAATGGTGACAAGGTCGCCTTTCTCAAGGGGTTTGTCGTTGGGGAATGCATGAACCACATCAGCATTGGTTGAAATACAGCAAATGTAGGGATAGCCATTGTAGCCTTTGAAACAGGGACTGATTTGATACTGATCAAAACATTTTTGCGCATGACGTTCAATGTCCATGGTTGTGTGTCCGGGTTTTACATTTTTTTCAAGAAGATGGAGAATTTCAGCTAAAATTCTTCCACCGCGACGCATGGAGGCTATTTCTTGTTCAGACTTGATGAGAGACATATTTAGGGGGGTACTGAAAAATGGGATCGAGTTTGGGGAAAGCTTCTTCATTTACTTCATCGATTTTTGGTTCGCCATTGAGTTCAATTAATTTTCCTTGAATTCGATAATGCTCAATGACCGGCATGGTTTCTTGGTTGAAGGCATTCAATCGATTTCGAATGCTTTTCATGTTGCTGTCATCTTCTCGGCTTTCAAGCGCCCCCCCACACGATTTACACGTGGGTTGATCATAGTCTTCGGCAAAGATGATTTTGCATTGGCTGCACATGCGGCGACGTGTGAGACGGCGAATGGCGGTTTCTTCATTGATGTCTAAAATGACTCCTTTGAATTCGCGATTATTTTTTTCCATAAGTGCGTCAAATTTTTCCGCTTGTCCCATTTTTCTAGGGATTCCATCAAAAATCACGCGGGTGCCTTTGGGTAATTCTTCCATGAAATTCCCAATGATTTCCATGACAACTTCGTCAGATACCAAGTGGCCGGCTTCAATGATGGATTTAATTTTTTGTCCCAGTTCAGAATCTTTTTTTGCCAGCTTTCTAAGTTCATCGCCCATCACAAAAGGAGTGAGGTGGTAGCGTTCCGCAAAGTATTTTCCTTGAGTGCCTTTTCCGGAGCCTTGCCGACCAAACATGACGAGATCCATAATCGCAAAGGGTTTTGGCCTAGTAAAACTTATCGTAGTGATGGCTGAGCAGTTGCGCGTTTATTTGTCGAATAAGATCGGAAACAACTCCCACAATAATGATCAAGCTGGCCCCACTGATGATGATAGGAATACTTCCGGTCCCAACATCCTGAAAGAATCTTTGAATGAGAATGGGAGCAAGGGCTACGAAACCAATCATGAGTCCTCCCCAAAGATTGAGGTGGCTCGATGTTTTTCGAATGTAATCCGAGGTTTGTTTTCCAGGTCGAATGCCGGGAATGAATCCTCCGCGTTTTTGAATGTTTTCAGCCACGTCATCGGGATTGAAAGTGATGCTGACGTAGAAAAAAGTAAAGGCAATGATCAAAATAAAATAAAGGCTCAAGTAGAGTGCGCTTTGACTGTGGAAGTAATTGACGAAAAAATTTCCAAGTCCACGGAGCCATTCAGATCGAGCATTGGCAAAAAATTGTCCCAACACGGAAGGGAATGTGACCACTGATACGGCGAAGATGATAGGAATCATTCCCGCTTGATTTACTTTCATGGGCAATGAAGCTTGCTCTCCACGACTGGAACGTGTGCGTCCGGCATAAGTAATAGGAATACGACGTTGTCCTTCGGTGATGAGTACCACAAGAATGGTGAAAAGTACGGTGAGCAATAAGGTCGCAACCAAGGGGACCAATTTTTCAGGATCTTCACTTGAAAGCGCAAAGGTTGAGGCCAAGAGAGAGGGTACTCCTGCGATGATGCTTGTGAAAATGAGAAGAGAAATTCCATTTCCAATTCCTTTTTCTGTGATGAGTTCTCCCAACCACATGATAACGAGCGTACCCGTGGTGATGGTCAACATGATGGGAAGAATGATTTGTGGGTCGCTTAGATTTTCAATGATGGGAACGGGAGAGGATGCATTGATTAAGCTGATCATTCCATAGGATTGCAGAAAAGCGAGTGGCACAGTGAGCCATCGAGTGTATTTGTTGATTTTTCGTCGGCCTTCTTCTCCTTCTTTTGAAATGGTTTCAATCCGTGGAGAAATGACGCCCATGAGTTGCATGATGATGGACGCATTGATGTAAGGAGAAAGTCCCATCAAAACAATGGAGAAGTTCTCTGCGCTTCCTCCTGTTAATAAACTGAATGCTCCCAATAATTTATTTCGTTCAAATACGATTTTAAGCGCATCCAAATTAACATTAGGAATGCTGATTTGAGTCAACAATCGATAGATGACTAAAATTGAAATGGTAAAAATGATTTTTTTTCGAAGATCTTTTGAATTCCAGATCTGAGCTAAGTATTTAAACATGAATTTTGGAGAGGTTAGACAGCGTCGATTTTTCCTTTCGCTTTCGTGATTTTTTCTTCAGCTACTTTTGAAATTTTATCAACTTTAACAGTGAGTGCAATGTTGAGTTCGCCGTTCCCAAGAACTTTTATCGGGTTTTTTGCGGAACGAATCACACGTTTTTCAATCAATGATTCTTTGGTGACGGTTTCTCCTGTGCTAAAGTTTTTTTCAAGGGTGCTGATATTTACTACGGAATATTCTACTCGACAAGGATTTTTAAATCCACCCAGTTTAGGCATTCTCATGTATAGAGGAGTTTGTCCTCCTGAGAACCCGGGTCGTCGTCGTCCACCGGCCCGTGCGGTTTGTCCTTTCATTCCACGACCGGCGTAGGTTCCTTTGCTGGCATTTCCTCGGCCTCGTCGGATTTTTTTAGTGGTTGAGCCGACTCCTGGTTTGATGGTATTGATTTTCATTCTTCGAGAATTAGATAAGTAGTGGATTATTTTTCAGCCTTTTTTGCAGGGGCTTTGGTATCTTGTTGTTTAGCTTCAATTTTTGGAGTTTCTACTTGAGGAGTTTCTTTTTCAGCTTGGAGTTCATGGTCTTCACGAGTGCGTAATGATTTAAGCGCTTCAAAGGCGGCTTTGCTGTTGTTCAAACGATTGCTAGAACCAATGGTTTTACTGAGAATGTTTTTAATGCCACTGAGCTCAATGACCTTACGGGCAGCTCCTCCGGCAATGATTCCGGTACCAGCACCTGCTGGGATGAGCAAAACTTTGGAAGCTTTGTATTTGACTTGAATGCGATGAGGAATGGTGTCGCGGAAAATAGGCACTTCAATCATGTCGCGTTTAGCGCGGCTCACAGCTTTTTTAATAGCACCCACCACTTCGCTGGATTTTCCAATGCCAATTCCAACTTTGCCTTTGTGATTTCCAATGGCCACAGTGGCGCGGAAACGTAAACGTCGTCCTCCTTTAACCACACGTGTTACACGATCAAGTTGAATCACGGTTTCATCGAATTCTTTAGGTTCTTGATCTTTTCGTGGACCGCGTTTTCCTTGAGGTTTTGACATAGTTTTTAGTTAATGGTTTTAGTGGGGTGACGGTTAGAATTTAAGGCCGGTTTCTCGTGCGGCTTCGGCAAGAGCTTTCACTCGGCCATGGTATTTATATCCGTTTCGATCAAAGACACAGGCTTCAATTTTTTTCTCCATTGCTTTTTGAGCTAAGTCTTTTCCGACCTCAGTGGCTCTTTCTGTTTTATTGCCTTTTTTGAGTTTTAAATCAGAACTGGCAACCAATGTTTTCCCGGTTTTATCGTCAATGAGTTGAGCGGACGTACCTGTGAGACTTCGGAAAACGACCAAACGAGGACGAGCCTCTGTGCCACTGAGTTTGGCTCGGATTTTATTGTGTCGCCGTTGGCGGAGCATTTCTTTTTTTTGCATGGTGACTAATGGTTACTTATTTAGCGGATGTTTTACCGGCTTTTCGTCGGACATGTTCCGTTTCGTATTTAATACCTTTTCCTTTGTAGGGTTCTGGTTTTCGGAAAGCTCTTATTTCAGCAGCAGTTTGTCCAACTTTCTGTTTATCGATTCCACTGACTACGATCATATTTTTCTTTTCTTCGTCTGCTTTGATTTCAACTCCTTCCGTAGGGGTGTATTTAACGGGGTGTGAGAATCCCAAACTCAATTCAATGCTTTTTCCTTGAATGGTGAAACGATATCCTACTCCATTGACTTCGAGTTTTTTCTTGAATCCTTCGGAGACTCCGGTGATCATGTTTTGGATGAGAGTACGAGTGAGGCCATGTAGGCTTCGGTGCTCGCGTTCATCACTAGGGCGTCGCACGGTCATTTCAGTTTCTTTGATAACAATGATCATATCCGCATTTGGAGTAAGGGATAGTTCTCCCTTAGGTCCTTTGACGGTAATGATTCCGTTTTCATGAGTGACGGTAACTCCGTTAGGGATGGCAATGGCTTTTTTTCCGATTCTAGACATGTTCCAGTTTTTAGTTGATAGGTTTTTAGGTTGAGGTTTAAGCGATGTTTGTATCCCGCTCCTCCGCGGATGATGTTGATTAGTGATGTCTGGGTGAGTGCACAGGGTGGGCCACATGATCGCACCGCTTCCTGTGGCTGTTAGGCTATTTCGCAGAGGAGTTCTCCGCCGGTTTGATTTTTTTTGGCATCACGGCTGCTCATGATTCCCATAGGGGTCGAAAGGATGGCAATACCGAGTCCGTTCATAACTGCGGGGATCTCCGTTGATTTAACATAGATTCGTTGTCCGGGTCGTGAAATGCGTTTGATTTCGAGTGGGTAAGGACGTTTGCTGAGGATAACATGAATTTCTTGGAATTTCCCGGAACTTTCAATGTTTACTTCTTCAATGAATTTATTTTTTTCCATAACTTGAAGCATGGAATATTTAATTTTGGAGTAAGGCATGCGTAGCTCTTGGTGTTTGGCACGATGAGCGTTGCGTAGACGAGTCAGCATGTCGGCGATTGGATCGGTGTTCATTGAGCTAGTAGTTATTGAGTGATTTTGTGCGGAAGATTGTATTCCCGCGAGGATATTAATAGAGATTTACCAGGAAGATTTTTTAACGCCCATGATCATGCCATCACTGGCTAGATTTCGGAAGCAAATGCGGCAGAGTCCGAAGCGTCTCATATAAGATCCGATCTTACCACACTTTTCACAACGATTGTATACACGTGTGGAGTGGGTTGGCTTTTTGTCGTTTCGAAGTGCTTTTTCCAGAGCCTTTTTTCGGTTGTTGCATTTGACGATGAGTGCGGTACGGGCCATAAAATTAGTTTTTAGTTGGTAGTTTTAGTAGGTTGATCTCGGAAGGGGAGTCCCATGGCTTTTAACAGGCTGTATCCTTCTTGTTCATTTTTAGCAGTAGAGCTGATTGTGATTTGAAGACCATGGTTTCGGCCCATGCTTTCCGGATTCACTTCGGGGAAAACGTTTACTTCTTTGATTCCTAAGCTGTAGTTTCCTTGTCTATCGAATCCTTTGACACTGATTCCTCGGAAATCCCGAATGCGGGGGAGTACAATGTGGACGAGTCTATTGACGAAGTCATACATTTTTTGTCCTCGGAGCGTGACAGTGACACCTACAGGCTGTCCTTCACGGAGTTTGAAGTTAGAAACTGCGAGACGTGCATTGGTGACAACCGGTTTTTGACCAGTGAGCAATGCAATGTTTTCCACTACTTCTTCGTAGCCTTTTTCTCCACTGTTACGTAGGTAGCTTCCAATTCCGACATTGATATTTACTTTAGTGAGCTTGGGAATGGACATTACATTGTCTCGTCCCAAGTCTTTCTTGAGCTTATCGATGACGTTTGTTTGGTAATGCTGTTTCATGATCGAGGATTAAATTGAATTATTTTTTAGAGGTTTTTGCGGGAGTTGCGGTGAGGGTATCTCCGGAAATCTTGGCGATTCGGATTTTTTTGCCGGTTTCTAGTTTTTTATAGCCAACTCGGGTTGGTTTTCCGGATTTTGGATCAAGTACCATTACATTCGAGGCGCTGAGTGGTGCTTCATAGTGGATGATTTCTCCGGGCTTTGAAGCACTTTTTTTAATGTGTTTGGTGCGCATGTTGATTTTTTCAACCACCACACGATTGCTTTTCTGGAGAATGCGTAGAATTTTCCCTTTTTTCCCCTTATCTTTTCCCGCAATCACGAGAACTTGATCATCTTGTTTAATTTTCATGAGATAGAACTGTAAAAGTTATAAAACGTCAGGTGCGAGTGAGATAATTTTTTGGAATCCTTTGTCTCGGAGTTCGCGCGCAACAGGGCCGAACACGCGAGTTCCCTTGGGAACATTGTCTTTATTCACAATCACTACGGCATTTTCATCGAAACGAATGAAGGATCCATCTGCGCGCCCAATTTCTTTGGTTTGGCGTACGATCACAGCACGTTCTACGGATTTCTTTTTGACCACTCCACGAGGAGCGGCTTCTTTGATGGATACAATGATCACATCTCCCACTTGGGCGTAGCGTCGTTTGGAGCCACCGAGCACCTTAATGCATAGGACTTCCTTTGCACCGGTGTTGTCGGCAACTTTTAATCGTGATTCTGCTTGTATCATTGCAAGGTGGGTATAAGGGTATAGTTAGGCTTTCTTTTCTTCAGGTTTTATTACGGTCCAGCGTTTTAGCTTACTGAGTGGGCGAGTTTCATAGACAGTCACATTTTCACCTTCTTTGTATTGGTTCTCAGGATCGTGAGCGTGGAATTTTGTGGAAACACGGTAGCGTTTTTTGTACTTGGCATGTGCTTCATAGGTATCCACTTGCACCACGATGGTTTTATCGCCTTTGGCGCTAACGACAGTTCCGGTTTTAGTTCTCATAAAGGTGGTGTTTAGAATTGAATAGTATTAGTTTTTTTCAATGGATACGTTATCGGGAGCGATTTCTTGTTTTTTCGTTTCATTCATAACAGTGAGAATTCGTGCAACGTAGTGTTGTTTCTTTTTTGATTCCGTTGATTTTTTATCCTGTCCCATGGCAACGGGGATTCGAGCCTTAACAGAGGATTCACGTGCTTGGATAAGCTCTTTTTGAAGCTCTTTGAAGCTTTTTTTTCGAAGTTCTATTGTAGTAAGCATGTTAGTGAATTTCTTGGCTAATAAATTTAGTTTTGAGGGGAAGTTTGTGACCCGCGAGGCGCATGGCTTCGCGTGCAACTTCTTCTTCCACTCCATCGATTTCAAAGATAACAACACCTGATTTGACCGTCGCTACATAGTGGTCCACATTTCCCTTTCCGCTTCCCATGGGAACTTCAGCAGCTTTTCGAGTGACAGGAGTATGAGGGAAGATTCGAATCCAGATTTTACCTCCACGTTTGACGTGGCGCGTCATGGCACGTCGAGCCGCTTCGATTTGACGAGAGGTAATCTCTGACGTTGAGGTTGCCTTGAGTCCAAAGGTTCCAAAGCTGAGCCTATCTCCACCCTTGGCAGTTCCCGTGAACTTGCCTCGCGCTCGGAATAGTTTTCGATATTTTTGCTTCTTGGGGATTAACATGTTTTTGAGGGAACTTTAATAGGTGAATTAATTATTTTTCATTGTTTTCATTGCCGACTTTTTGGCTGTCGGAGACCATTTCTGAAACACGATTGAATACTTCTCCTTTGTATATCCATACTTTGACACCAATGATTCCATAGGTTGTCCAAGAGGGATAGGCCGCGTAATCAATGTTTGCTCGTAGTGTATGAAGTGGGATTTTCCCTTCTGTGAAGGTTTCACTTCGGGCAATTTCAACTCCATTCAATCGTCCCTTGATTCCCACCTTGATTCCTTTAGCTCCGGATTCCATGGCACGTTGTAGTGCGGTTCGGATGGCGCGTCGGTAAGAGACTCGTTTTGTGATTTGATGACTGATGTTTTCAGCAACCAATAGGGCGTCCATGTCGGGGTTTTTAATTTCTTTAATAGTGACATTGAATTTATTTGGACGGAATTTTTTCTCAAGAATTTCTTGAAATTTTTCAACACCTTCTCCTTGTCGACCAATGATATTACCGGGCCTTGATGTGTGAATGATCAATTGCATGGTATTGGCATCGCGGAGGACTTCAATGCGGGCAATGTGTCCTTCTTTGAAGTGATCTTTGATGAACTTTCGTACTTGGATGTCGAGGTGGAGCAGTTTTCTGTACTGATCTTTCTGTGCAAACCACTTTGAATCCCATGTTCGAATGATACCGATACGGAGACTTTTTGGATTAACTTTTTGTCCCATGATTTAAGGGTTGATATTAGAAATTATTTATCAGCTTTTTTTACTTTAGCTTTTTTTACTTCTTTCACTTCTACTTCCGGACTTTCTGATGTGACTTCTTCAGCCACCTCCTTCTTGGGTGCTGCTATCTTTTTTGCGAGTGAGGGATCAGCTTCAATCTTTACGGTGATGTGTGTGGTGCGCTTAAGGATAGGATGAGCGCGACCCTTAGAGACCGGTTGAAAACGTTTGTAGGTGGTTCCTTCGTTGATGATGATTTCTTTGATGATCAGCGTTTCCGGATCTTGTTTGAAGTTGTTTTCAGCGTTGCTTCGAGCGGATTGAATTACTTTGTAAAGGATTTCTGCTGCCTTTTTAGGAGTAAACTTGAGAGTATCAAGTGCTTTATTGACCGGCATGCCACGCACGATCCCTGCGACGAGGTTCGCTTTTTTTGGAGAGATTCTGATTTTTCTTAGGTGCGCGATCATGAATTAGTTTTTAGTTGATAGTTTTTAGTTTTGAGTGGGGGGGCTACTTGAGTTTACCTCCGTGAGCTTTGAATTTACGTGTGGGAGAGAATTCTCCGAGACGATGTCCTACCATTTCTTCGGTGACAAAGACGGGAAGGTGTTGTTTGCCATTGTGGACTCCGAAGGTGTGACCTACGAATTCAGGGGCAACCACACTGGCTCGAGACCATGTTTTAATGATCTTCTTCTGGTTGGTGTCGTTGAGCACTTGCACCTTTTTCTGGAGCTTGGGATCAACGTAAGGTCCTTTTTTCGAGCTTCGAGTCATGGCGTGAAAGTAATTAGGTAATTAGGATTTGATTAGATTTCTTCCTTTGCGATCTCGAATACGGAATTTATCGCTGGCAATCTTTCGTTTTCGTGTTTTTACACCGAGAGCGGGGAGTCCCCATGGGGTCTTAGGATTTTTCATACCGATTGAAGTATTACCTTCTCCTCCTCCATGTGGGTGATCGACCGGATTCATGGCTTTACCACGAACTTGAGGACGTTTGCCTCGCCATCGTGTCCGTCCGGCTTTCCCCCATGTGATGTTGCTGTGATCGGAGTTACTAACCACTCCGATAGTGGCAAAAACATCTTTGGGAATAAAGCGCACTTCTCCAGAAGGAAGTTGGACTTGTGCCATTTTTCCTTCCAAGGAAACGAGCTTTGCAGAGGCGCCTGCGCTTCGAACGATTTGTCCGCCGCGACCTGGTTGAAGTTCAATGTTGTAAATCGTGAATCCTACGGGAATATTGGCTACATGTAGTCGGTTCCCGAGTTTTACTTTAGCATTTTCATCACACATGATTTTGTCATCTACATTTATTTTTTCAGGAGCGAGATGGTATTGTTTGTCTCCATTTTTGTAGACAACCAGCATGATGTAGGCATTTCGATTCGGATCATATTCAATACTGGAAACACGTCCTTCTACTCCTATATTTTTTATTTGTTTAAAGTCAACCAAACGATAGTGACCTTTTGCTCCTCCTCCTCGGTGACGAATGGTGATACGTCCCGCGCTATTGCGTCCGGAAGTTCGGATTTTTGAAACCACCAGCTTTTTGAGTGGTTTTTTTGCCGTGACTTCTTGGAACGTTGATACGCTCATTTGTCGTCGGCCCGGTGTGGTTCCTTTGAGTTTCTTTACCATGTTTTAGAGTTAGCTTTTATCTTTAGCGAATTTGTAGAGATCCATTTTTTCGCCTTTAGCGAGTGTGATTGATGCTTTTTTTACGCGTTGTCGTTTTACGATTTCTTTGCCTCGTCCTATGACTCGAATTTTTTGAGGAGTGGGGCGTGTCATTACTTGTTGTACGTTGACTCCATAGAGGTGACGAATGGCATTTTTAATGTCGATTTTAGTTGCTTTGCCACTGACGATGAAGGTGTATCGACCATTGGCTTCTTCGAGAGAAGTTTTCTCAGTGACAACCGGCTTAATAAGTACTTGTGTGTAGTCCATGAAGTGGATGATTGATGATTAGGATTCTTTTGAAGTTTCTTCCGGTGTCTCCTCAACGGCAACCTCTTTTTTGGTACCTTTTTTTGGAGCTGCTTTTTTAATGGGAGCTTCGTTTTCAAGGAAGGTTTCTTCTACCTTGTCCAAGGCGTCTTTAAGAAAGAGGATGGAACGGTATTTAAGGAGATCTTTGACATTGAGATAATTGGCGTGAATGGTTTTTGCATTGGCAATGTTTCGAGCTGATTTTTCAATGACGTCGTTTTTTCCTGCAAGGACCACCAATACATCGCGTTCTATGGGGAGCTTGGCAATCATTGCAATGAATTCTTTGGTTTTTACCTCTCCTTTGTAGTCTTCCAAAACCATCACTTGATTGTCATTTGCTTTACCGGATAATGCACAGAAAAGTGCTTTGCGGCGCTGCTTTTTTGGCATCATGATGGCGAATGTCTGTGTGTTGCGAGGTCCGAATACAATTCCTCCACCGCGATGAATGGGCCCACGGATGGATCCGGTGCGAGCTCGGCCGGTTCCTTTTTGTCGATGTGGCTTGCGTCCACCTCCGCGAATTTCTCCGCGAGTCTTGGTGTGAGCGATGGGCTTTCGACCATTGGCCATTTGAAGGACCAGTGCTCGATGCACCAATGACTCATTGGCTTCGTGTCCGAAGATTTTGTCATTGAGGGTAACTTCACCCTTTTTTTCGCCTTTTTGATTGTAAAGAATTGCTTTCATTGTTTAGGTTAAGCTGTTTTTCGAATAATAATGAGTTCACCATTGGCTCCGGGAAGTGGGCCCTTGATCCCAAGAAGGTTTTTTTCTGAATCCACAAAGACTATTTCAACGGCTCGAAGAGAGATTTGATCTCCTCCCATGCGTCCCGGCATTTTTTTCCCTTTCAAAACACGTCCGGGTTTGGCACACATACCAATGGAACCAGGTTCGCGATGGTGATGTGACCCATGAGTTTCCGGTCCACGAGAGAAATTGTGACGCTTGATAACACCTTGGAATCCTTTACCTTTGGATATTCCCGTTGCTTTTACTTTTTCTCCGATTTCAAAGATGTCTACCTTGATCTCGTCGCCTTTTTTCGGGTCGCACCCGTTTTCAATGAGCTTAAATTCACGTTGGAAGTGAAATGCCTTGGTCTTTTTAGGTTTAGACAACGCAGTAAATCCCAGGACTACCGCCGGATATCCGTCCTTTTCAGTGGTTTTGACCTGAGTGACCACATTGGGTTCACACTGGACCACCGTAAGGGGGATCACGCGACCGTCATCTTGAATGATACGTGTCATGCCTATTTTTTTGCCGAGTATTCCTGGCATTGGATAGAGGTTATAGAGGTGAATTCCTCGAGCGTTTTGATTCGTTTGAACCTCCACGCTGTCTCCTGTAATTCAGGAGATCTAACAGATTTGCCCGCCTAGATTAGCGTCGAAGTGTGGCGGAGTCAAGGGGATTTTGAGTGAATGTCGTGATTATTCTGTGATCATTTTAATTTCAATGTCCACACCTGCGGGTAAGCTAAGGCTGGACAATAACTCAATGGTCTTAGGGGTGCTGTCGCTGAGGTCAATCAAGCGTTTGTGCGTGCGAATTTCAAATTGTTCTCGGGAAGTTTTGTGAACAAAGGTTGATTTGTTGACTGTGAATTTTTCGATTTTGGTGGGAAGGGGAATGGGGCCGTTGATGGTGGCGCCGCTGCGTTCCGCCGTGTCAATGATGAGTTTGGCAGTGTCATCAATTACTTTGTGGTCAAAGGCTTTGATTTTGATTCGAAGACGTTGCTTGGGAGCTTTGACTGTTTTTTCAGCTTTGTCGCTTTTGGCACTAGTTTTTTTGGCAGTGGCCATGATGGATTTGGATAAAGATATAAAAAAACCGAGTTGGACAGCTCGGTTCACAGATTCCCGGAAGGAAATGATTGAATGATCCGATTGTCCCGCCATCCAGTTAAGGGGTGGCGAAGCGTGCCTCAAAAGCGATGCACGACGTTTTGTGTGTGTATTATTAGCGGAAGGTTGGTTTGAGGTCAAGAAAAAAAGCGCCCGATTTTGAGCGCTCCTTTAATTTTTATTGGCTTAAGTGGTTGATTTTAGTTGCTACATGGAGCCATATTGTAGTTGGTATAGTACATCATTTGATGGACATTCATAAGAGTGTTCAGGTTGGTTGGGGTAATGAGTCCTCCTACGGTGGGTCCACCAGGTACGAATTCACCATAATTTGTCCCGGCAAGTTGAACAACTCCGGTTTGAATTCTTGCTAATACTTGATAGTTCTCGCCAGTAGTAAGTGTTATGGGATTTCGTTGTACGGAGAAAGTAAGATAATAAGTTGTGTTGGCGGCTAATTCAAGCCCACCGGTTTCAATAAGAAAATATCCTCCCGGATTTACAACCATTGATTCCGGATTATTGACAACGTATTCTCCAATTGCGCTTCCTTGCCAATTTTGATGGTCTGTACTTACGGTCATTTTTAGGTTTTGTGGATCTTGTCCGTTAGGGCCTGCTTTTTTTGCCATAAAAGGAAGTCGGTCAAGGCGGAAATTTTGATTGTCAATGATCATGTATGTTTGAAGAATAGGTGTCCATTCAGTTTCATTTCCTGTACATGTTTCAATGGTGGGCGGTGTGAGCCATCCTCCTCCCGAAAAACCGGAACTTCCGCCCGGCGTAGTGATATTTACATGTGCGACCACCGGTGAAGCCGGTGGTGCCGGTGGAGTTGAAGTGTTAGAGTTTCCACTTGAGGTGGTTTTTACGCTTAGTTTGTTTCGGCGCGCACCTTGAAGATCTCCCGAGGAAAGTGAGGTCACGAGTGCCACTCCAAGTAAGACTGCGATGCTCGCAAGTGCAATGATTTTTTTCTTAGTATTTTTGTTTTTCATTTTTTTTGGTTAAAATATATAAATGAAAATTGATTTTTGAAGGACAGAATTTTGTCCGTTCATATTATTATATCACGTAAATATATCTTTTGTCAATCCTTATTCCTTAGCTTTTTGGCTTGTGTCTGCATTTTTTCAAGGTTGAGATTTGGGCCTTTGGGGCCGGTGGCTTCTTTTTTATAAGGGTCGGGTTGGCCGCTTTGAGGAGTCCATTCTCCCCGTTGTTCTTTGATTTGTTTAAATTTTTCAAATAGGGAAATATCTTCTTCAAATATGTCTTCTTGGAAAAAGAGAGATTCCAGTGCAAGTTTGGCGCGTTTGATGCGACGTTTGTCATGAGCTTTGGCATAGAGAAGTTTTACCACGGCATTGTCCGGGTCTTTTTCTTCAAGTCGTTGACAGATTTCTTCCACTTCTTTGTATTTTCCTTCTTTAATCCACATGCCGGCTAATTCAAGGATAACGTCTTCGTCGCTGGGTGCCATGAGTGACATGCGTTGTCGTCCTAAGGAAGCAAGGACCAGATGTCCGGCTTTGCGTTGGGTGAGGTAATAGACGTAGAGGGAGGTGGCAATGACTAAATAAAGTGCGTAATCGCGCGCGTCAAATCCAATGAAAGTGTTGAAGGTAGCATGAGTGATCATGGCAAGGACTAATCCTTCGTAGACAAGGGCGAAGGCAAAAATTTTGGAGGAAGGGATGTGAGAAATTTTGGCGATTCTTTCGAGAAGAGAAAATTTGGTGCCTTCCCAGTTTTCTTCTTCATAAACAGGTAGTGCGAATTTGGACAATCCGTAGAAATAACCAAATATTCCTGAAAAAGTCATGTGTCCGATACTTAAAACAATGGTCCGAAAGATGACCACATTGATGAAAATGGCCAGACTTTTGGTAGGATCTCCATACACATCAATAAAGAAAATGATGTTTTCAATGAAAGCGAATCCAAGGCCGGCCAGCACACTAAAGGCAATGGCGTCTCCAATGGTTTTGATCAGTTTCATACTTTTTACGAAAAAGATCATGAGTGATATTTTGACCAGTTCTTCTAAAAAGGCATCAATAACAATGGTGATGGTGTTATAGATGTTTTGTGCTTTTTCTCCTTCAAAGGTTTCTAAATCATGGGGAGCTACGATTTTGTCATAAAGATTGCTGTAGAAGTCTAGATTTGGATGAGACAGAATGTAATCATAAAATAGGTCCAATAGTGGGAGTGTGAGAATTCCTAGTAAGAAAATGATGAGTAGATTCCATTTTTCACGTTTTTTTTCCGGATCGGTTTGAAGTTGAAGAATTCGTTTTTTGTAAATTAATTGAATCCAGATAATGACTGGGATCAGTGCGATCAGTGCGGTGCCGGCGAGAACCCACCATTCTACGCCTTGAAATAACTCTTTTAGGTTAAGAAGAAGGTGGGCGGTTAAAAGACCCAATAAACTCATTGTGATGAGAATGAGAATTTCTTTGGTTTTTGTTTGGATGTGGTGTGTTTTTTTGAAGCGTTTGAAAAATTCCGTTTTGAGCCAAGCGATCACCGGAATTAAGGCGCATAGTGCGTAGAAACCTAGGATAGGGAGGGGAAGGAGTGTCATGATTTAAAATTTATCTGTTTATTATACTATAAAAATCTATTTTTGGGAAGTCTTGTTTGTGGTATAATTTAAAGATATCTAATTTTATCCTATGCCGGAAAATGATGATTCGTTGAATGTAATACCTATCTTTCCAGAGGCAAAGATAACTTTTGTGGTTGGAAAGGATAGCGGTTCCGATGCGGTGCTTGATGAGAAAACTGCGGATCAACGTGTGGCGCTTTTGGCGGTGGCACAATTTGATTCTGTGGGCGAATCCGGGGAGGCTGGGTCGGTTCATCCTTTGATTCAGCATTGGCTGGCTGCTCCGCGTGAGGATGTCCATGATTTTGAAGCGGTGAGTCGCGATATCGCCACACTGTTCGAAGCGTTTCAGTATGGGATGTTGGATGATTTTCTTTCGTCCAAAGTGGTTCGAACACGTTCTGAACGCGGATTGTTTTTTAGGGATGTATTTCAGCCTACGGCTCCGTTGAGTTCAAATCGAGGGGAGTGTCGTACTCTTTCAATTAAAGCTCGCCTGGCTATTGTTCAAAAATATCCTGAGCTTAGAAAAAATATTCTGATTGTTCACGGTTTGGAGCCTCGTTACTTTAATGCATCTCCGGCTCAGCATGTTTATCTGATGATGGTGGATGGAGCGATTGAGTTCAATGGAAAAACGTTTGACGGGAGCTCGCTTCCCGAGAATCTTAGTGATCCGAGGTTGGATGTGGAGCTTCGAGGAAAATTTTGGATTTTGGATCCGTCTTTTGGATTTGCCGGACGTCCGAATGAGTTGCGGTTTCAAGAGCGGGGGTATGAGTTGAAAGGTGTTTTACCTTTTGATGATTCTATGCGCCATCTTATGGTGGCGAATGATGATCGGGATGCGGGGAATCGTTTTGCATCTCGTGTCGGTGGCATGCCGCTGGCGCGGCTTGGTGATGGGCGAGTGATTCTTTTGGGCGTAGTGGGAACGAAAATCCGGAGTTTGTCGGATATCGGTATTGGGTTTCATGATCCGGGCCGTGATTATGCGGAAGCGATTCCGCTCGATCATTGGGAGGTGGAGGTTCGGTTGAAGGATGACCCGACGGTTTTGGCCAAGATTAAATGGTTGAGAAATAAGTTTGCGACGGAGTTTGAAATTTAACACAAAAGAGCCCGACCTTGCGGTCGGGCTCGAGGGGGTGAGAGTAGACTTGGCCATTCTTTTTTTCGAGAACCGGATTAAATCATTCGTGATACATGATCTCTCATGATTTATCCGGCCATGTTTCTTAAAAATAAATGGCCTCGTTTGGATTTTTTTATTCTAAAATCTTAGTGACCACACCAGCTCCAACGGTTCGTCCTCCTTCGCGGATAGCGAAACGAGTTCCTTCGTCAAGAGCGATGGGGGTTCCAAGATTAACATTCATCTTGATGTTGTCCCCAGGCATGACCATTTCAACTCCGTCAGGAAGTTCGATGGTTCCGGTAACGTCGGTGGTTCGGATGTAGAATTGAGGTTTGTAACCCTTGAAAAAAGGAGTGTGTCGTCCACCTTCTTCTTTGGCTAGTACGTAAACCTCAGCTTCGAACTTGGTGTGAGGTTTAATGGATCCTGGTTTACAAATAACCTGTCCACGTTCGATTTCTTCGCGTTCAATACCTCGAAGCAAAAGTCCAACGTTGTCTCCGGCTTGTCCTTGGTCGAGAAGTTTTTTAAACATTTCAACACCGGTAACAACCACTTTGCGGGTGTCTTTGACTCCAACGATTTCAACTTCTTCATTGATTTTAACTATACCTTGTTCAATACGGCCGGTGGCAACAGTTCCACGTCCTTTGATTGAGAATACGTCCTCAACCGGCATGAGCAATGGTTTGTCGAGATCGCGAATTGGGTCGGGGATGAAGTTATCAAGTGCGTTGAGAAGTTCCATGATAGGTTCTGCGGCAGGACCGTTTGGATCTTCCACTGCTTTGAGAGCAGATCCTTTAATAACAGGAACGTCGTCTCCAGGGTAACCGTATTTCGTAAGAAGTTCGCGTACTTCCATTTCGGAAAGTTCAGCGATTTCAGGATCGGCCATGTCCATTTTGTTCAAGAAAACAACAATGGTTGGCACCATCACTTGTCGAGCCAACAAGATGTGTTCACGAGTTTGAGGCATTGGGCCGTCTGCGGCAGATACCACAAGAATAGCACCGTCCATTTGGGCGGCACCAGTGATCATGTTTTTAATGTAGTCAGCATGCCCCGGACAGTCCACGTGAGCGTAGTGACGTTTTTCGGTTTCGTATTCTTGGTGAGATGTTGCGATCGTGATTCCACGTTCGCGCTCTTCCGGTGCGTTGTCGATTTGATCGTACGAAACGGCTTTGTTGTTTCCACCGATTTTAGCGGCGGCTACCATACTGATCGCTGCAGTGAGTGTTGTTTTACCATGGTCGACGTGACCGATGGTTCCCACATTAACGTGTGGCTTGGTACGTTGGAATGCGTCTGCCATTGGGGCTGAGGGTTAGGTATTACAGGTTGTTATAATTGCATCTCTATAAGACATGCGCGAGGATTATAATGTATAGAATTTGGCGAGGCAAGAGGAAATTTCAAGGCCTGTGCGTGAATAGGCCCTAGGAACCTCTGAAAAATACACCGATGACTGCAATTTCCCCCCTTCGGCTGCAAATGACTCAGACCTCCTCACCGTATCGTAACCTTATACGGCATTGTCGGCCTTCATCATTTTCGCTCGAAGGGTTGAAAATTTCGTAACAACGCCGTATTTTTCAGAGGTTCCCCTAGCTAATTCCTTTCTCTGCTTTTACCTTTTCAACTATATTTTGAGGAGCTTTGGCATAGTGCCCAAATTCCATGGAATAGCTCGCACGTCCTTGGGTCATGGAACGAAGGTCAGTGGCGTACCCAAACATTTCTGAAAGTGGTACGAGGGCTCGAATGAACTTGGCGGTTCCGCGATCGCCTATTTCTTGGATTTGTCCACGGCGTGAGTTGATGTCACCCATGACATCTCCCATGTAGTTTTCAGGAGTGATGGCTTCGATTTGCATGATTGGCTCAAGGAGAACAGGGGAGGCAGTGCGTGCTCCATCTCGGAAACAGATAGATGCGGCGATTTTAAAGGCCATTTCCGAGGAGTCCACATCGTGGTAAGAACCATCGTAGAGTTCGACTTTGACGTCCACCACAGGATAACCGGCAATGATTCCACGTGACATGGCTTCTTCCACACCTTTTTGACAAGGGTTGATGTATTCTTTTGGAATTTTACCTCCCACGATTGAATTGATGAATTCAAATCCTTTTCCGGGTTCATTGGGGATGAGTCTCATGAGCACATGGCCGTATTGTCCTTTACCACCTGTTTGTTTGGCGTATTTTTCTTCCGCTTTGACTTCTTTGCTGATGGTTTCTCGGTAGGCTACTTGTGGTTGTCCCACGTTGGCTTCAACTTTAAATTCTCGGCGAAGACGGTCCACAATGATATCAAGATGAAGTTCTCCCATACCGGAAATAATGGTTTGTCCTGTTTCTTCATCTGTAAAGACGCGGAAAGTAGGATCTTCTTCCGTGAGTTTTTGAAGTGCGATGCCCATTTTTTCTTGATCAGCCTTGGTTTTTGGTTCAATGGCAATTGAAATAACCGGTTCAGGGAAGGTCATGGATTCAAGCAAAATAGGATGTTTTTCATCGCAAAGTGTGTGTCCGGTGAAGGTTTGCTTGAGTCCCACGGCAGCGGCAATGTCTCCTGCTTTTACTTCTTTGATTTCTTCTCGTGAGTTGGAGTGCATTTGAACCAAGCGTCCGATGCGTTCTTTGTTTCCTGTGTTGGCATTGTAAACGTAACTTCCGGCTTCCAGTTTTCCTGAATACACACGGAAGAAACAAAGTTTTCCAATGTATGGATCTGTCGCGATTTTGAAGGCAATGGCTGAGAAAGGAGCACTTTCATCAAGTTTGCGTGTTTCTTCGGCTTCTGTGTCGGGATTGATTCCTTTCATGTCCTCAAGATCCATTGGAGAGGGGAGATAATCAACCACGGCGTCGAGCATCAATTGGACTCCTTTATTTTGAAGTGCGGTTCCGCATACAACGGGGATCAATTCAAATTTAATGGTGGCGCTGCGAAGGGCTTTTTTGAGTTCAGGGATACTGATTTCTTCTTCGTTTAAATATTTGTCCATGAGCGTGTCATCGGTTTCTGAAATACGTTCCACTAAAATGTGACGGTATTCTTCGATTTTGGCTTTCATGTCTTCGGGGACGGGGACTTCTTTAACGATTTCTCCCATTTTTCCTTCGAATTCATACGCTTTTTGATCAATAAGATCGATCACACCACGGAAGCTATTTTCTTCTCCAATGGGGAGTTGAATGGCTACGGCATCCTTGTTGAGTCGATCGTGAATGGATTTAAGGCTCATGTAGAAATCTCCTCCGGTTTTATCCATTTTGTTGATGAAGGCCATGCGCGGGACATGGTATTTGTCAGCTTGTCGCCACACGGTTTCGGATTGAGGTTCTACTCCTTGAGATCCGTCGAATACCACAACAGCTCCATCCAGGACTCTAAGTGAGCGTTCCACTTCAACCGTGAAGTCAACGTGTCCGGGAGTGTCAATGATGTTGATACGATGTTTGCCGGACCCTCCGTGAACCGGAGTCCAATAACATGTGGTACAAGCGGAGGTGATGGTGATTCCACGTTCGCGTTCTTGTTCCATCCAGTCCATGGTGGCTTCTCCTTCGTGCACTTCTCCAATTTTATGGCTCACACCCGTATAAAAAAGAACACGTTCAGTGGTGGTGGTTTTTCCAGCATCAATGTGTGCGCAAATACCAATATTGCGAAGTTTGCTTAGATCATCCGTCATGGAAAGAAGGAGTTAAAAGTTAGTTTTTAGTGATGAGGATTTTTTAAAAAATTCCCGCTCAAAACAGCGTTATTATAGGGATTAAAGTTTTGAAGTCAACTTATTTCACGTATTCAGCCAGAATGTCGACTAGGTCATTGTTTGATTTAATGAATGCATTGTATGCATTGTGAAGGTCTTGATCGAACACGGCGACATTGTCTAAACTTGTTTTGTAGGTTTCATTTTTGTAGTAATCCACCATTTCTCTATAGGTTTCAAGATAGGCTTGTGCAAGATTTAAGTAATTTTGGAATTCCGTTTGAATGGCGGTTTGTTGAGCTTCGGTTTGGCTTGTGAGGGACAGTACATTTTTGGCGGTTTCTAGTTTAGTGGTGGCTTCGGTGTAGGCAGTTTCAACGGAAGTGACATCAATGGATGAACTTTCTGTTACAATGTTGGGAATTCCTTCATCGTAATTGGCGGTGCTACCTTCAATGGCCGCAGAGGTATCGTTTAGAATCCCAACGACTTGATTGTTGTATTCAATGGCGGATAAAGAGTCGCTTGCTAAACAGCCCGTGGCAATCAAAGCGAGTGTTGCGAGCCCCAAGGAGATGAGAAGAGATTTCAGTCTAAACATGGAAGGGAGGTTATATGAAATATCGAAAGTCAAAATTAAAATATCACAAAAGTGATTCTACATGGTTTTCATTGTGTTGAAAAGTCCCTCTTAGTATCGTGCGTAATGAGCAAATGCTTTATTGGCTGCAGCCATTTTGTGAGTGTCTTCTTTTTTCTTAACTGCCGTGCCCATGCCTTCGGAAGCTTCGAGTAGTTGTTTGGCAATGCGATGTGAGATGTTGGAACCTTTTTCTTTGCGAGCGGCATCTAGGATCCATCGGAAAGAAAGCATGATGCGTCGGTTGGGTTTAACTTCAATTGGAATTTGATAAACAGCTCCTCCAATACGTTTTGGACGTACTTCCATGGATGGTTTGATGTTTTCCATGGCTTTTTCAAAAATCAATTCCGGATTGCTATGTCCTTTTTCTTGAATCTCCAAAAGTACGTCTTTGAAAATACGTCGTGCAATGCTTTTTTTGCCATCTAACATGATATAGTTAATGAAACGTTCTTGTAGATAGTCGGAGCTTTGAGGCATGTATTGATGAACTTTTGAAGCAGTGGCCATAAATCGAAGAGATAATTTTTTAAAGTAAGTAGTTTATTTTTTAGGGCGTTTGGCACCATAAAGTGAGCGTCCTTGTTTGCGATCAGCCACACCTTGTGTGTCGAGCGTACCGCGTAGGATGTGGTAGCGTACCCCGGGAAGATCTTTGACGCGACCTCCACGAATGAGAACCACCGAGTGCTCTTGAAGATTGTGGCCTTCTCCGGGGATGTAGGCGTTGACTTCCATTCCATTGGTGAGACGAACACGAGCAATTTTACGAAGAGCGGAGTTAGGCTTTTTAGGTGTCATGGTTGTTACCTTGATACATACACCACGTTTTTGTGGACAATTCAATTTGGAAGAACGATTTTTAATGGTATTAAAAATACGTTGCATGGCAGGAGATTTGCTCTTTTTGGCTTTGGACGAGCGTGGCTTCCGGATGAGTTGATTGATCGTGGGCATTGAACTAGTTTTTAGTTAGTAGTTTTAGGTTTTTAATCGCTAGCGGGGTGGACTTTATCGTAATCTGCGAGCGGATGCAAGGTTTTATTATACCTTTATGCTTCTTCCGGTACTTCAATCCCTTTCATGCGGCGGTAGGTTTCACCGGCAGGAATAAGTTTACCAATGATGACGTTTTCTTTGAGTCCTTCCAATTCATCGATTTTTCGAGTGGTGGATGCTTCTACGAGAACGCGAATGGTTTCTTGGAAGGAAGCGGCAGAAAGCCAGCTATCGGTTTGAAGTGAAATACGTGTGAGTCCCAGCAAGAGGCGTTCACCGGTGGAAGGTGTGCCTTTTTTCGCTTTGATTTCTACGTTGGTTTTCTCAAATTCAATGTGATCAATGACTTCACCGGCAAGGTAGTTGGAGTCGTTTGGCTCAAGAATACGAATTTTTGAGAACATTTGTCGAACAATGATTTCGAGATGTTTGTCATTGATCTTTTGACCTTGTGACGCGTAGATGGTTTGAACTTCATCCAGAATGTATTTCTGCGCTTCAAGTAGGTTGGAAAGATTCAATGTTTCTCGAATGTTGCGATGGCCATTGGTGAGCGGTTGGCCCGGTGCAATTAAATCGCCATTTCGAATGATGACAGAACGTTCCGCGGGGATTTTATAGATTTCTTCTACGGCCGCATCACTTTCGATCACAATTTTGTCTTTGGTGATTTTGGTGATTTGCCCATCTTCGTCCGCTTTAACAGTCATTTTTGTTTCAGCATTTTTTGCTAAAACTTCTTTGGCCTTGAAGCTGTCTCCAACTTTGAATAAGACTTCAGCTTTAGCGGGGATAAGGTAGGTTTTTTCGGTTTTCTCATCAGAGAGAACCATGATTTCAACGTTTTTACCTTTGCGACTGATTTTGGCGCGTCCCTTGTGCTTACTGAGGACGGCAGGACTTTTTGGCGGTCGTGCTTCAAAGAGTTCTTCCACACGCGTAAGACCTTGGGTAATATCAGCGCCTTCGGCCACACCTCCCATGTGGAAGGTTCTCATGGTGAGTTGTGTTCCAGGTTCTCCGATACTTTGAGCGGCAATGATTCCTATGGCCGTTCCCAAGTCGACTGGTTTATTTGTTCCCAAATCGCGGCCGTAACACATTTGGCATATGCCGTTTTGTGTGGCGCAGGTCATGATGCTGCGGATGGTGACTTTATCCACTTTGTGTTCTGTGATTTTTTTCATGACTTCACCATTAATGATGCTGCCTTTTTTAGCGATCACAGTTTTACCGTCCGGTGATTTGAGGTCTGTTGAAAGAACACGACCATCAATGCGTCGGCTAAAGTCTTCTCCGAGTCTTTCACTTTCTTCTTTGGAGATTTCATATTCTTCATTTCGTCCACAATCGTTTTCTTTAATGACTACGTCTTGAACGGCATCCACCAAGCGACGAGTGAGATAACCGGCTTCCGCTGTTTTAAGGGCGGTATCGGATTTACCTTTACGTCCTCCATGTGTCGCAATAAAGTATTCCAAAATCGTAAACCCTTCTTTGAGGTTGGATTTAATTGGAAGTTCAATGGTTTCACCTGCCGGATTGGCCACAAGTCCTTTGATCCCACAGAGCTGAGTGACCTGTCCCCAGTTACCACGAGCCCCGGAATTTACCATGTAGAAAATGTGATTTTCTTTTCCAAAGTTTTGAATCATTACTTTAGTAATAACGGATTTGGCTTCAGACCAAACTTTGATGGTGTGACGATATCGTTCATGGTCGGTCACCAATCCTTTCCAATATTGATTGTTGATTTTTTTGACTCGTTCGGATGCGTCTTCAACAATGGCTTGTTTTTCAATGGGCACCACCATGTCAGCCGCACTGATTGAAAGTCCGGATATTGTTGCATAGGTGAATCCGGCCTTTTTAATGGCATCGGATAATTTGGCAGTGGTGTCGATTCCATGAAGGTTGTAAGAACGTTCAATTAATTTAGCTAATTTCTTATTGTCCATGGTTTCATTTTGGAATTCGATTCCTTCGGGAAGCAGTTCATTGAAGATAAGTCGACCTACGGAAGTTTCAATGATTTCTCCATTGATGCGGGCTTTGATTTTGGCTTGAAGATGAACGTAGTTGAGTTCATAAGCGCGGTTGGCTTCGTTGAGGTCGGCGAATACCATTCCTTCTCCTTTTTTGCCGTCGTGAATTTGAGTGAGAAAGTAGCATCCTAGCACCATGTCTTGAGTTGGGCCGGTGATCGGATCTCCGGACGATGGTTTGAGTAGGTTGCGTGCAGAACTCATTAAGTGGTGAGCTTCGTATTGTGCCCGTTTGGAAAGTGGCACGTGAACCGCCATTTGATCTCCATCAAAGTCAGCATTGAACGCGGCACAAACGAGTGGGTGAATTTTGATGGCTTTTCCTTCAACCAAGATCGGTTGGAAGGCTTGAATACCTAAACGGTGAAGGGTGGGGGCGCGATTGAGTAGAACATAATGATCGGTACTAACACGTTCGAGAATGTCCCAAACTTCGCGTTTTCCTGCGGTGATCAGGCGTTCGGCATTTTTGATGTTGTGAGCATATCCATCGCGAATGAGTTGGCCAATGACGAATGGCTTGAACAATTCGAGGGCCATGGCTTTGGGCAGTCCACATTGATGTAATTGGAGTTTGGGCCCCACCACGATCACGGAACGACCGGAGTAGTCCACACGTTTTCCAAGTAGATTTTGACGGAAACGTCCTTGTTTACCTTTCAACATGTCAGATAAAGAACGCAACTTGCGTTTATCTCCTGTGTTGAACACCGTACGACTCTGGCGAGCACTGTTGTTGAGTAGCGCATCGACCGCTTCTTGGAGCATACGTTTTTCATTGCGACAAATTACCTCAGGTGCGCCAATGGACATGAGTCGTTTTAGACGATTGTTCCGGTTGATGACACGTCGGTAAAGATCATTTAAATCGGAAGCAGCAAAACGTCCTCCATCGAGTTGGACCATAGGACGAAGATCCGGTGGAATTACAGGCAATACAGAAAGAACCATCCATTCCGGTTTGATGCCGGCTTTGATGGTGCCACTGATAAATTTAAGTCGTTTGGTGAGTTTTTTCTGTTTTTGACCACTGGCTTTTTTGAGCTGTTCTTCAAGCTCACCTTTGATTTTTTCAAGGTTCATGGCTTGGATCACTTCGCGGATGGCCTCTCCTCCGGTTCCGGCCTTGAATACATGTCCGAATTTCATGGACATGTCACGATAGGAAAGCTCGGAAAGTACGTTGCCGGAAATGATTTCATTCAATTCTTCTTTGGCGGTGTTGTGTTGAGCAGTGAGTTCTTCGATTTCGCGAGCCACTTCATTTTCTATTTCAGCCAAAACTTTTTTATCTTTGGCAGTGTCCAGTCTTTCTTTGAAATCTTTTTGAATTTTTTGTTTGAATGTTTTGAATTCTTCTTTGAGTTGTTCAAAGGTTTCTTCTTTTGCTTTTTCATCAACATGCGTGATGATGTAGGCGGCAAAATAAACCACTTGTTCAATGGTTTTTACGGGTAGGCTTAATAATAGTCCGATACGACTTGGCGTGGATCGAAGGAACCAAATATGTGTTACGGGAACCGCCAATTTGATATGGGCCATGCGTTCTCGACGTACAATGGAACGGGTGACTTCTACTCCACATTTTTCACAAATAACTCCTTTGTAGCGAATACGTTTATATTTCCCACAGTAACATTCCCAGTTTTTAGTTGGACCAAATATTTTTTCGCAAAAAAGTCCGTCACGTTCCGGTTTTTGAGTTCGGTAATTGATGGTTTCCGGTTTTTTGACTTCTCCGTGGGACCAGGAAAGGATCTCTTCCGGAGAGGCAACTGAAATGGCAATGCCATCAAAATCCAGGACGGGAAGCTTGCTTTGGTTAGTGTGAGTCATTGAGGATGGTGGGTTAATTGCTAGGGGGAATAAAGGCCTGTGAGTTAAAGGCCCAGATCGTCATCAATGACGCTTTTGGAAGGTTTATTTTCTTCGTAAGTGTTTTCTTCTACGACAGCCGGAGCTTCAGAATTAGTAGGCTCGGTGTCTTCGCCCATGTCATAATCCATGTCTAAATCCATGGATTCCGCCTCTGCTGAAAATCGCTCTCCACTTGGAATTTCGTCGTCATTGCCACGTTTTTCTAACATGATCATGTCTTTGATGACTATTTCGGTTTTGAATTTTCGAATGCCTTCCGGTGTGTCCCAGCTACGTGTTTTTAAGTAACCTTCAACATAAAGGAGTTTTCCTTTGGTTACATATTTTTGGCAGATATCGGCGAGTTGTGCCCAGGCGACGACTTCGTGATATTCTGCGGAGGTTTTTTTTCGTCCATCCGAAGTGATCCATTCTCGATTGGTTGCGATTCCAAAGGTGCAAACGGCTTGGCCGCTTTGTGTTTGGCGCATTTCCGGTTCACGTGTGACGTTTCCGATAAGAATAACTTTGTTAATGCTTCTCATTTGTATAGTTAATTAATTAATAGAGGAATAAAGATAAATGTGGTTGCTAAGCTTCGACAAGATCTATGCCAACATCCTCAGCCTCAATAAATTCATCATCTTCTATGTCCATGTTGAATGCGTCTTCAACGGAATCATCGACAAGAGGTGCTTCATTTTCCGGTGGTGCCACATCCATGTCATCATCGTCTTCGATCACATCCAGCACTTCATCTTCTTCGGCGGCTTTAGCACGTTTTCCGGTTTCTAGAAGTTCAACATTGAGACAGAGACTTTGAAGTTCTTTGACCAATACATTGAATGATTCCGGTGTGCGAGGCTTGCGAATGGGTTCACCTTTGACAATGGATTCGTAAGCTTTGGCGCGTCCGTATACATCATCTGATTTAATGGTGAGCATTTCTTGAAGGGTGTGTGAGGCTCCATATGCTTCGAGTGCCCACACTTCCATTTCTCCGAAACGTTGTCCTCCATGTTGTGCCTTTCCTCCGAGAGGTTGTTGAGTGACCAGGGAATATGGTCCCACGGAACGTGCATGGATTTTGTCGTCGATAAGGTGATTGAGTTTGAGAATGTACGTGATCCCAACGGTTGTTTTATAGTTAAAAGGCTCCCCGGATCGTCCATCGTATAATTGCATTTTTCCATCTTCCGGCATGTCGGCTTTTGTTAACATTTCAGCCATTTGTTCGGCACTCACTCCCTTAAGAGCGGGGCTGGCGATTTTGATTCCCAGTTTGGAACAAGCCCATCCGAGGTGTGTTTCTAAAATCTGTCCGATGTTCATACGACTGGCAACTCCCAATGGGTTGAGGATGATGTCGATGGGGGTTCCATCGGGAAGGTAAGGCATGTCTTCTGTAGGTACAATAATGGAGATAACTCCTTTATTTCCATGGCGTCCCGCTACTTTATCTCCAACTGAGATTTTGCGAGTTTGAGCCACATTCACGCGAATTTGTTTGATGACTCCGGTAGGAAGTTCATCGCCATTGTCACGGCTGAATATTTCAATTTTAACCACTTTCCCACCTTCTCCGCCGGGGAGACGCAAGGAAGTGTCTTTAACATCACGGGCTTTGTCTCCAAAAATAGCTCGAAGCAGTCTTTCTTCAGGGGTGAGTTCGGTTTCTCCCTTAGGGGTGATTTTACCCACAAGAATGTCTCCGTCTCTTACGGTGGCGCCAATGCGCACGATTCCTTCTTCATCAAGATCTTTGAGGCGTACTTCTCCCACATTAGGGATGTCGGGGGTGACAACTTCAGGTCCGAGTTTGGTGTCTCGGACATCCATGGTGAAGGTTTCAATATGAACGGAACTAAAGTTATCGTTTTTTACGAGTCGTTCAGAGATAATAACCGCATCCTCAAAGTTGTATCCTTGCCAGTTCATGTAACCTACGAGAAGATTTTGCCCTAAAGCAAGTTCACCCTCATTGGTACAAGTTCCATCGGTTAAAAGATCTCCTTTTTTAACTTTTTGATCTTTGATGGCGACGGCACGTTGATGATAACAAGTTCCTTGGTTGGAACGAGTGTAAGTGGTTAAGTCATAGATCACTTTTTTACCATTGCTATAGAGAACCGTGATTTGATCGGCATCTACGGATTGAATGGTTCCTTCACCTTCGGCAACAATCACTTGTCCGGAACTTTCGGCAGCGATTTTTTCCATTCCGGTTCCCACTAAAGGACATTGAGGTTTGAGCAATGGAACAGCTTGACGTTGCATGTTTGTTCCCATGGAAGCACGAGTATTGTCATCGTGTTCCAAGAAGGGGATCAATGAGGTTGAAAGTGAAATAATTTGTTGGGGTGCCACGTCAATGTGAGTGATGTCACGTATGTGGGACATGGTGGCTTCGTTTTTGGTACGGGCAGCCACTCGGTTTTGTGTGAATTCCTTGTGCGTATCGATTTCAGAGTTTGCCTGTGCAACCACAAGGTCTCGTTCATCTTCAGCATCAAAGTAACTGACATCATCGCTCACATAACCTTTTACTTTTACTTCTTCTTTGGTGGCTTTTGCTATTTTTTTAGCAGAAGCTTCATCAATAATTATTCCTGATTTTGCAATGACTTTGCCATCTTTGTCTTTTATGTCGCCATCCAGTGTGTGTCCGATTAATTTCTTTTCATCCGAAACCACTGTGTGGTAAACCGCACGGAACGGGGTTTCAATGAACCCGTATTTATTGAGTTTGGCATAGGTAGCCAGATGTACCACAAGACCGATGTTGGGTCCTTCGGGAGTGGCAATAGGACAGATACGTCCATAATGAGAAGCGTGCACGTCGCGAACGTCAAATGAAGCGCGTTCTCTGGAAAGTCCTCCGGGTCCCATGGCGGAAAGTCGGCGTTTGTGAGCCAATTCAGAAAGAGGATTGGTTTGATCCATGAATTGTGACAATTGAGAGCTTGCGAAAAATTCGCGGAGTGCTGCCGTGATGGGTCGTGAGTTCACAAGTTCGGTTGGAGTGACAGTTTCAAGGTCCATGACTGTCATTCGATCTTTGGCAATGCGATCCGTACGCATGAGACCCACTCGGAATTTATTGGCCACCAATTCTCCCACTGTACGAACACGTCGATTGTTAAGGTGATCAATGTCATCCGGTTCAGCACCTCCATGATTGAGGTTGATGAGATGTTTTAGGATGAGTATAAGGTCGGGAACTTGAAATGTGTGGTATTTTTTATTGTTGGGAGTATTAAGTCCAAAGCGTCGGTTGAGCTTATAGCGAGCGACAGCGCCCATGTCGTATTTTCGATAGTCGAAAAACATGGATTGGATGAGTGCTTTGGCATTTTCCGGAGTGGCGAGATCGCCGGGTCGGATTTTTCGGTAAATAGATTTATAAGCTTCGTCTACGGTTTTGGCAGAATCTTTTTCAAGTGTGAGCTGAATGAAATTAAGCATTTCATCTTTGACGCTGTCTTTAAATAGCTCTAGAATTTCAGCGTCTTTGGCGTATCCGAAAACGCGGAGCAAACTGGTTATATGAATCTTTCGCTTTCGATCGATTTTTACAGTGATGATTCCTTTTTTATCGGTTTCTACTTCAAGCCAAGCTCCTCTTTTTGGAATGATTTTAGCATTGCAAAAAGGTGGTGCGGCCGCGTTTCGAGAGAAGAAAACACCGGGAGAACGTACGATTTGACTCACCACCACACGTTCGATTCCATTCACAATGAAGGTTCCTTGGCCGGTCATAAGGGGGACACCTCCCAAGAAAACATCTTGTTCCTTAATTTCACCTGTCTCTTTATTGATGAGTTGAACATGAACTTTGAGTGGAGCTTCGTAGGTGAGATTTTTCTGTTTGGCAATTTTAGCGTCGTGTTTGGCATCTCCGATTTTGTGTTCCAAAAAGTGAAGTTCCATTTTATCACCTGAAAAGTCTACGATAGGGGAAACTTCATCCAATAATTCTCGAATTCCTTCGGATAAAAATGATTTATATGAATCAGTTTGAACTTCGATCAAATTAGGCATCGGAAAATCCGATTGTTTATTTAAAAACGTTCGTTGGAGCGTTTTGGGTGATTTGGTGGATTCTGATTTTACGGTTGATTTTGATTTTGAAGCAGAGACCTTTTTCGTCGGTTTTGGCATAGTTTCGAGGTGAGGAAGTGATAAAAGAGAAGGGGCGCGGGGCCCCTTAAAGTGCTTGTTTTTAGCTTTCCTTAGAACTTCCTCAACTCATCCGTAGCAGGAAAAGCGCGTTGTTATTCTACGCATAGGTTATCTTATGTCAAAAGGAAATGCGACGTACCCTTAAAAAATCTATTGAAAATAAGTTAATATATTTTCTAATAAATCTTTAGGAACCTCTGAAAAATACACCGATGACTGCAATTTCCCCCCTTCGGCTACAAATGACTCAGACCTCCTCACCGTATCGTAACCTTATACGGCATTGTCGGCCTTCGTCAAGGATAAGGTGTTTGGATGATATCCAAACGTTTGCTTTT
>Ga0210006_1000512_pt1 | contig 30405 bp, 30 predicted proteins | sample CryGey02umfilter_2_FD_185452 | JGI IMG/M metagenome (GOLD analysis project Ga0210006, IMG submission 185452) | Groundwater microbial communities from aquifer in Utah, USA - Crystal Geyser 4/10/14 0.2 um filter (SPAdes) (version 3) | ecosystem: Environmental > Aquatic > Deep subsurface >... | reverse complement strand
TTGCAGGGTGACGTAGCGGGTGAAGACAAGCAGGGGCCAGTGCCACAAATACAGGGAATAGGAGATCAGGCCAACGAAAACCAGGGGGCGCCACGACAGCGCCCGACCACCCCGATACCCCCCCCCCGCCCCGGCGTGAAGGATCAACCCCGCCCCCACCACCGGAACGAGCGCCCGCCAACCGGGAAAGGGGGTCAGATCGTCGAGCAAAAAGACCGAACCGAGAATGAGCACAAGCCCCACGCCCCCGACCCAATCGCGCTGGGTTTTGCCTTCCAAGGCTGGGAGCGCACCCAGCGCCAACAATGCTCCAACCAAAAACTCCCAGGCCCGGAACACCGGCAGATAGAAGGCCCCCTTGGGCCACCCCCCCACCACCCACATCCCCAAGCCGAAACTGGCCAGCGCCAAGATCCCCAACCCAAATCGCACCCCCCCCTTGGCGTAGCGTAGAAGCAACCATAACAGGAGGGGAAAAACCAAATAGAACTGCTCTTCGAGCGACAGCGACCAGATGTGCAGCAGCGGCTTGGTCAGACTGGGGCCAGCGAAATAGCCGAATCCCTCCAAGAACCGAATGTTGACCAACCCCAAAGCAGACGCCGCCAGGGAGCGCCCGAATTCGATCAGGTCGTAGGGAAGCAGCAACACCGAGGCGGCAACGGCGCTGACGATAAGGACCAAAATCAGCGCTGGGACGATGCGTCGCACCCGCCGCTCGAAAAAGGCCGGAAATGAAAACCGCCCCTCGACCATCTCGCGGTGGATGATCGCGGTAATCAAATAGCCCGAGATGACGAAGAAGATGTCGACCCCGACAAAGCCCCCCCCGAACCCCGCGACCCCCAGGTGAAACAGCATCACCGGCAGGATCGCCAAGGCCCGCAGGCCGTCGATGTCGGGGCGGTGGGGGAAAGGAGCGGTCATGGACAAGCTCTACCGCGCCACCCCCTTCGCCGTCGAATAGACATGCTTGTAGGCCTGATCGGGGTGGATCTGCTTCCAGGCGTCGGTCACCGCCAGCGCCGCCTCGGCGAACCCCGCCAAAATCAGCTTGAGTTTGCCGGGGTAGCTGGCCATATCGCCAATGACGTAAAGCAAGGGTTGATCGGTCGCCATGGTGGTGGGGTGGACGTCGATCCCCCCCTTCCCCGCACCGATCCCCCACCCCTCGATGGGGCCGAGGCTCTTTTCAAACCCGAGCATGGGAATCAAGGCGTCGGCCTCGATGGCGACCCGCTCCTTGGGGTTCCCGATCATCACCGTCAAAACGTCACAGCAACCTTCGAGCGCCTTGATCTCGAAGGGGGTATGAATCTGCACCTTTCCCTCGGCGGCGAGCCGCTCCATTTTGCCGATGGAGGCGGGGTGGGCGGCGAAGCTGGCGCGGCGGTGGACCACGTGGGTCTGCGCCGCAATGCCCGAGAGCATCACCGTCCAATCGACCGCCGAATCGCCCCCCCCAAGAATCACCACCCGTTTGCCCTCGAACGAGGTGGGATCGGCGATGCGGTAGTGCACCGCCCCCCCCTCCTCGAAGGCGGCCAGCCCCTCGACCACCGGACGGCGGGGCGAAAAGGCCCCTACCCCGGCGGCGATGACGACTGCGCGGGCATGCACCAGGGTGGTGCCGTTGCCGACCCGCCAGAGCCGATCTTCCCCCCGCTCCAACCGTTCAACCTGCTGCCCCAGGCACCACAGGGGATTGAAGGGACGTACCTGCTCCACCAGCCGGGCTGCCAGCTCCTTGGCCAGGATCGAGGGGAACCCAGGGATGTCGTAGATCGGCTTTTCGGGGTAGAGCGCCGTGAGCTGACCGCCGGGACGGGGCAGGGCGTCGAAGATGGCGGCGCTCATTTCGTGCAGCCCCGCCTCGAAGGCGGCAAATAGGCCGCTGGGTCCGGCGCCGATGATGGCCAGATCGACCGTGGTTTCTTGGCAAGGGCTTGAAGAGGCAAGGTCCGTCATGGCAACTCCTGAACAATCACGGTTTTGGATCAATGGGGATTGCAAACCACAACAAGATAACCTGGGGCGGGGGTGATCGGGTGGGATCGGGGCAAACCCAGCCGCCCCCCTACCGCGTCACGTCGGGCAGGTTGGCCCCCCCCGGTCAGACGATGGGGAGGGCGCATTGCTTCCAGCGGAGGAAGGGACACCGGGCGGCACGCCGGGGCGAGAATCGCGGGGTGGTTCCTGTTCATGGGCACCTCGAAAACCCTTCGAGGTTGCGCCGCCCCCCCAGGGAGCGCTGATTGAATCGCCGCTTCCTGGAGGAAACGCTAAAAAAGGCCTCCTGCCTTTTTCAACGGCGCTTCGGCGACGGGGTCGCCTCCTACGACAGTGGCCATTTTGGCGGCCGTCCTTGGGCTGCTCGCAAGCGCTTCATAAATCAGCGCTCCTTAGCCTACGAAAGGCTCGCGCACCGGCACCCCGTGGGCCGCCAGGTATTTCTTGGCCTCGGGGATCGTGTGCTGCCTAAAGTGAAAGATCGAGGCGGCCAATACTGCGTCGGCTCCCCCCTCGATCAATCCCTCGCGCAGGTGCTCCAGCCCCCCGACCCCCCCCGAGGCGATCACCGGCACCCCGACGTGGTCGACCACGGCGCGGGTCAGGGCTATGTCGTAACCGGCGCGGGTGCCGTCCCGGTCCATCGAGGTGAGCAGGATCTCCCCCGCCCCCAGGTCGGCCATGCGGGCGCACCAGGCGACCGCGTCGATGCCGGTGGGGGTGCGCCCGCCGTGGATGTAGACCTCCCAGCCGTTGCCGTCGGCTTTTCGTTTGGCATCGACCGCCACCACGATGCACTGCGCCCCGAAGGCCTGGGCGCCTCGGTAGACCAGGTCGGGATTGTTCACCGCAGCGGTGTTGATCCCGACCTTGTCGGCCCCGGCCCGCAACAGCTCGCGGATGTCCTCCACCGAGCGGACCCCTCCCCCCACGGTCAGCGGCATGAAGACCTGCTCGGCGGTGCGGGTGACCACGTCGAGCAGGGTGCCGCGCCGCTCATGGCTGGCGGTGATGTCGAGAAAGGTGAGCTCGTCGGCCCCCTCCAGGTCGTAGCGCTTGGCCGCTTCGACCGGATCACCGGCGTCGATCAACCCCTCGAACTGGACCCCTTTAACCACCCGTCCGTCTTTGACGTCGAGGCAGGGAATGATCCGTTTCTTGAGCATGGTGGCCTTTCGGTGTGTTCTGGGAGGGATGTTGGAGTGATTTCCCTGGAACGGCTCGTCCCTCGACAGGCTCGGGATGAGCGGAGGTTAAAAACCCCGCTCACCCTGAGTCCCACGAAGAGCCTTACCCCTTGGTCAGCGCAATCGCCTGGGCCAAATCGACCTTACCTTCGTAAATCGCCTTACCGACGATCACCCCTTCGATCCCCTCGTCGGCGACCGCCAGCAGCGCCCTGATGTCGTCGAGGCAGGAGACCCCCCCCGAGGCGATCACCGGAATGGTGAGGGCGCGTGCCATCTCGACGATCTGCTCGATGTTCGGCCCTTGCAGCATGCCGTCACGGGCGATGTCGGTGTAGATGATGGCGGCGGCGTCCATGTCCTCCATGTGGCGGGCCAGGTCGATCGCCTTGGTTTTGGTGACATCCTTCCAGCCGTTGATCGCCACCATGCCGTTCATGGCGTCGATGCCGACGATGATCTTGCCGGGGTAGGCGGTGGTCGCCTCGCGCACGATCTGGGGCCGCTTCTGGGCCACGGTGCCGAGGATGAGCTGATCGACCCCCGCCTCGATCCAAGCGTCGACCCCGTCCATGTCACGGATCCCCCCCCCGAGCTCGATGACGCCAGGGTAGGCGGCCCGGATGGCGGCAACCGCCTGGGGGTTGAGCGACTTGCCCTTGAAGGCGCCGTCCAGATCGACCACATGGAGCTTGTCGGCACCGGCAGCGGCGAAGCGACGGGCGGGGGCCGCCGGGTCGTCGTCGTAGACGGTGTCTTGCTCCATTCGGCCTTGCACCAGGCGTACACAACGCCCTGCTTTAAGGTCGATGGCGGGGATGATCTGCATGGTGTTCAAGCCTCCTCGGCAAGGGGGGTTGGGGTAACAACATCAAGGGTTGGGGTAACAACATCGAAAACGGGGGTGATCCCCTTCTTACGCATGGTGGTTTCGAGCCACAACTCGTGGGCCTGCTCCTCGTCCGGGGTCGGCTGCCGAACCAAATCGTTGCCTTTAACCCGGACAATCACCCGCTTGCTTTCATCCTCTAGGCCATCGGCGACGTAATCGGCAAACAGGATCGCCCGTTTGCGCCGCCCGATCAGGTGCAAAAACACCTCGGCGAGCAACTCTGAGTCGAGCAGCGCCCCGTGCTGGGTGCGGCGGGAGCGGTCGACCTCGAAGCGGTCGCACAGGGCGTCCAAGGTGTTGGATCGGGTCGGGAATTTCTTGCGGGCCAGCAGCAGGGTATCGATCACCCGCAGCCCCTCGGAAAACGGGGGGCGGTTCAAAAACCGGGTGAATTCATGATCGAGAAAGCCGACGTCGAAGGCGGCGTTGTGAATCACCAAGGGGCTGTCGCCGATGAAGGCGAGCAGCTCGTCGGCCACCTTGTCGATCTTCGGCTCGTTCCTCACATCGTCGTCGGTGATGCCATGGACGTTGGTCGAGGCGGGGGGGATGGGGCGACCGGGGTTGATGAGACGGCGAAAGTTAACCCCGGTGACCTTGTTGCCGATCACCTCGACCGCGCCGATCTCGATCACCCGATCCCCCTGGTCGTAACGTAGACCGGTGGTTTCGGTGTCGAGGGCGACCACCCGTTCGGGGATCTCTTCTTCCAGATCGATTTCGGACATGGTTTTTTAGTGGTCTGCGATCACGTAACCGATAAAACCGACATAACAGAGCAGCGGAAAGAGCAGCACCACCGGGGTCAACACCCGCTGATTGATGAAGAGCCACGCCGCCGCCGCCAAGGTCAACCCGGCGGCGACCAGTACATCGGTGGTCGCCTGCCAGCCGGTCAAGGCGATGCCGATGGCGGGAAGCAGCGAACCCTGAAAGACCATGGCGCCGCTGATGTTGCCAAAGGCGAGCGTATCTTTGCCGCGCCGGACCCACAGCACCGAATTGACCTTCTCGGGCAGCTCGGTGGCAATGGGGATGATGAGCAGGGAGAGGATCAGCGGCGACATGCCGATCACCCCGCTCAACCCCGAAACCCCGTCGACGAAGAGGTGGGCCCCGGCGAGCAACCCACCCAGCGCCACCAGCAGTTGCAACCCGGTCACCAGATTGCCGTCCCCCAACCCCAGCTTCGAGGCCATCAAGGGGTGCTCCGCCTCGGTCTCGTGCCCCATCTCGACCAACTGCGCCGAGGCAGCAAAGGTCTGCACCAGATAGACGACGTAGAGCACCGGCAACGCAAAAGCAACCGCCCAGCGCAGCGGATTGCCCGGCTCCAACAACGAAGCGCCCACCGCAGGGACAAAGGCTAAAAAGAAGAAGATCAGATCGCGGCGCAAGCCGGTCGGTTCGGGGTGAAAATCGCCCCGCCAACCCCGGCTCTTGTAGGTCGCCAGCGCCAACAACCCCAGGGCAACGGTCGCCAACATGAAGGGGGCGCCCAAAATGGCGCCGATGCCGATCGCCTCGTTGACCTCTGCGGCGGCCCCCCCCGCCAAAATCGCGTAGAGGGGGACGATGGTTTCGGGCATGGCGGTGCCGACGGCGGCAAAAACCGACCCGGTCACCCCCTCGGAAAGCCCCATCCGGTCGCCCATATGTTCGAGCGCGTTGGTGAAGAGTTCGGCCATCGCCAAAATCAGCACCAGGGCCGCCAGCAGCAGCCCAACATCCCCCATCACTTCCGACGTCATGATTGATTGCTCCCCAACAGCTCGATGCGTAAACGTTTTTTTCCCCCCAGGGTGGTTTCGGCCTGAATTCGCACCGGGGTGGCAACCTCGCGCCCCGCCTCCCCCTTGATGGGCAGCTGTGTCTCCAGCCAGTCGGAGGAACCCAGCAACACCGTCGCCGCCTGCCACAAGGTGGCGGGAATCGTCTTTTCGATGCTGGAGGGGAGCCCCTTCCAACCGAGCAGCCCCCGGGCCGCCTGATTGGCGTCGATCACCGCCCCACCCCGCCACTCGACCCACAGCGCGGGATGGCCCACCGCATCGGGGGCCAGGGTGGCACCGTTGCCGATCTGGGCGCCGAAAACCAACCCGAGCAGATGGGAGAGGTTGAACATCCCCTTGAGCCGCCCCAGGTCGTCGATCACCGCCAGGCGACGGTGGCCGCTGCCCAGGAATTGATCGAGCGCCGCCTTAACCGGCTCGGTGTCGTGAATCTGCGTAACCGGCTGGGACATGATCGCTTGGGCAGGCACATTAAGGTGTCCCTGTTTGGCCAGCAGCCGGACCAAATCCCGCTCGGTCACCAACCCATGAGGGCGCCCCTGGGCGTCGACCATGAAGACGCAGCCGCTGCGCAGTCGCAGCAGGTCGCCCAGCAGATCGCGGCACGTGGCGTCGAGGGGAGCGGTGGCGATGTCGGTGCGCATCAGGCTGGCGACCCGCTCTTTGTCGATCAGGTGGTTGCCCGCAAACTCGCCGAACAGCTCCTTTTCGGTGATGCCGCCGACCAGGTAGCCGTCCCGGTCGATGACCGGAAAACGGCGTAGCCGCCGGGTGGTGTACTGGTGCACCACCTCGGCCAGGGAGTCGTCGACCGTCACCACCTTGGGGGTGGGGAGGTCGAGGTCGGCCAAACGGGTGGTGGCCAGATCACTCCCCTTGGCGTAGAGGCCAAGCAAATCGTAATCGACGATCAACCCCACCGGGCGTTGGTTGTCGACCACCACCGCCATGCCGATGCGGGTTCCGGCGATCTCTTGAATCACCGAGGCCAGCGTCGCCTCGCGGGTGACCGAGGTCAGTCGGCTGTCCATCACCTCGTAGACCTGCTTGTGGTTCATCAATGGACTGCTCCGCTTAAGTTCAAGAGGGATCGCGAGGGGTCAACCCCGGCCCATCCCCAAAAAGTTGTGGATCAACCGCTGCCCCGCCCCCTGGCTTTTTTCGGGGTGGAACTGCACCGCCATGACGTTATCGCGGGCCAGCGCCGCACAATAAGGGCCGGTGTAGTCGCAGGTGGCGATGACGTCGGCGGCATCGGTGGGGCGGCAATAAAAGGAGTGCACGAAGTAAAAATCGGTCCCCGAGGGGATCCCGGCAAACAGGGGATGCCCCTTCCCCTGCCAGTGGATCGAATTCCAGCCCATGTGGGGGATTTTCAGCAGGGTCGACTCGTCAGGCAGCTCGTTCACCGGGAAGGGAAGCACCTCGCCGGGAAGGATCCCCAGCCCCTGGGTCACCCCGAACTCAAACGAGCGCTCCAGCAACAGCTGCATCCCCAGACAGATCCCCAAAAAGGGTTTGCCGCTGGCAATGAACGCGGCGACCGGATCCTGCAACCCGGTGGCGACGAAGGTCTCCATGCAATCTTTGTAGGCCCCCACCCCCGGCAGCACCACGTGGCTCGCCCTTTTCAGTTCGTCTGCGGTTTTGGCCAGGTGGACCGTCGCTCCGGCCGCCTCGAAGGCGCGCACGACCGAGTGCAGGTTGCCTCGGTCGTAATCGATGACCGCCACAATCGGCTTGGAAGAACTCACTTACAGAACCCCTTTGGTGGAGGGAATGCCGTCCCCATCCAGGATCACCGCTTGCCGCAGCGCCCGCCCCAACGCCTTGAAGGCCGACTCGATGACATGGTGGTTGTTGTGCCCCTGGATCGAATCGAGGTGCAGGGTCAGGCGGCCATGGTTGACCAACCCTTGAAAAAATTCGTGAAAGACCTCGATGTCGCGCCCCCCCAACACCGGGGAGGGGAAGTCGAGGCGATTGAACAAACCAGGACGGCCCGACAGGTCGATCACCACCCGGGTGAGCGCCTCGTCGAGCGGCACCGTTGCCTCACCGTAGCGACCGATTCCCTTGCGCCCGGAAAGCGCCTGATCGAGCGCCTGCCCCAGAGTGATCCCCACATCCTCGGTGGTGTGGTGGGCGTCGATTTCCCAGTCACCCACTGCGGTGACGGTCAGGTCGAAGCGGCCGTGCCGGGCGATCTGATCGAGCATGTGGTCGAGGAAGGGCCAGCCGGTGGCCCTGGTTCCAGCCCCTGTGCCGTCCAGGGTCAGCTCGACCTTGATGTCGGTTTCGGCGGTTTTGCGATGGACCGATGCGGCGCGAGCGACCGTCATGGGGTGCCTCCTGAGCGATCAATGCTGGTGATGGTAGGAGCGCCGCCTCGGCGCGATGCTTTGGGGTCTCGTCCGACCATCGGTCTGGGACTGGGCAATCGCGCCGAGGGCGGCGCTCCTACACGTTTTTTAGATCCGCAGCGCCGCCGAGGCGCCGTGCGCCGTCAGCCCCTCCGACTTGGCCAACCGCTCGGCGACCGGGGCCAGGGTGCGACACCCCGCCGCCGACATTTCGATCAGGCTGGTGCGGCGCAAAAAGACCTCGCACCCCAGGGGAGACGAAAACCGCGCCGTGCCCGAGGTCGGCAGCACATGGTTGGGTCCGGCGACGTAATCGCCCAGCGCCTCGGGGGTGTGATGCCCCATGAAGATCGCCCCCGCCGCCCCGATCTTGGGCAGCAAGGCGCGGGGATCGGCCACCGCCAGCTCAAGGTGCTCGGGGGCGATGGAATGGGCGATTTCGGCGGCCCCCTCAAGATCGCGAGCGATCACCACCAAACCCCGGGTATTCCAGCTCTGCGCCGCGATGGCCGACCGGCTCAAGGTGGGCAACGCCGCCTCGACCGCCTTGATGGTCGCCTCGGCGAGGGCCCGGCTGGGGGTGATGAGGACCGACTGGGCATCCTCGTCGTGTTCCGCCTGGCTGAGCAGATCGACCGCCAGCCACTCGGGGTTGGCGCTCTCGTCGGCAATAATCAGGATCTCGCTGGGTCCGGCGACCATGTCGATGCCGACCCGGCCAAACATCTGCCTTTTCGCCGAGGCGACATAGGCGTTGCCGGGACCGACGATGACGTCGACCTGGGGCACCGTCGCGGTCCCCAATGCCAGCGCCGCAATCGCCTGGGCGCCGCCGATGCGAAAAACCCGGTCGACCCCGGCAATCGCGGCGGCGGCCAGCACCACGTCGAGCACCTCACCGCCGGGGGTGGGGACGACCATGATGATCTCGCGTACCCCGGCGACCTGGGCCGGAATCACGTTCATCAACACCGACGACGGATAGGCCGCCTTGCCCCCCGGCACGTAGACCCCGGCCCGGTCGACCGGGGCAATCCGCTGCCCCAATTTGCTGCCATCCGCCTCTTCGTATTCCCAAGATTTGGGCAGCCCGTGCTCGTGGTAGCGGCGGATCCGCTGCGCGGCCAGCTCTAGGTCGGCCCGAAGCTGGGGATCGAGCCGGAACAAGGCGGCCATGATCTCTTCGGTGGGGATCTCCAGCTCGGCGGGTGAGGCAAGCGTCATCCGGTCCCACTGGGCGGTGAAGTGAAGCAGTGCCTCGTCCCCGGCGCTGGCGACCGCGTCGATCACCTGGCGCACGGTGGCATCCACATCGCTCTGACGCCCCTCGAAGTGGGCGGTGTACTGGGCAAAACGCTCGGCGAAATCGGGGCTGTTTTGATCGAGCAAGTGGGCCATGGGGGTGTCCGTCTCTGGGGTCAGGCGGCCCGGCGAGCAATCTGCGCGCGCAGGGCTTGAATGATCGGCTCGATGCGGTTGGTCTTCAGACGCATGGCGGCCCGATTGACCACCAACCGGCTGGAGATGGCCATGATCCGCTCCACCTCTTTCAGGCCGTTTTCCCGCATGGTGGCACCGGTCGAAACCAGGTCGACGATGTGGTCGGCCAGTCCCACCAGGGGGGCAAGCTCCATCGAGCCGTAAAGCTTGATGATCTCGGCCTGGACCCCCCGCCCCTCGTAATGGGCGCGGGTGATGCGGGGGTATTTGGTGGCGACCTTGACGAAGGTGGCATCAACATCGAAAGGGATCGCCGCCGGGGTGGCGACCGCCATGTGGCACTTGCCGATCCCCAGGTCGAGCGGCTCCAACAGGTCGGCCCCCGATTCGATCAGGGTGTCGAGCCCGACAATCCCCATGTCGGCGGCGCCGAAGGCGACATAGGTGGGGACGTCGGTGGCCCGCACCACGATGTAGCGCAAATCGGGATGCTGACTGGGGACCACCAGCTTGCGCCCGATGTCGGGGTCGGCGAGGCCAAAGCCGATAGGAGCCAGGATCTCCAGCGCCTCTTCGAGGATGCGCCCTTTGGGCAGCGCCAGGGTCAGGGGTTGATTGGGCACGGCAGGTCTCAACGTTGGGTCGAAAAAACTCGAAAAAATCGAGGCGGCGAGCGGTCGGTCGGCGCCGACGTCACACAGGAGAATCGCGGCGGATGGCGGCCCCGAGGCCGGTGAATTTCTCTTCGATGCGCTCGTAGCCGCGGTCGATGTGGTAAACCCGGGAGATCGTGGTCTCACCCTCGGCGACCAGTCCGGCCAGCACCAGCGATGCCGAGGCGCGCAGATCGGTCGCCATCACCGGGGCGCCCGCCAGTTGGGATCCGGTGACCACGGCGGTGTTGCCGTCGAGCACAATATTGGCCCCCATGCGCTGGAGTTCCAAGACGTGCATGAAGCGGTTTTCGAAGATCGTTTCGGTCACCACCGAGGTCCCCTTGGCCTGGGTCGCCACCACCATCATCTGGGCCTGCATGTCGGTGGGAAAACCGGGGAAGGGCTGGGTCTGCACCCGGGTCACTTCAAGCGGACCGCTGCGCACCAGGTGAATCGCCCCGGTTTCGTCCTCCTCGATGGTCACCCCCATCTTCATCAGCTTCTGGGCCAGGGAGTCGCAATGGGCCAAACGCCCCCCCCGGATGGTGATCGCCCCCCCCACCGCCGCCACGGCGGTCATGAAGGTGCCGGTTTCGATCCGATCAGGCAGGATGGTGTGCTCCACCCCGATCAACTCGTCGACCCCCTCGATGGTGATGCAATCGCTCCCCGCCCCGTGAATCTTGGCCCCCATGCGGATGAGGAACTCGGCCAGATCGACCACCTCGGGCTCCCGTGCGGCGTTTTCGAGCACCGTCGTCCCCTTGGCGAGGACGGCGGCCATCATCAGGTTTTCGGTCCCGGTCACGGTGGGCAGGTCGAGGGTGATCCGCGCCCCCTTGAGCCGCTTAGCCTTGGCGTGGATGTAGCCGTGTTCGAGCCGAATATCAGCCCCCATCGCCTTGAGCCCCTCAAGATGCAGGTTGACCGGACGGGCGCCGATGGCGCAGCCGCCGGGCAGACTGACCACCGCCTCGCCGAAGCGCGACAGCAGCGGTCCGAGCACCATGATCGAGGCCCGCATGGTGCTAACCAGTTCGTAGGGGGCGGTGAAGTCGTGGACGAAGTCGCTGGTGATTTCGACCGAATGGGTGTCGGTCAGGGTGATCTCGCAGCCGACCTGACGCAGCAGGGTCAGGGTCGTGGAGACGTCGCGCAGATGGGGGACATTCTTCAAACGGCAGGTGCCGCGGGCGAGCAGGGTCGCGAACAGGGCGGGAAGGGCGGCGTTTTTGGCGCCGCTGATGGCGACCTCGCCGGTAAGGGGCAGGCCGCCCTGAATGACGATGCGATCCACTGAGCTTGATCCGATCGTGGCAGGTGGCGGCTTGAGGGCAGGAATACCCATGCTGCGCCGCATTTGAAAAAATGGGGTGAATCATGAAATCAACCGCCCGGCGCGGCAAGGTTCGCTGTGCTTGGAGCGGAGACGGGGTGCGGTTACCATGCGCGGCTTTTGCGGTAGCCTAATACCGCAAAGTTTGCTTTGTAAGTCTTTCAAAGCCCCGTATTTACAGGGTTTTGTGCCTTCTGAGTCGGCGTTTGTTCTACGCCGCACCCGACCTATCTACCTTGAAAGGAGCCCGTGGAGCGATGACCACGAAAGTCGCCATCAACGGTTTTGGACGTATTGGCCGCAACGCCTTCCGCATCATGTTGGGCCGCCCCAGCATCGAAGTGGTCGCCATCAACGACCTGACCGACGCCGCCACCCTGGCCCACCTGCTCAAGTACGACTCGGTCCACGGCACCCTCGACGCCGAGATTGCCTACGAGGGCTGCAACCTGATCGTCAACGGCAAGAAGATTCAGGTGCTGGCCGAACGCGATCCGGCCAACCTGCCTTGGGGCGCCCTTGGGGTCGATGTTGTGGTCGAATCGACCGGCATCTTCACCAAGCGTGAAGGGGCCTCCAAGCATCTGGCCGCCGGCGCCAAAAAGGTGGTGATTTCGGCCCCCGCCACCGATCCCGACATCACCGTGGTGATGGGGGTGAACGAGGGCGATCTGGACCGCGACAACCACAAGATCGTTTCGAATGCCTCATGCACCACCAACTGCCTGGCCCCCTTGGCCAAGGTGCTCGACGCCGAATTCGGCATCGAGCAGGGGTTGATGACCACCATCCACTCCTACACCAACGATCAACAGATCCTCGATCTGCCCCATAAAGATCTGCGCCGGGCCCGGGCTGCGGCGGTCTCGATGATCCCGACCTCCACCGGCGCCGCCAAAGCGGTCGCCCTGGTGTTGCCCCAACTCAAGGGGCGGCTCGACGGTCTGGCGGTTCGGGTTCCCACCCCCAACGTTTCGGTGGTCGACCTGACCTTCATGCCCAAGAAAAAAGCGAGCATCGCCGAGATCAACGCGGCGGTGAAGGCGGCTGCCGAAGGGCCCTTGAAGGGGATTCTCAACTACATCGAGGCACCGCTGGTTTCCTGCGATTTCAATGGCGACCCCGCCTCCAGCAGCTTCGACTCCCAGCTCACCAAGGTGACTGAGGGGGGGCTGGTTAAGGTCTTCTCGTGGTACGACAACGAGTGGGGCTACTCCAACCGGGTTGTCGATCTGATCGAGTACATGGCTGGGTAATTGGATACGCAAACCGGGCTCCTGCCCGGTTGCTTCACGCCCTGCCAAAAATGTGATTTTGGCGGGGCTTACAAAATCGAGTCGCTTCGCTCCTGATTTCGCTTCAGGGCGCCTACTTTTGGTGGCGGCCCATCCCTGGGCCGCAGGCTCCGCCGGAGAGAGAAAATGCCGTACGAAGGGTTTTCAAAGCTCACCATCAACGACGTCCCCCTCAAGGGAAAACGGGTCTTCGTCCGGGTCGACTTCAATGTGCCGCTGGACGACCACGGCAACATCACCGACGACACTCGCATCCGGGCGGCGCTGCCCACCATCAACAAGATCCTCGACGAGGGGGCGGCGGTGATCGTCGCCTCTCACTTGGGCCGCCCCAAGGGGTTCGATCCCAAGCAGTCGCTTGAGCCCGCCGCAGCCCGTTTGGGCCGCCTGCTCGGCATTGAGGTCAAGATGGCCCCCGATTGCGTCGGCCCCGAGGTCGAGGCGATGGCCAAGGCGCTCAAGCCCGGCGAGGTGATGCTGCTTGAGAACCTGCGTTTTCATGCGGGCGAATCGCGCAACGACCCCGAGTTTGCTGCCCAGCTGGCCGCTTTGGGCGAGGTCTTCGTCAACGACGCCTTTGCCACCGCCCACCGAGCCCACGCCAGCAACGTCGGCATCACCACCAACCTTCAGCCCGCCGTGGCGGGCATGTTGATGGTGCGCGAGATCCAGTATTTCGAGCGCTCCATGCTCAAGCCGATCCGCCCCCTGGCGGCGATCCTGGGCGGCGCCAAGGTTTCGTCGAAGATCGGGGTGGTCAACGCCCTGCTCGAAAAGGTCGACAAACTCTTCATCGGCGGGGCGATGTCGTTCACCTTCCTGCGGGCGATGGGGTACGAAAACCTGGGCGCCTCGATGATCGAGGAGGACTGGATCGACACCGCCCGCGAGGCAATCGCCAAGGCCAAAACGCGTGGCGTGAAGCTCTACGTGCCGGTCGACGTGGTGGCCGCCAGCCGCTACGCCGCCGACGCCGAAACCAAGGTGGTCCCCTGCGACGAGATCCCCCCCAACTGGATGGGGCTTGACGTCGGTCCCGCCACCACCCTGCTCTTTCAAGAGGCGCTGGCCGATGCCAAGACCATCGTCTGGAACGGCCCCATGGGGGTCTTCGAGATGGACGCCTTCTCGCGCGGCACCTACGCCATGGTTCATGCGGTGGCCAACGCCCACGCCCTGACCATCGTCGGCGGGGGGGACACCGATGTGGCGGTCCACCGTTCGGGGGAGCAGAGCAAGTTTTCGTACATGTCGACCGGCGGCGGCGCCTTCTTGGAACTGCTTGAAGGCAAACAGCTCCCCGGCCTGACCGCCCTGACCAATTCGGAAGGTTGATCCCATGCGCACCCCCCTGATTCTCGGCAACTGGAAGATGAACGGTCTGAAAAACGAGACCGACGCCCTGCTGCGCGAGTTGATGGTGGAGCTGCGTGGGGTGGAGTCGTCCGAGGTTGGGGTCGGGGTGATCCCCCCCTTCACCGTGCTGGAGCGGGCGCGGCAGATTTTAGAGGAGTCCCCCATCGCCGTGGGGGGTCAGGATCTTTTCTGGGCGACCGGAGCGGGCGCCTTCACCGGTGAAATCAGCGGCGGGATGCTGCGCGACATCGGCTGCCACTACGTACTGACCGGCCATTCGGAGCGGCGCGCCATTTTGGGTGAAGGGGATGAGATCGTCGCCCGCAAAACCCAGGCGGCCCTGACCTGCGGCTTGATCCCGGTGCTGTGTGTGGGTGAAAGCCTTGAGGAACGGGAATCGGGTCGGGCCGAGGCGGTGGTGCTGGAGCAACTCGACGCGGTTTTCGAGGCGCTGACCCCGATGCAGGCCAAGAAGGTGGTGGTCGCCTACGAACCGGTCTGGGCCATCGGCACCGGTCGCACCGCCTCCCCCGCCGACGCCCAGGCGATGCACCACGCCATCCGTGGCCGCATCGACCACCATGTGCCGGGGCAGGGGCGCAAAACCAAGATTCTTTACGGCGGTTCGGTGAAGTCCGACAACGCCGCGCAGTTGCTGGCCCAAGAGGACATCGACGGCGCCCTGGTCGGCGGCGCCTCTTTGAGCGCCGCCCAGTTTGCCGCCATTGTTCGCGCCGCACGAACTGGGCGCTGATTCACGCATCGAGGTTGATTGGCATCATGTTGTCTGAGTATCAAAACGAAGTGCACGCGCTCAAGATCGGCAACACCCATTTCGCCCGACTGTTTGACGAGGCCCATCAGATCGACAAAGAGATCCACCGCATCGAAATCGAGGCCGAATCGGCCTGCGACGAACGGGTGGAGGAGCTCAAAAAACAGCGTTTGCTGCTGAAGGACAACCTGCTGGCCATGATTTTGGAATACCGCAACAGCCCATCCTAAGGGGGGCCTATGGCCCCTCCCTTTTGTACGAAACGCCCAAGCCGTTCACGGCGTTTCCTTAACGTTTTCACCTGGTAGAACCAACATGGAAACCTTTTTACTCGTCCTGTTCGTCATCATCGCCTTCACCCTGGTCATCGTCGTCCTGCTGCAGCAGGGCAAGGGGGCCGACATGGGGGTTTCGTTCGGTGGTGGCGGTTCGCAAACCGTGTTTGGCGCCGCCGGATCCGGCAACTTCATGACCAAGCTGACTGGCTGGCTCGCCGCCGCCTTCATGGTCATCGCCTTGATGCTGGCCGGGATCGCCAAGGACCACCAAAAGGGGACCAGCGTGATGCAGCAGGAGGGCGGCGTCGCCACCTCCCCCATCATCCCCCCCGCCCCCACGGCGGCCGAAGATGGCGCCATGCCAACCACCCCCCCGGCGCAGTAACGGCCTGAGGTGGGCGAACATCAAAAAAGGCGGCCATCAGGCCGCCTTTTTTGATCTAAACCCAAGTCAAAGACGGCGCACGCGAACCCGCTAAGACACAAAGAGAAACAAGAAAAACCTTTTTAATTTCTTAGCAGGGCTTCGGCGACGGGGTCGCCTCCTACGAGCGACCCAGCCCTGGGCCGCTCGGAAGCGCACTAGATCGGCGCTTCCTTAGCGTTGGCTGGCAGGTTTTTGCGACCTCGCCCCACGCTGTCGCAGCACCCACCAGGCCGCCACCGCCGCCAGAATCATCGCCCCCTGCGCCCCCAGGGTTTGCAGGGAGGGGAAGATCCCGAGCACATCGACGCGGATGAACGCGACCGGGGTCAGGTCGATCCAGCCCGCCTCTTGCAGGCTCTTGATCCCCTGACCCGACAGGATGATCGCCAGCGCGTAGAGCAGCCCCGAACTGATCTGGAAAAAGCTGCGGATTGGAATGCGCAGCCCCAGCCGCGACATCCCCCACACCAGCCCCACCAAAATTGCCACCCCGAGAGCGATGCCGCTTAGGATTGACTGGTGCAGCGCCTCCTCACCTTGCACCCAAAGCGCCTGGAAGAAGAGCACCGTCTCTAGGATTTCGCGGTAGACCGCGATGAAGGCGATGAAGGTCATCGTCCACAAGGAACCCTGCGACAGAGCCGAGTCGATCTTGCCTTGCAGGTATTTCTGCCAGCGGGCGACCTCGGTTTTGGTAATCAACCAGTAGCTCACATAAAAGAGAATCGCCATTGCCAGCAGAGCGGCGACCCCCTCGATCACCTCGCGCTGGGCGCCGCTGACCGCCACCGCCTCGCGGGTCAGCCACCAGGTCAGCCCCCCCAGCAGCAGCGCCAACACCCAGCCACCGTGCAACCAAGGCAGCGCCCGGCGTTGCCCCGAGCGGACCAGCAGGGTCGCCAGCGCCCCCACCACCAGCACCGCCTCCAGCCCCTCACGCAGCAAGATGAACAGCGCACTGAGCAGCCCGGCGGTGGGCGAGATCGTCTCTTGCCCCAGGGCGCGGTCGGCGGCCTCTAAATCCTCTTTAAGCTGCGCCGCCATGGGCTGCAATTGCGCCACCGTAGCGCCCCCATCCAGGGCGGCCCTGAAACCGAGCATCCCGGTTTCGATGCGAATGCGCAGGTCGTGGTTGATGACATCCAAGGGGGGCTCTACGTGCTCGAAACCGTCCAGGTAGGCCGAGACCGCCAAGGCCAAGGCTTGGGAACGATCCCCCCGCTTCAACGCCTCTAGGGAGCGGTCGAGCAGCAGGCGGGCCCGCAGCAGCGGCAAGGTTCCCTGCTCGATCTGCTCGGGATGCTGGCGCAGGTAGGCCAGCACCAAACGTTGGGGGGGCTCCCGAACCCATTCCGACTCGGAACGGGTGGTCAGTGCCTCAAGGGAGTCGACCCAATCGGCCCACTTGCGCCGCTGCCCCTCCAGCAGAATCCGCCCCTCTTCGATTTGCTGCGTGCTGTAGGGGAGCGAGCCGACGTAGAAGGCCAGATTCCAGCGCTCATCGGGCTGCAAGGAATCGGCAAAGCCGCGCATGGCGGTGCCGTCGACCCCCAAGGTAATGGTGTTGTAGAGGGCGAAAGGACTTAAGACCGCCATGCGGGTCGCGTTGGTGAAGTTGGCCGGTTTGGGATCGAGCCCCTCACCGTCGGGGCCGTCGCCCATTCCGCTGGGGCCGTGGCAACCGGCGCAGCGCTGCACAAAGAGCTGCTGCCCTTTATTGAGATCGGGGATTTGCTCAGGGGCGGCACTTACCTTGAAGCGGGCCCGCACCGCTTGGCTTAGAGCCTGGGTTTGGGCGGAGATCACCGGGGGGTCGGCCCGCTGGGCGATGGACTGTTGAAGCACCGCGAGCGCCTGGGCAATCGGCTCGCCGGGCTGTAGCCCCGCTTTGGCGAGCAACCCGTCCAACCGGGTGGCAAACTCCCGCTGCTCGGCATACTCCGAGGGACTTTTGATCTGGCCGTTTTCGACCGCGCCGGGGTAATCGGCGGCGAGATACTCCAGAATATGGATCGCACGGCGCGGACCGTCGGCCTGGGTGGAGGGGGTCGCCTGGGCAGCCCAGGGGATCGAAACCAGCAACAACACCGCCCAAAGCGGGCGAAATAGGGACATTGTGCACTCCGTCGAGCCGGACCCAGCGTTTGGTCCGGGTACATTGAGATTCATTATCATAATGCAACCACGAGGGCATGGGACTGTAAAGCACGGCGTCGGTTCACCCCCTATAAAGTCTCTTATTGGAGTTCCGCTATGAACACCATGGACGGCCCCCTCTGGGGTCTGTTTGCCAGTGCGCTGATCTCCTCAACCTTGCTACCGGGGGGCTCCGAAGCGCTGCTCGCCTACCTTGCCCACACCGGAGAACACCCGTTGCCCTGGCTGGTGGCGGTGGCAACCGTGGGCAATACCCTGGGGGCTACCATCACCTTCGGTATGGGGTGGTGGATCGCCCGGCGTTGGCCGGTCGAGGCATGGAACGAGCCCAAACGGGCGGCGGCGCTGGAGCGGGTGCGGCGCTGGGGGGCGCCGGTGTTGGTGCTGTCGTGGCTGCCGGTGGTGGGCGATCCGCTGTGTTTGGCGGCGGGGTGGCTGCGGCTGCATCCACTGTCGGCCTTGATTTGGATCGCGGCGGGCAAAACGGCGCGGTATGCGGTGGTGGCCTATGCGGCGGGATGAGGGAGCGTTCCACGGAGGTGGATGCGCTACGCTTATCCACCCTACGGGGCCTTAAACGCCCTCACCAACGCCCGATAGACGGTCTCAACCACCACCTCTTGCCCCCGCGCATTGGGGTGCATGCCATCGGGCAGGGTTAAGGCGGGATCCCCCGCCGCCCCCTCCAGCAAAAAAGGGATTGAAGGCAGGTGGTAGGCTTGGGCCAGCTTGGGGTAGAGCCCTTCAAAGGCTTCGGTGTAGCGCCGTCCTAAGTTGGGGGGGATCTTTTGTCCGGCCAGCAGAATCTCGGCCCCCGAGGCTTGAATCGCCTCGATCAGCGCCCGCAGCCGCGCTTCGATTTGGGCAGGCGGCATACCACGCAGCCCATCGTTGGCCCCCAGGGCGAGGATGACGAGCACCGGATGGTGGGTTTCGAGCAGCTCGGGCAACCGGGTCAGCCCCCCGGCGGTGGTATCGCCCGATACCCCGGCGTTCACCACCCGCCACGGCAGCCCCTCGCTGCTCAAACGGGCGTCGAGCAGGGTGCTCCAGCGCTGCTCGACCGACAGTTCATACCCCGCCGTCAGGCTGTCGCCCAACACCAGGATGGTTCCGATCGGGAGCGGCGCCGGGGCGGCGTGGGCGCTCCAACCCAAAGAGATGGCAACGAGAAAGGTTAAAAAACGCATGGTCAAAGCCCGGAATTTAAGCAAAACGGTGCGCAGTGAGGGGGGCGACCTGACGATCCTGCACCCCTTGGACATAACGGTCGAGCGGGGGCGGACGGTGGCAGTGGTGGGTCCGTCGGGCAGCGGCAAATCGACCCTGCTGGCGCTGCTGGCCGGACTCGACACCCCGAGCAGCGGGGAGGTGTGGCTTGACGGGCAACCGCTGTTCGAGCACGACGAAGAGGGTCGGGCGGCGCTGCGCCGCAGTCATGTCGGCTTCGTGTTTCAAAATTTTCAGCTTATTCCCAGCCTGACCGCCCTCGAAAACGTGGTGCTGCCGTTGGAGTTGATCGGCAGCCCCAACCCCCAGGAGCGGGCAAAAATCCTGCTCGATCAGGTGGGGCTGGCCCACAGAACCCACCACTTCCCGGACCGACTCTCAGGGGGGGAGCAACAACGGGTTGCCATCGCCCGCGCCTTCGCCCACCAGCCCTCGATCCTCTTTGCCGACGAACCGACCGGCAACCTCGACACCGAAAGCGGACGGCGGATCGTCGAGCTGATGTGGCAACTCAATCGGGAGCACGGCACCACCCTGGTGCTGGTCACCCACGACCCCGCCCTGGCCGACAGGGCCGACCAGGTACTGCGACTGGAAGAGGGGCGGTGGGTTGGGCCGACGGCGGGTTGACGTCGGACTCGTCCGCCCTCTTCAGCCCCCGATCTTCTGCGCCACCTTATGCGCCGCGATCAGCAGCGGATCCCACACCGGCGATTGAGGAGGGCAGTAAGCCAGGTCGGTGTCACCCAGGTCGGTCACCGTTCCCCCCACCCCGAGCAGCGCCGCCACCGTATCGATCCGCCCCTTGACCCCCTCGTCGCCGTAGATCTCGGCCCCGAGCAGACGACCGGAGCGGTCGGCGATCAAGGTGACCGAGGTTCGTCCAGGGTGGGGCATGCCGTGGGCCTGGGTCGCCCCCAGCACCGTGGCAGCGACCGGATCGAATCCCGCCTCTTGGGCCTGAGCCACCGAAAGCCCCGTGGTGGCGAAGACCTGCCCGCAGGTTTCGAAAATCGCGGTGCCGACAATCCCGGCAAACCCCGCCTCCTGCCCCGCCATCGCCTCGCCCGCTGTTTTGCCCTGTTTGTTGGCGGTCGAACCCAGGGGGATCCAGGCAGGCTGGCCGGTGATACGGTGGGGAGCGGTGGCGCAGTCGCCGGCGGCAAAGATGTGGGCGTCGCTGGTGCGACAGGCGTGGTCGGTGATGATCGCCCCCGCCGGACCCAGGGTCAGCCCCGCATCGGCCGCCAGCTCGCTGTTGGGGCGCACCCCAATGGCCAAGAGCACCCGGTCGGCAAGCAGCCGCTCCCCCCCCGAGAGCACCACCGCCTCGACTTTGCCCTCCCCTTCGATGGCGGCGACCGAAACGTCGCAGCGCACCTTGATCCCCCGCCCCTCCAACGCCCGCAGCGCCGCTGTCGAGGCGGCCTCGGACCAACGGGCGATCAAACGGGGCGCCTGTTCGACCACGGTGACGCTCAGCCCCCGAGCTTGCAACGCCTGCGCCATCTCCAACCCGATGTAGCCGCCGCCGACGATGACCACCCGTTGCGCTTCGCGAATTTGGGCGGACCACCAGCGACCGTCCTCCAGCGCTTTGAGGGGACGGACCCCCGGTAGGTCGATGCCGGGCAAAGGGGGGATCACCGGACGGGCGCCGGTAGCGATCAGCAGTTGGTCGTAGGGGAATGCTGCTTCGCCGTTGGGGGTTTGGGCGGTAACCACCTGAACCAGACGGTCGATCTTGAGGGCGCGGGTGTGCAGCCGCACATCGATGTGGCGCTCCTGCCGGAATTGCTCGGCGGTAACCACAATTTGCGATTCCATGTCGCCACGGTTTTCTAAAACGTAGGGCATGCCGCAGGCGCCATAGGAGACATCCCCCCCCGCTTCCAACACCGTCACCTCAACCTCGGGGCGCAGCCGCTTGAGCTGGCTGGCCGCCGACATTCCGGCGGCTACCCCACCGATCACCACCACCCGGCTGTTCTGAGACATGTTGTTTCCTCTCCGGCCCGAGTCCGACGGCTCACCCTTCGACAAGCTCAGGGGGAACGGGGTTGGTTTTATTGGGGGGATAAAGCCGCTGATCCCGCGCCTCATCCCCCCTTCGATTTACCCCACACCTTGCTCCACAACGCCTGCGCCCCCTCCACCACCATCGCCCAGAGCTCCAGCACGTAGCTGAAGAGCAGCGCCCGCGCCCGCTGCAAGAAGTCTTGATAGGCCTCCCCTTCGCGGAACATCAAGGTGTAGAAGTGGTGCAGAAACTCAAGATCGTGGGGAGCGCGGCCATCGGCGATGCCGTCCTCCAGGTCGATCATGTCGACCACCGCCAGATAGGCGGTGCGCCGGTCGGGGCTCCCCCCCAGGATCTTCTGGATTCGCGCCAGCATCGGGTCGGAGGTCTGGGCCAGGGAGCCGCTCTCCATCGAGTGGATCAACCGCCCAATGGCCTTCTTGGCCCGGTGGTTCAGGGCGACCCGGCGCAGCAGCATCCAGATCAAAATCAGGGGACCGATGGTGAAGGTCACCACCCAGGGGACGACGATCACCATCAGCAGCATAAAGAAGAGGGTCGCGGCGACCGCCCGCCACAGCAGGTAGCGGGTGGCGTTGCGGTGGTTGGTGAGCACTTCGCGCAGCGCCGCCTCGGCCCAGGCCTCCCCCATGGCGCCGGGGACCCGCAGCGACAGGCTGCGCCCCGGTTCGACGTGGGCCAGAACCCCCTCTAGGTGGGCGGCGGCGGGGCCGATTTCGAGGTTGCGGAAGTCCTGCCAGAGGCGGCGGTCGACCTTGGTGTATCCCGCTTCGATGTCGGGGATTTGCTGGTCTTCGCGCTTGGCCAACGACCAGGACAACCCCGGCTCCAAGGGGTGGAGCGGCAGCAGATAGAGTTCGACCCGCTCCTCCCCAATACCGGGGTTGGGGGCGGACGAATTGGACTCCGGCGGGGCGACGGGTTGGGTCATGACGGCTCTTTATTCGGCGGAATCGCTGGCGGCGGGATCGATCAACGGGCGGATGGCTGGGGGCCAATCATCACCGGGTGGGGGGAAGGGCTCAAGGTGCGTGTCGCCCCCCCCCTGCCAAACCCGCACCCCCCCCTGGCGCAGCAGAGGGACGATTCGGTCGCGCCACTGAGAGGGCCAGTCGCGTCCAGCGAGGACGACATCCTCGAAACCAAGCTCGGTGATCGCCTCGGGGTCGGACTCGTCGAAGGGGCCGCCAAAGGAGCCATCCTCCCGCAGCACCATCGCCTGACCATGACGGTCGCAGCGCAGCACCAGTTTCAGCTCGCCTGCCTCCCCCAGCTCCATCTGCGCCGCATGGCGCAGCCCCCCTAGGTAGGATTCGAGCCGCCGCTCCAACCAAACGATGGCCTGGGGCAGATCGCGTAGCGGCAGATCGGGCCAAACCTTGCGGCGGACTGCGTTCAAGGGACCGGCGTGGGGGTCAACGGTGTGGCCGAACAGCAGCACCAGGTCGGCCTCGGCGGGGGCTTGGACAGCAGGGGGGAGTCGGGCGGGGCAGGGCCAGCCGCGCAGCTTCGTCAAGGTGTGCAGCGCCGCCGAGACCGGCTGGGGGCGCAGCCCCTGAGCACCGATGGCGACCGCCCGGCACCACGCCCCACCCCGGCTGGCCAGGTAGGGGGGTGCCCAGGCGGCCAACCCCCAAGGGTCGTCGCTGCACACAATGAGGCGGGCGGTCCGTTTAAGCATGGCGGTTGTGGGCCGGTGTGGGTCGGTGTTTGGGGAAAGGTGGATGCGCTGCGTTATCCACCCTACTCGGGAAGTGTGTGGTTCCAAAGCTTTGGGGAAAACGCTGATTCATAGGCAGGAGGCCTTGAATCAGCGGCGCCAGGCAAAAACCAAAAGCGGCAGGCTTCGGCGACGGGGTCGCCTCCTACGACAGCGCGCCTCTTCCCCCATTGATTCGGCGTCCGAACAGCCCCCTTGCGTCGGGTGGACTGGCGAAAGCCGCATTCATCGCCTTGTTCGTGGAGCTCACCCCACTGACAAAAACAGCCCCATCCCCCCAAGCATCCCTAGCGAAGCCAGGGTAATCCACACTCGGAAGGGGCCGCGACCGATGGTGATGGCCATCCCGGCTTTCACGACGGTATTGGCCATCACCGCCACCACGATCAACTCCGCAGCCCGGTTCGGGTCGAGGGTTCCGGCCACCGCCATCCGGGCCAGGGCCAGGTTGATCGGGTCGACGTCGGTCAGCCCCGAGACGGCGGCCAGCAACAGCAACCCCTCCTCCCCGTAATGGGCCTTCAGAAAGGCGGCGGCCAGGGTGACGGCGGCGAAGAGGAGTCCGAACTTGAGCCCTTCGATCATCGAAAAGGGGTTGGTTGGGGACTGCGCCCCATCGTCCTCCACCTCTTCCCGATTTCCCCAATGCAGCCCGAACCAAACCAGGGCCGCAGCGAAGAGGGCCAGCACCACCATCAACTGCACCAGAACGGTACCGACGGCGGGGGCGATGAGGTAGGCGACCGCCGCCACCCGCACCGCCATCACCGCCCAGGCCCCCAAAATGCCGAGCAGCGCCTGGGTCGGGTAGCGCTCCGACAGGCGCGACAGCGACAGGGTCACGGCGGTGGAGGAGATCAAACCCCCGACGATCCCGGTCGCGCCGATCCCCTTGCCGGGGCCGAGCACCCGCACCGCCACGAAGCCGACCAGCCCGATGGCGGCGATCAGCACCACCATCCAGGTGATTTCAAAGGGGTTGAGGGCAGCGTAGGGGCCGAAGCCCTGGTCGGGTAGGGCGGGCAGAAGAATCAGAGCCAGCGCCCCGAATTGCAGAACCGCGTTGATTTCGGCGGGGGTCAAGGCGCGGGTCAGACGGGTTAATGCGGTCTTGGATTCGAGCAAAATCAAGACAATTACCGCGATCCCCGCCGCCCGAATGTAGAGCTCCGATCCGGCCAACATCCCCAAAAAGAAGGTGACCACCGCGACCATCTCGGTGGTGATCCCCAGGTCTTTGCGGTCGATGTTGGTGAGGTAATAACTGACCAGCAGCAGCGCCCCGACGACGAGCAGCCCCGCAGCGGGGAGCCACACTGAACCAGCGCCAATGTCGGCCACCATCGCCCCGATCAGGGCGATCAGGGGGAAGGTGCGTGCTCCCAGAATCACCTCTTGCCCCGGCTCCACCCCCCGTTGGCGCTGCATACCGATCAGCAGCCCCACCCCCACCGCCACCAAGTAACTCACCATGACCAATGGACCCATCACCTTGCCTCCTATTGAGAACGTTCGGATGCATCCAAGCGGGGTCGGAAAGCTCGATCACGTTAGGGAAACGCTGATTCAAGGCCTCCTGCCTTGAATCAGCGCGCCTGGCAAAAACCAAAAGCAGAGCTTCGGCCACGGGGTCGCCTCCTGCGCGCAATGGCTCCTGCGTCGGTCCAGGCCTTGAAGCCCCCATCCCGGCGTCATCCCCGCGCAGGTGGGGATCCCGCGGTCGCAGGGGCGACAGCGCTGGGTGGGATGGGGCCGCTGGGGGGAGAGGCCGCCCCGGTGAGCCCACCGTGCCTTCGGGCGCCTCAACCGCCATCGCGCCGGGGGCGGCGCTCCTACCACGTCGCCTCAGGGCGACTATTTTTGGTTTTTGCCAAACGTCGCTGAAAAAGGCAGGTGGCCTTGAATCACCACGCTACGCAAAAACCAAAAGCAGAGCTTCGGCGACGGGGTCGCCTCCTACGTTTCTGATTTTGGCGACCCATCCCTGAGTTGCTCGGAAGCGCCGATTAAATCAGCGCTTCCTTAGGGGTCGGCAGCTTATGGATTCACCCGCTGCCACACCGAAACCGACTCTACATGGGGGGTCATCGGGAACATATCGACCGGCACCACCTTGTCGATCCGGTACCCCGCTTCGATCAACATCGCGGCGTCGCGGGCCATACTTTCGGGGTGACACGAAATCATGACGACCCTTCCGGGACGGTCGGGACGATCCTTAAGGTGGGTCAGCAGGGTCTTGGCCCCCTCCCTTGGGGGGTCGAGCAGCAGGGCATCCCAGGGACCTTGCCCCCAGAGCGCCGCAACCGCCGCCCCATCCTCTAAATCGCAGGGCTGGGCACTCAACCCCACCCCCTCCCCCAGACCTTGGGCCGCCTCGGCCAACTGCGCCACTGCAGGGGCAACCCAATCGACCGCCGTCACCGCCCCCCCACCAAGTCGCGCCAACCGGGCGATGAGCGGCAGGGTCAAATTGCCGGAACCGGCAAAGGCCTCCAGTACCCGGTCGCCGGACTTGAGGTCCAAGCCGTCCAGGGCCAGCCGCACCAACTCAGGATTAAGCCCCTGATTGGCCTGGCGAAAAGCGCCAGGGGGCGGACTTAAAACGCACCCCTCGACCGTATCGGCAAACGCGACGGGGCGAAACACTTCACCCGAGCTCAAGGCAATCCCCACATTCAAGCCCTCCCCCCAGGCGATCAAGGTTGTTTGGTCAACGCGGGAGAGCGGCTCCAGGGTTTTGAACACGGCGCGACAACGGCCCGCGCCATCACTTTCGATACGCACCTTGGGCAGCCGGATCCCCCCCTCAAGTTGGGGAAGCAACTCGCGTAGCGGATCGAGCAGGCGATTGAGCGCAGGAACCAGAACGGCGCACCCATCAGGGGGCAGCGGGACCATCCGGTGGGTTCCAGAGGCGAGAAATCCAACCTCGGCCACACCATCGTGCAGACGCAGCCGCACATCGGCGCGGGTGCGATAACCCAGGGGTTCACCGGCCAACAGGGGTTCCAGGGGGGGGCTTTCGATGCGGGCGATGTGGATCAGGGCGCGGCCGATCCGCTCGGTTTTCCAGGCGTGTTGCAGGGCAGGGTTCCAAGCGATCAGGGCGCAGCCGCCGCAGGCCTCACTGATGGCGCAGGGGGAGGGCACCCGACCGGGACCGTCGTCCAACCGGGCTACTGCCACCCCGGCATCGAAGCTTTTGCCTTGCCGTTCGATCCGCACCCGCACCCGGTCGCCGGGCAAAGCGCCCGCCACAAACAGCGCCTTACCCCCGGGAAGCCGACCGACGCCCCGACCATCGGAGGCCAAATCGTGGATGTCGACCTCCACCAGCGGAGGTGGAGCCGAGGAGCGGGTTTTGCGGCGAGGGCGGGGGCGTCGATTCATGAGGGGATGGTATCCTGTTTGTCCCCTTTTGTAGGAGCGGTCCCCGACCTCGATCTTTTGTCCTCTCGCCCCTCGGGGGGGAGGGCGAGGGAAGCGCTGATTGATTCGGTGCTTCCGAGCAGCCCAAGGATGGGTCGCCAAAATGGTGCGCTGTCGTAAGAGGCGACCTAAGTCGCCGAAGCTCTTCTGATTTTGCACGAGAAGCCAAAACCATCGCCGCCTCAGGGCGCCTACTTTTGGTTTTGGCGCAGCGTGATGATTAAAGTGACCCGAACGCCTCCCGTGAGCGTTCCCCCCCCTTGTTAAAGGGGAGATGGGGGGGATTTTTTGATTTGGAGCCCCCATGCGCCTGCCCCCCTTGACCCGCGCCACCCTCATCCATCGCTACAAGCGCTTTCTGGCCGATGTGATCCTCCCCGACGGCACCCAGGTCACCGCCCACTGCCCCAACACCGGCTCGATGAAAACCTGCTGGAGGGAGGGGGCGCCGGTTCAGTTGAGTCACAGCGACGATCCCAAGCGCAAGCTGGCCTGGACCCTGGAGCGGGTCGACATGGGGGCGGGTTGGGTGGGGATTCATACCGGGCGGACCAACACGGTGATCGCCGAGGGGATCGCAGCCGGGGCGATCCCCGAGCTTGCCGGGTACGGCGCCCTGAAGCGGGAGGCCACCGTCGACCTGCCGGGTCACCCCCGCTCCCGGCTCGATCTTTTGTTAACCGAGGGGGATCGCCCCGACGCCTATGTCGAGGTCAAAAACACCACCCTGTATGACGAAGCGGCAGGCGGAATCCTCTTCCCCGATGCGGTCACCACTCGGGGGACCAAACACCTGTTGGCGCTGGCGGCGTTGGTGAAACAGGGAAAACGGGGGGTCATCCTTTACGCGGTCAACCGTCCCGAGGGGGCGTTTTTCGCCCCGGCGGCAACCATCGACCCGGTTTACGCCCAAACCTTGAAGCAGGTGATGAACCAAGGGGTCGAGGCGATTGCGGTGCGGATCGAACACTTTGAACAGGGGATGCGGGTGGTGGGGAGGATTCCGGTGCGGGTGGAGTAACTCCCCCCTAAAGCCCCCCGCCCCTCCATCCAGCTCGTAGGCGCAGGCCACACAATCAATTTGTAGGAGCGCCGCCCCTGGCGCGATGCAGGCCACGCAATCCATCGTAGGAGCGCCGCCCCGGCGCGATGCAGGCCGCACAATCCATCGTAGGAGCGCCGCCCCGGCGCGATGCAGGCCGCACAATCCATCGTAGGAGCGCCGCCCCGGCGCGATTGAAGAGGCAAGGCCATCCCCCCTCTTCAACCTCCCCCGACGCCGCCCCCGCCGTCATTCCGGGAGCGCTTCCGCGCACCCGGAATTCACCCGCAATCCCAGCCCCCCCAACATCACGACTTCTTCACAAACTCCGACTTGAGCTTCATGGCCCCGATACCATCGATTTTGCAGTCGATGTCGTGATCTCCCTCGACCAAGCGGATGTTCTTCACTTTGGTTCCGACCTTCACCACCAGCGAGGAGCCTTTGACCTTGAGATCCTTGATGACGGTGACGCTGTCGCCGTCCTGAAGGATGTTGCCGTTGGCATCTTTGTAGACGGGACCGGCGGCGGCCGCCTCGGCCTCGGCTTGGCTCCATTCATGGCCGCATTCGGGGCAGGCGAGCAAAACGCCGTTGTCGTAGGTGTATTCGGAGCCGCACTTGGGGCAGGGGGGTAATGTGGTCATACGTGCAATCCTATCGGTGTCGAAAGGCCAACAATGGCTTAGGGGGCGAGTCTAACATCCGACCCCTCTCCCGGCACGGCCAGAGCGACCGGCGCCGCCCATCCCCCGACACCGCAGCAAAAAGGGGGATCCGAAGATCTCCCCCGATGCCTCCCGCCGTCCCACCGGGTCAATCACCCAGCTCGATGTAGGCGATTTGGTTGGATCGCTCGGTCTGCTTGCTGGTGTTCACAGCGATGTTCACCGTTTTTTTGCCCTCCTTGACCGCCAGAGCAATGGCCAAGAATCCATCGAATGCAGGGTGATTGAGCCCCGCGTGCATGTAGGTCTTGCCGCCGCACTGCCCGTTCAACACCACGATCAACTTATTCTGGAACTCGAACCCATCGTCACGGACCCCCTCGACCGTCACCGCCTTGAAGGTGAGCCCCTTGCACTGCACCGTTTCGGCCTGAGCAACCCCCGAAGCCGAAAACAACGCCGCCGCCAGCAACCATCCGATGCGTTTCATGATGCCTCCAAAATTGATGCGACATGGGAGGTGGCCATCCAGGGACGCTACCCGGAGCCACTGAGCGGGCCATCATCCCACCAGTGGGCCGATCCGCAAGAAAGAGTCCCATGGGGCCGCCCAACTTTTTTCGCCCCCCATGCAATATTCCCCAGCGTGATCCGTCTTCATAGGTATGGACACCACACTCACCCCCCTGGACGCCATGACCCAGCGCAACCAAGCCATCACCGAGACCGTCGCAAACCAGCGCGAGGGGCTGCTGCGTTTCATTCGCAGCCGGGTTCCGGAGCCGACCGAGGCCGAAGACATTCTGCAGGATGTCTTCTTCGAGTTCGTCAACGCCTACCGGCTGCCCCAGCCGATCGAGCAGGTCGGCGCCTGGCTCTACCGAGTGGCGCGCAATCGCATCGTCGACCGCTTTCGGCGCAAGCGGCCCGATCACTCGCTGTCGGAGCCGGTGGCGGGCCTGTCGGACGACGGACCCACCCTCCTCGAAGAGCTCCTCCCCTCTTCCGAGGGGGGGCCGGAGGCGCTCTTTGCCCGGCAGCGGTTGATGGAGGCGGTGCTGGCGGCGTTGGAGGAGCTGCCCGAAGAACAGAGGGAGGTGTTCATCGCCCACGAGCTGGAGGGGCGCAGTTTCAAAACTCTGGCCGACCAATGGGGCGTAAGCCTCAACACCCTACTGTCGCGCAAGCGCTATGCGGTGCTGCATTTGCGCAAACGCTTGCGGACGATCTACGACGAATTCTTGGACGAGGAGGTTTAACCATGTGCGGACACCATCACGCTGGGCACCACCCCTGCGGCAAAAGCTGGCTCAAATTCGGACTCATGGCGCTGGTCGGCATCGCGGTCGCCGGCGGGGTCGTCATGGCGCTGTGGAACTGGCTGATCCCCCCGGTCATCGGCTGGCAGCCGATCGGCTTTATCCAGGCGCTGGGGCTGTTGATCCTGACCCGACTGCTGTTCGGAGGATTTCGCGGCCACCACCACGGCATGCATCGCCATTGGCACCATCAGCAGGCCGAAAAAATGTGGGAGATGACCCCCGAGGAGCGGGAGAAATTCAAAGCGGGGATGAAGGGGCGGTGCGGGTGGCATCGAAAAACGCAAGAGACGACCCACGAACCCTGAGCCTCAATAAAAAAAGCCCCCATTCTGGCCGGAATGGGGGCTTTTTTCGGGTTGTTATGTCTGACGCCCAAACTCATCTGCGCCCAAGGGGCGATAGCATTTTTGACGTCCAATGGGGCGAAGGTTATACGCTCCCATGGACGTACGTCCCAATACCCAAGGCTGCCACGATGGCTAAAAGTACGAGCGCGCCGTATTGATGTTGCTTGTGGTCAAGACGTGCAAACTCTTCCCAATGACCTGCTTGTGCGGCTCCCGCTCGCCGAAAGACGAGCCATACGCAATACGCGTTTGCAGCTACCGCAAGAAGTCCTAACGCGATCTTGGCGTGAATCAGGCCACTTAGGGTTGCAAATGGATACATCAGGGCGCCTGTGATCAGGACCGCAGTAAAAGCCGGGATTTCCACGACCAAATCTACGCGCTTGTGAAGTGCGGCAAGCGTAAGCTCTTGCGCTCTACCCTTTCCAAGCAACGCCCGCTCAAATAACGTGAAGTGGACCCCAAAAACTGGACAGTAGGTTTTGTTAAGACCGAGGGGGCATGATTGGCGGTTAGTGCAACCTTCATTCTGTAATTTCTGCCTTCCCTGTTGGCCGGGGTCTTAGGTTCTTCTTTGATGCCGCTTTTCACTCACCCTTGAAGGAGAAACGTCATGGCCGTACACGTAGACCCCAGCC
>Ga0210006_1000511_pt1 | contig 30457 bp, 24 predicted proteins | sample CryGey02umfilter_2_FD_185452 | JGI IMG/M metagenome (GOLD analysis project Ga0210006, IMG submission 185452) | Groundwater microbial communities from aquifer in Utah, USA - Crystal Geyser 4/10/14 0.2 um filter (SPAdes) (version 3) | ecosystem: Environmental > Aquatic > Deep subsurface >... | reverse complement strand
AACAATATCCGCGCGAGTAAACTGCGCACTGCTTTTAACTAAAAGAGGGAAACCAAACCAACTCGGCTCAGAATTTTTTGCTGCCTGTGGTAAAATAAAGTATCTTTCGTACTTCTTCAAACCACTATAAATAAGGTTGAAATTTCTTATTCTGGCTTCAATAAATCCCGGCAATTTTTCCAGCTGCGCTACACCGATTGCCGCTTGCATATCAGTAACCTTTAGGTTATATCCGATTTGCGAGTAAACATATTTATGGTCGTAACCGAACGGTAGGCTGCCGAACTTTTGCGCAAACCTCTTACCACAAGTATTATCATGTCCTGCCTGGCACCAACAATCCCTGCCCCAGTCACGGTACGACATAATTATCCGGTTAAGCAATGCATCATTGGTCAAAACCGCTCCGCCTTCACCCATAGTAATGTGGTGCGCCGGATAAAAACTATTGGTTGAGATATGCCCGAATGTCCCGGTGTATCTACCATTATATTTTGAACCCAGAGCATCGCAGTTATCTTCAATAAACCATAGATTATATTTTTTAACAATTCTTAAAATCTTACCCAGCTCAGCAGGATTTCCTAATGTATGCGGAATAAATATGGCTTTAGTTTTTTTTGTAATCACCTTTTCAATATTTTCTGCCTTGATATTATATGTCCCCAAATCTATATCAATAAATACAGGTATTAAATTATTCTGCAGTATCGGATTTAATGTCGTAGGGAAACCGCAGGCAATAGTAATAACTTCATCTCCTGGCTTTAGCCGGCGTTTGCCCAATTTTGGGGAAGTCAACGCCGCTATTGCCAAAAGATTGGCTGAAGATCCGGAATTTACCAACAAACAATACTTTACCCCGAGAAATTCGGCAAACTTCTTTTCAAACTCATCCGCATATCTTCCTGCGGTAAGCCAAAAATCCAAACTGGCATCCACCAAATTAACAAGTTCCTTATCATTATAAACCCTCCCGGCATAGCTAATCTTCGTTTTACCGGGTATAAACTTATTACGCTTTTGTGATTGATAAAATTTTATAACTTTATTCAATATATCTTTTCTTGCAAATTTTTTTATATTCATTTTTTATCATCCGGCAGAATATCTATAAACATATTCGATTTTAATTCGCTGCGAGACAAAAAAGGCTCCTGTTCCTCTACAGGCCTATTAACAGATAATTTAGGGGTTACTTTACTATTTGGATCTATATTTACCTCTAAAAAACCTGAAAGCTTGTCATTAAAAAAATTTTTAAGTGCTTCTTCGATTTTATCTGCTTGGCTAATTTTCCAAACAGGCACCCTGTAAGCGGAAACTACGCCTTGAAAATCAGGACAGCTATACCCGGCTACAGTTGATTGAAACCTAGAATCAAAATATTGCTCCTGAAACTGTTTAACCATTCCATAACAACGATTATTTAACAATATTATCTTGATAGGCAGCTTATAATGATAAACTGTCTGAAGTTCCTGTATATTCAATTGAAATCCACCGTCGCCATTTATAGCAATAATAACCTTACCAGGGCTTGCAAAAGAAGCGCCTATTGCCATAGCTAAGCTAGACCCCATAGCGCCCGCGCCTCCTTGAGTAAGAAACCTCTGGTTCTTTTTTATTTCTAACGCTTGAGCGGCCCACATTTGATTCTGGCCGACATCTACGCAAATTATAGCATCCTCTGGAAGAAATGCAGATAACTTATGCATAAAAAAATTAGGTTCTATATTACCGCTAACGCTAATTTTATGTGAAGGATATTTATTTTTATATCCTGCGACTGCTTTCCTCCAAGGTTTTATTTTATTTTTATCACATTTGCCTATATATTTATTCAAAATAACCAAAAAATCATTTACGTCAAAATGGAATGGCAATTCCGTTTTTATTTTACTGTTCAATTCATGCGAGTCTATATCCACATGAATAATTTTCGCGCCTCTAGCAAAAGTCTCTGGTTTTGTACCTGTCTGCCTGCTATCTAACCTTGTACCTAAAGCCAGAACTAAATCAGCATTCGCAACTGTCAAATTAGCATAACGATTCCCATAAGTTCCTATCATGCCTAAAAACGCATCGCTATCATGCGCAAAGCCATCAATGCCCATCAAAGAGGAAACAACAGGTATCCCTGTATGTTTTATAAATTTCAAAAGCTCGCCCTGCGCCTTTGACAATCTAAGGCCTCCTCCTACAAGAACAACTGGCCTTGATGAAGATTTTATTAATTTAACAATCTTTTTAATAGTATTGCTATCTGGCATCTTATATAATTTATCAGAAATAACCGCGCGAAAAGGTTTTAACGATTTTAAATTTATCTCAGCACGCTGTATGTTCATGGGTATATCCAACAATACAGGGCCTGGCCTGCCGGATTTAGCTATATAAAATGCCTTTTCAAGATGGTACCTGATTTTATCCGGATCGATGATAAGTGCTGCATATTTTGTTATTGGTTTCACTAAATTCACAATATCTGTTTCCTGAAATCCTACCTGCCTTACCGGCTTTTTAAATTTAAATTCATAAGTATTGACCTGGCCTGTAATAAATACGCAGGGGATTGAATCAAAAAAACAACTAGCGATGCCTGTTATTAAATTAGTAGCTCCCGGCCCGCTAGTTGCCATTGCCACACCTATGTTACCGCCAGAACGCGAATAGCCTTCAGCGGCAAATGCAGCCGCTTGTTCATGATGCGCGGACACAACATGAATATCTTTTCTTTGATATAAAGAATTTAAAAGATGCGTTATAGAACCCCCGCAAACTTCAAAAATATGGGTTACGTTTTTTGAAACAAAAAAATTAATTACATAATCTGATAATTTCATAGTCGGCATTATTTATATAGTGTAATATTTTCTTTAAACCAGTTAATATCTTTTTCCAAACCCTGACTTAAACTATATTTCGGCTCCCAGTTCAATATTTTCTTAATCTTGGATATATCTGCCTGCCAGCATTCCGGCTCATTCCTGGAATTAATTATTTTGCCCCATTGAGGATTAACCCTATCACCGGTAATTTTAATTATGTTCCTTACAACCTCTCCTACCGTATACTGCGCGCCTGAACCTATATTAAAAACCTCTCCTTTAACCTTATCTTTATTATCAATAATCTTACTGTATGCATCAATAACGTCTTCTATAAAAATAAAATCTCTTACAGAATCAGGTGACGATAACCTAGGATTTCTAAGTTTTAAACATGACAAAATTACTGATGAAATTAAACGTCTTTTCTCTTCATAGTACCCATAAGGAGAAAATAACCTAAGCGTAACAATAGGCTTGTTTTCTTTTTTCGAAATTGCCTGACAATACAATGTTGCTGCTGCTTTCGAAGAACCATACTCACTGATTGGCTCTAACAAATCTATTTCTCTCATCAATTTAAGCTTAACGCCATATTCTGAAGACGATCCGGTATTTATAAACAATTCAAACTTTATATCTTTTAGAGCGCTAATCAGATTTACTGTTCCTGTAAAATTTGCCGCTACTATTTTCGCTGCGTCATTTTGAAAAGAATAACCGCCATACACAGCTGTATGGATAATAATATGGGGCTTAATTTGTTTTATTATCTTGTTTAGATTAACCGAATCCTCTAAATCAACAGAATATTCAGAAACATCTTTCAATATATTTCGAATTCTCCACTTATCAGATATTTTCCTGGTAAAAATATATACCTTGTCACCTTTTTTTAAAAAATGCCTTGCAATATTTGCTCCTAAAAAACCGGTTGCGCCTGTAATTAATATTTTTTTATTTTTCTGCATCTAATTTTTCACCATACCACTCTATTGTTTTTTTTAAACCTTTTTCCAGCGTATATTCAGGCTTCCAGCCTAAAATTTTTCTGGCTTTGTCAGAACATAAATACTGATGTTTTATCTCATATTTTGCTTTATTTAAAATCTTATATTTTGGCCTTTTACCAGTCAAGCTATAGATTTTTTTAACTATATCAACTACTGTTATTGGATTTTCATTGCTAAAATTGAAAGCTTCTCCATATAATTTTAGTTTTTTTACTTTTTCAGCCAACCTTATATACCCATTAACTATGTCCTCTACATAAACATAATCTCTTGTAAATTTTCCATCACTTCTTATTATAAATTGCTTATTGTTAAAAATACAACGAATAGCATCTGGAACTACGCGCGAAAAATGAGAATCACCCGGCCCAAAAATATTCCCGCAGCGGGTTACGCAAGCCGGCACATTATATGTATTATAATAAGCGTAGCATAATAAATCTGAGCAACTCTTAGAAACATCGTAAGGATGCGCGCCTCTCAAAGGCGTATCTTCGTCATATGGAAGCACCTTGCTGCTGCCATAGGCCTTATCGCTGGATGCCGCTATAATTGCCCCTACATATTCTTTGCCGCGGGAAGCCTCAAGCACATTCCATGTCCCTTCTATGTTAGATTTAAATGCTCTGGTCGGATTTTTATTTGCCTCGCCAACTATAGCCTCTGCCGCCAAATGAAAAATAACATTAGGCTTCTCTTTATCTATAAGGTCTTTTACTAAACTAAAATTGCTTATATCGCCTTTTACGCATTTAATCCGGCTTCTTAGGTTGTCCAATACAGATAAAGGCCTATTTTTTATTTTATCTATGCCTGTTATCCGCGCTCCGCATTTCAACAATTCTTTCGTAAGCCATGACCCCAAAAAACCTTCATAACCGGTTATCAAAACATGTTTACTATCCCAAAATTTTCTATTCATAGGTTATTTCCATATCTTCCATGGAACATTTTCTGATTGCCATAAGCGCTCCAGCTCGAACTTATCTCTTAACGTATCCATACATTTCCAAAAACCAGGATGCCTATAAGCCATTAACTGCCCTTTGTTTGCAAGCGTCTCAAGCGGCTCTCTCTCCCAAATCGTTGCATCATCATTAATAAGGCTAAATATTTCCGGCTGCAACACAAAGAAACCGGCATTTATCCAACTTGCTTCGTCTTTTGGTTTTTCTAAAAAAGACCTTATATTATCGTCTTTGCTTATGTCTAATAATCCAAATCTACCGGCTGTTTGAATCGCAGTTAAAGTAGCTAATTTTTTACTTTTTTTATGAAACTGCATTAATTTATCAAGGTCTATATCTCCTACGCCATCCCCGTATGTCATCATAAAACTTTCATTACCAATGTATTTTTGAATTCTTTTTAATCTACCTCCGGTCATTGTATCTAAGCCCGTATCTACAAGGGTTATTTTCCACGGCTCAGAATTGCTTGAATGAATTTCTGTTTTATTTCCTGAAAGATCAATAGTTACATCGCTCATATGCATAAAATAATGTGAAAAATATTCCTTAATCATATACCCCTTATAACCTAAACAAACTATGAAATCATTAAAACCGTAATGTGAGTATGTTTTCATCACATGCCAAATTATCGGTTTGCCGCCGATTTCTACCATGGGCTTTGGTAAAATTTCTGTTTCTTCGGCTATTCTTGTTCCTTTGCCGCCTGCCAGTATCACTGTCTTCATTAATCCCCCTTATTGCAAATAAAAATAAATTCCCTGGTTAGATTAAGCGGCGCAAAAATCTTTAAAAACCAGCGCCATATGAATTTTTTTATGGACTTTATTTTAAAAGTACCTTCTACAAAAAATTCAGGCCACAAGTTAGATGAATAAACCTTGCTTATACGCAATCCATTCGATTCCAAAAAATCCTGCGCTTCTTTACGCGTAAAAACCCTTTCAATAATCTGAAAACCGCCGCTAGCGCTTCCGCCAGTTTTGCAGACATCTAAAATATCAACAAGAGAATATTTATTTGGCAGAATAACTGCTGTTTTACCTGTAGGTTTCAAAACTCTATAAATTTCTTTACAACCCTTGTCAGGATCCATATAATGCTCCAGGCTTCCGAGATTGGCGACAAAGTCAAAATAGCTGCTCTTAAACGGCAAGGCTTGACCATCAGCAACCAATAGCTTAGCTTTTGAAACATTCTCCCTTGCCTTTTTAACTGCCTCTAAAGATATATCCAATCCTACTGCAAGTGCATCATTATTAATTTGCAATATTGCCTTAAGTGCCAAACCTTCTCCACAGGATATATCTAAACACAGCGCTTTCCTTTTAGCATTGACACCTAATCTTCTAATTGTATAAATATAATGCCCGAATGGCGCGCGAAGGCCATGTTCACAATAAATTTTATTATAACTCCACGCTATTTCAGAAGTCTGCAATATCTGTCCTTCGTTTTTGATTTTTGATTATGTAACGTTCCCAGTATTTAGCCAATCTTACAAAATTGTCCACAAGAACCAAAACAGCAAAAACCAGCCCATGCATTCCTTCTTTGTAGCCTTTTTTCTTTACATAGTTCTTAAAAAAAGTTTTTATTGGCCGGAGCAAAAATATTCTTTTGAATTTTTTTTCATCCATAACGCCGTATCGTTGATAAAAATCGTTAATTTCGTATTCAGAATAATGATTATGCCGTTCAATATAATCATATATGGTGTCAAACGCCAAATGATGCAATTCTCCTTTAAGGCAGCCTATCGCTCCATCCACAATCACTTTATCATGCAAACTATTGCCGATAAAACTTCCTTTGTCACGGCGAAAAAATCTAAGGCAATCCTCTGACCACCCGCCATAACGCAAGGGCCGGCTTAAAAAATAATTTATCCTTTTAAAACTATAGGCCATATACGGCCCGCTACTGTCTAAAACCCCAATAATATTATTTTTTAACTCTTCATCTAAAAATTCATCACAGGCAAGATATAAAATCCAATCTGAGGTTGCCTTGCTTACTCCGAAAGCTATTTGTTGAGTAAAATTCCCATCAAGCCGGCGCTGAAACACTTTACAACCATCAACTTGACAAATTTCTGCCGATCGGTCAGTAGTCGCAGCGTTAATTATCGCGATCTTTTCATCAACCCAGAAAAAATGCGACAAAAATTTGGGCAGACGCTCCTCTTCATTTTTTATGGCGAAAACCGCTGAAATAGTTTGACGCATTTAAATATCCTTAAATTGCAATTCGTAAAGTTTTTTATAAAGCCCGTCTGTCTCAAGAAGCTGATCGTGTTTTCCTATTGCCTCTATGCTCCCATTCTCAAGCACTATGATCTTGTTTGCCTGGCGCACTGTAGACAAGCGATGGGCTATAACAAAAACGGTCCTGTTTTTCATCAGCCTGTCCAAAGCTGACTGGACTAAAATCTCAGACCCGGTATCTAATTGCGATGTCGCCTCATCTAAAATCAGAATCGGCGGATTCTTAAGTAAAGCCCTTGCTATAGACAGCCTCTGCCTTTCTCCGCCTGAAATATTATGGCCCCTGTCGCCAATAATCGTTTCATAACCATCCGGCAGCCCCATGATAAAGTCATGCGCGTTTGCTGCCTTTGCAGCCTCTGTTATATCATCAGCAGATGCATCCTGCCTGCCGTATTTTATATTTAAAAAAACTGTATTATTGAACAATACAGTTTCCTGCGACACCAGGCCCATCTGTTGCCTTAGGGATTTAGCTGCTACTTCTTTTATATTCCGGTTGTCTATTAAAATCTCGCCTTTCTGCGGGTCATAAAAACGCAATAACAGGCTTACTAAAGTGCTTTTACCTGCCCCGCTCGGGCCCACTATAGCTATAATCTGGCCCTTTTTCGCTTCTAACGAAATATTTTTCAGCGTGGGTTTTGCGCCGTCGTAACTAAAATTAACATCCTTAAAAATAACATTTTCTTCAAAAGGTTTAAGGATAGATGCATTTTCTAATTCCGCTACAGAAGGCTTTTCATCCAGAATCTGAAATATCCTGTCTACTGCAGATAAGGCCTGCTGATTTAGAACATGTATCCTACTTAATTTCTTTATAGGCCTTATCAAAGAAAACAACGCTGCCATAAAGGCAATAAAAGCGCCTGGGCTTATTCCGCCATGTATAACTTCTTTGCCTCCAAACCAAAGCACTACTGCGACTGCGCCTATACTAGCAAGCTCTGTAATAGGCCTGACTGCGTTCATTCTTTTGACTGATTTCATAGAAAGTTTGTACGCCAGCTGATTTTCATTCCTGAATTTTTCAATCTCTACATTCTCCATCGTGAAAGCTTTTACTATCTGCATGCCCGATATAGTCTCAAGAAGCGTTGTATTTATATCCGCGGCCTGCACCTGAGTCCTGGTGGTAATTTTACGCAACTTACTTCCTACTTTTACTATAGGATATATTATCAACGGGAAAAGGCCCAGTAAAACCAGCACAAAACTCCACGGTATTGAAAAATAACTTCTTATGGCAAGCACCATTACGAAATACGCTATGAGCTGAATCGGCTGATAAAGCATCTCCATAAGGCCTTCGGCAACCGCCTGCTCTACTATAGAAACATCGTTTGTAATTCTACTCATCAAGACTGCTGTTTTATTTTTATGATAAAAATCCATGGATAGTTGCAAAAGCTTATTGTATATTTTATTCCTGACATCGCGTACAGTCTTCTTGCTGACATTCACCATAAGATATGAATGCACAAAAACAAGAAGCTCTTTTACGGCAGTGATAACAAGTGTCCATATAATAAGATAATTCAGCAGATTTGTACGTGGTATACCATTTATATATATAATCAAATTCTCCAGGAAGGCTGGCATTTTGGCGTTTCCTGTAGCTATAAATTCCTTACCCGCTAAGATCTTGTCAACAAGCGGAATAATCATTCCCAGCGACGCGCCATCGAACAATGACGAAATAACCATTAATACAATAGCTAGCACCAGCATTCCTAAATACGGCTTGACAAATTTTAAAAACCTAAAATATTTTTTCATAAATACAATCCTTTGAATTTATTGCCTAAATTTACGCGAATTAAATTTAACATCTCATCTACCCTGTGTTTATACGTATGTCTGGCTAATACCAGCCGATATCCTTCCTGAGCTATTTTCTGCCTTACTGATTCTTCTTTTAGGTAATGTTCTGTAAGATTAAAAAACTGCCTTCTATTCTTATACATTACAAGATGCCTGTTATTTTCAAAACCAAGCTCTTTTATATCGCAATCCGTTATCCAGTTAGTCAAAAGAAATGTTTTGCAGCATAATATTTCAAAAAATCTCATATTACAACCTGTCTTTTTGCCCCGGTGCCTTATAGCGTAATTAAAACCTATTTTCGATTCAGAATATATCCTGCCTAAATCTGTAAAATCTGCCTTGCCTATAAAACTATCCGGATATAATTGCCTTAGTTTACTTAAAAGCCGCGGCCTGTAACCTTTGCCTTCGGTTCCAACAAACCCCAAATCGTATTTTTTCTCCAGGGCCATAGGTTCATACATGTCCGGTTTGCAGGCAAACGGAATCCAATGCGCATTTATACCCCTCCGCTTCATCTGCCCGACTGCCTGTTTAAATGCGCAAAAGACAAGATCATAATTTATTGACTGGCGCATTATTTTTCTAAAGGGATGCTTCAGATGCGTATCAAGCGCCCAAAAAACCTTTGGCTTCAGATTAAATGGCAAATCATGTTCGTAATCACCGTGATCTATCCTGAAATACAAATCATAATCAGCCGGTATTCTGGCAGCGTCTTTTGTCTGCCAATGATCAATAGTAAAATTCTTACTTTGCTTTAAAATATTTTCAATATAGCAACCGACTGTATCTTCTCTATTCTTGTCAAAAACCAATGCTATGCGCATAACTTTATGGCTTCTTTTAGTTTCTCTGATACATATTTTATCTCTATATCGGTTAATTCCGGAAACATCGGCAAGGACAGCACCCTCTCACTTAAGGCTTCAGCCACCGGAAAATCACCTTTTTTATAATTATAGTCTTCATAAGCCGGCTCTAGATGTATAGGAATAGGGTAATGCATTAGTGTACTTATTCCTTTATCTTGTAAAAATTGCGCTACCTTATGCCTATCGGAAATCTGAATAGCATAAAGATGATAAACATGTCTGACATCTTTTGACTCAAACGGCAGCTGCACAGATTTCTTTATATCGTTTAGCAATCCATTATACATAGCTGCGTGTTTCCTTCTAAGCGCTGTCGCCTCTTCCAAATGCCTCAACTTAACAAGCAATATAGCGGCTTGTATCGTATCAAGCCTCGAATTTGAAGATATGAATATATGTTCATATTTACTTTTTCTGCCGCAGTTCCTAAATATTCTTATCTTTTCACTCAGCGATTCATCATTAGTTGTTACTATTCCTCCATCGCCATAAGCGCCTAGATTCTTGGAAGGATAGAAACTAAAACAACCTGCGTGTCCTAATCCTCCAACTTTTTTGCCATTAAACTCTGCACCATGTGCCTGACAAGCGTCCTCTACAACTTTAAGATTATGTTTTTTTGCCAAATCATTTATCTTCTCCATATTAGCAGGATGACCATATATGTGAACCGGCAATATAGCTTTGGTTTTTTTTGTTATCGCCTTTTCTATTTTTGTTATATCTATCGTGTAAGTACGCGGGTCTATATCCACAAATACAGGTTTAGCCCCTAAATTAGATATTGCTACCGAAGTAGCTATATAAGAAAAAGGACTTGTTATAACCTCATCTCCAAAACCTACGCCTAAAGCTCTTAGAGTAAGCTCAAGAGCATCCGTACCTGATGCTACTGCAACGGCATATTTACAACCGCAATATGCAGAAAATTTCTTTTCCAGTATACTAACCTCCTCACCCAGTATAAAATTACATTTTTCAAAAACAGATTTAATAGCTTCTTCTATCTCTTTTTTGCATATCGTATATTGCCTCTTTAAATCAAGTATCGGAACCTGCATTTTCTACTTTCTCCTTTCTATTGTGTGTTTTAAAATATATCTTAATATTTCTGCTTTTCTGCCGAAAATACTTAACCGGCGTTGAGCTAAACCGGTATATTTCCTTAAAAAATTCTCAGTCTGCACCATGCCTAACAAATTAACCATATTCGGAGAATTTTTATCATTTTTTGTTTCTTTCCCAAGAACGTTGTTCGTGCTTTTTATGCTAAGGATATCGTCAAAGGCTTGAAACGCCAAGCCCAAATACTTGCCATAATTACCTATTGCATTGACTTGCTTACCGCTTGCGCCTGATAAAATACCTGAAATTCGACAGGACGCTTCGAATAAATCCGCTGTTTTATGTTCATGTATATACGTAAGCGTATTTCTGCTTATTTTTTTTGCTCCGATCTCTAAATCAAGATGCTGACCTGCGCATACGCCATTAACACCAATTGCGTCTGACATGCATTTTATCGCTCTTGCATCATCTTTGAGCAATTCAAACGCTAGCGCCATCAATGAGTATGACGCCAATATCGCGGTTGCCTTGCCGAATCTCTTATGGACCGAAGGACTGCCCCTCCTTAAAGCGGAATCATCCATACATGGCAAATCATCCAAAATCAATGTCAAAGTATGTATATATTCAACCGCGCAGGCAGCCGGCATAATTTGTCTTGCCGGCTTATTAAACATATCTGCTATAGCCAGCATTAAAATAGGCCTTATACGCTTACCACCAACTAAAACAGAATACCGCATTGCCTTAATTAATTCTTGCGCCTGGCCTTTTGCGCTTGGCAGATATTTAATCAAAGCGCTGTCTATTATATTTTGTTTTTTACCAAGATAACTTTCTATATTCATAATAACTCACCGGCAGCTTTTATGGCATCCTGCGGCCTTATATTTAAAAGGCAGCGCCTGCTCTGGCATTGATTTAATTTAAACTCTTTATAGCAAGGCCTGCAATTTATATCCTGCTTTAATACTATATGCTTTTTGCTGGCTGAATACGGGCCATATACATTCTCATCTACAGGGCCGAATAAAGATATTGTATTAATATCAACGGCAACAGCTACATGCAGCGGCCCGCCATCATTGGTTATCGTTAAAACACATTTTTTAAGCAAAGCCGCAAATTGTAAAATCGTTGTCCGGCCGCAGGCTGAAACCGCTTTTTGCTTCATGGCCTTTAAAACGCTATCGCAAATATCGGTATCATCCGGGCCGCCTAAAATAATAACCTTGGCAGCATATTTTTCTATCAACAAATCAGCGACGCTTGCAAAATTTTCAGCAGGCCACTGCTTAAATATCGCTGTCTTACCCCAACTTGCCCCGCCGCCCGGAATAATCGCTATGATTTTTTCGTTACGATCAATATGGTTATTGTTTAAAAAATTATCAGCCCATGCCAAATCTTCCTGAGGGATAAAAACATCTAGACTGCGATTGTCATAGCGAAACCGAGGCGCCACTATACGTAATAAATCTAAGTAATACTCTACTATATGCTTATCATGATAACCGGCAATATCTATTTTATGGGTAAGAAACCTGCCTCTTCTTCTAAAATTATACCCAATCCTTACCGGCACTCCCAGCATCATTAAAAAAAACGAATACTGATGGCCTAAGGATAAATCTATAACGGCATCAAACTTTTTACTTTTTATTATTTTTAAAAATTTCAAAAATTGCCTAATGCAATCTATTTTTGAGGCGCGCCAGAGAATCCTGAAATCGCCTTTATCGAAAACAAATATCTCATTTAGGTTCTTATTGCTTGATAAGAACGGCGCAACGCGGCTATTACATATAAAACCTATATAACTATCGGGAAACTGTTTTCTTAAATGCCTTATTAAAGGCGTGGTAAAAATAACATCGCCTATGCCAAAGGGGTTTATTATTAAAATCCTGTCCGTTTTCATTAAAACCCCTTGAATATTTCCAATAAATTCTTCGCTGTCATATCCCAGCTAAATTCAGCTGCGCGCTTTAAACCCTTTTGCGCCAGGCTATTTCTTAAACCAACATCACTTAATACGCTGTATATCCCATCTGCAATGGAATCAATCTTATACGGATCTGTCAAAACAGCTGCATCGCCTGCAAGCTCAGACATAGATGATACATTTGAAGTTACAACAGGGCAACCGCACTTAAACGCCTCTAAGATAGGCAGGCCCGCGCCTTCATAAAAAGAAGGATATACGCTTACATCGGCAAAATTATATAAAACCTTAAGATCCTTGCGAGGGACATAACCGGTAAATACTATGTCTTTTTTAAGGCCAAGCTCCTCTGTGAGCTTGAATACATCATCATACATCCACCCTTTCATGCCTGTAATTACAAGGGTTTGTTTTATATTATGCCCTGATTTAAGAGCCTTGTAGGCTTTCATGAGCCCATTTATATTTTTTCTAGGCTCAATAGTGCCTATATATATAATATAATTAGTATATATATTATACTTTAAAAGCGTTTCCTTGTAAAGATTTTTAGCTTCCTGCGGTAATACGCAAAACTCGTCTCCCACCCCGGGGTAGAGAACCTTTATTTTTTGCCCTGTCTGTCCGGAATAATGCCTTTTAAGGTCATTGGCAGTACATTTGGTATCAGCCAGTATAACATCGGCAGCAGCCAAAACACTCTTTAATAAATTATCCAGCTTTTCAAGCACATCTTTTGGGTGGCCCTGCGGAAAAACCTTTGGTATTATATCGTGGACCGTAATTACAAATTTAGCCCCTTTTGGGGGCTTTAAGTCATACGCGGATGTATGAAATATATCCGTATTTTTTAAAACAACTGGCGGGCCTAAATTAAAACGGTCTATTTTATGCCGAAAATTCTCACCCGGCAACGCAGGCGGTTTTTTATCTCTACTGAAAAACCTGATTTTACTATATAAAGCATAATCATTATTTCTGTCGATTTTAGCCAGCGCATTAATTAGATTAAAAGTATAATAGCCTATACCTGTCTTCTCTTTTTTTAAAATTGAACGGACATCTATTGCTATATTCATAACTTCACCATAACGCGATATCTGACATTTTTTTAAAAACAATGTTATTGCTGCTGCATATATCCATTATTTCTTCATGCGAAGCGTCATTCATGGAAGGAATAGCCAAAAACAACTCGTCTATCTTGTATTTTTTTACAAGTTGAGGTATGTTATGCCTTGAACCTATTATCGGTACGCCATGTATATTTCTGCCATGTTTTTCTAAATTGTCGTCGATAAAACCAACAGGCATATAGCTTAATTTCCTATTGTACCTTATACCTCTTAACAGATATTCACCGGCATCGCCTGCGCCCATTATCAAAATCCTTTTGCCTGACTTAGAGTCGAAATTGAAATATTCCCTGAACATCCTCATTACAAATCTTGCCCCGGAAGCGGCTGTCAACAACAACAGCCAGTCTATCACAAAGACCGCCCTGGAATAACCCTGTATACGAAATAAAAATACCAATGCTATAATGGAGCTTATACAACTAAATGTAACCGCCTTGATAACATTAAAAAGATCATGAAATCCGGCGTATTCCCAAACTGCTTTATACAGGCCGAAACTGTAAAAAAAACTGAGCTTTATAATAATAATTATAGGTAACGACTCCACGATCAATTTTGCATTAACAGGTACAAGAATGCCTTCATACCTTAAAAGATAGGCGCCGACATAACTTGCGCTTATAATAAAAAGATCTATCATTATCTCAAACATCTTCTGTTTGTGATAAATCATACCGCCTAAAGATATATGATTGCCATTTGTATGTTTTTTAGGCTCTGCGGCATAGACTCTGACACGGCTTAAGAAAATACCAAAAAACAACATTAATAACGCGGCTGCCATAAACAAAACTATTACAGCCGTCACGTTTAATTTTGTATACGCAAAGGCTATCAACCCGCAACACAGGCTTATAAAATACAAAGTCAGCACTGCCCTGCGCTCTGACATACCCAAAACTACCAGCCTGTGAGATGTATGATCTTTCCCGCCGTCGTAAAAATGCCTGCCGCTTGCCCTACGATTTAAAGTAACTAGTATGGTATCAAATACCGGCACCCCTAAAACCAATACAGGAACCGCCAGGGTGCCCAAAATATTGGATGTGCCCCGCCAGGTGCCCATAACACTTATCGCGGCTATTACAAAACCTATAAACATAGAACCGCAATCACCCATGAAAATCTTTGCAGGATTAAAATTATACCTTAAAAATCCTAAGGCAGCAGCCCCTAAAATCAATCCTATCATAGCTGCGCTTGAACCCGCATGAAAACCGTAATGCACAAAAATTATCCCTGCCGATATCACGGTGATACCGGCGCACAAACCATCCATATTATCTAAAAGGTTAAAAGCATTCATTATCGCGACAAACCAGAATATAGTGACAAATATATTAAGAAAATCCACCGGTAGCACTTTAAAGCTGATGCCAAAAATACACATAAATGTTGCTATGATAATCTGCGCAAAAAGCTTTGAATACGGTTTTATGCTGAATATATCGTCTATGAGCCCTGTTATAAATACAGCCGTAGAGCCTGCCAACAATGGAAAAAACAGGCTATTGCCCCTTTCGAAAATCAAAAACGATATAAAAAAAGATACGAATATCGCTATGCCGCCACATATGGGTATAACCCGCTTGTTCCAACGGTCGTTTTTCGGCTTTGCTACAAAGTTATAACGCAGCGCCATCCTCCGGACCAACGGCGTCAAGAACAAAGATAAAAGCAATGTTATTAAAAAAACCGGTAGATATTTTACTGCCATACTAGTTAACCTTTAAAATACTCTATCACATCCAATATTATATCGTCTAATTTAGATATAGGTTTATATCCAATCAACTTTCTTATCTTTGATATATTAGGCACTCTGCGGCGCATATCCTCAAAACCCTGCCCATAAATCTTTTCATAAGAAACGCGCACTATTTCTGATTTGCTGGCTGTTGCATTTTTTATCATTTTTGCCAGGCCTTCGATAGATACCTCTTCTTCGCTTCCTATATTAAAAACATCCCCTTCAGCATCAGGACGCTCCATTAGCAACATAACGGCGCCAACAACATCAGACACATGGCAAAAACTCCTTGTCTGCTTTCCATCTCCATGAATTACTATAGGCTTATTCAACAACGCGCTTTTCACGAAATTCGGTATAACCATACCATACGCATCTGTCTGCCTGGGGCCTACTGTGTTAAAAAATCTCGCGATCACAACCGGCAGTTTCTTTTCTATAAAATATGCCTGGGCTAAAAACTCGTCTAAACTTTTTGAGCAGGCATACGCCCATCTACGTTTCTTTATAGAACCTAAAATTCTGTTATCGTCTTCCTTAAGGCTGTGCTCAACATGGCTGCCATATATCTCTGAAGTTGAAGCAATCAAAACCTTTTTCTTGTATTTATTGGCCTTCTTTAAAACAATCTCTGTGCCTATAACATTTGTCTCTATAGTTTCTATAGGCTTATCCATTATCAGCTTTACGCCCACAGCAGCAGCCAAATGATAAATTCTGTCGCATTTTTTCACCAATTTATCCATAACATCGCTGTTCATTATAGTGTCCACCGTACAATGAAAATCTTTATTTTCCAGCAGATGTTTTATATTATCTAAACTACCTGTAGATAAATTATCTATAACATAAACCTCGTCGCCATTTTTAAGCAACGCCTCGCATAAATGCGAACCTATAAATCCAGCGCCTCCTGTAACTAATATCTTCATAGTAAACCCTTCTCCTTTAATAGGCTATTGTATAAATTTTCTGTGTCTTTTATTAATCTCTCTTTCCTGAAATTCTCATTCACAAATTTTCTGCCGTAACGGCCCATCTCTAATCTCTTTTCTCTATCCTCCAACATGCTTAGTAACGCCTTGCTAAAGCCATCAACATCATTGCTTTGTACAAGTAAACCATTTTCATTATTTTTTACTATATCTCTAACTCCACCTACATCAGTAGCCACTACAGATTTACCCGAGGCCATTGCTTCTATCAAGCTAACAGGTGTGCCTTCATTTAATGAAGTCAAACAAACTATATCCAAATCCGCATATATGTTTTCCAAATCCCTACGCCAGCCTAGAAATACAACCTTGTCTTTTATACCTAATCCTCCCGCATAATTTTCAAGTTCATGGCGCAATTCTCCGTCGCCAACGATTATAAACTTAGCATTTAGTGTATAGCGTTTAGCGTATAATAATTTTATTGTATCAAAAAACATTTTGTGATTCTTAATAGGGACTAACCTTCCCACTATACCGATCAGCAAAACATCGCTGCCAATGCCAAGCTCCTGCCTTAATCTGCCTTCATTTTTATCTGCTTCAAAAAACTTCTCAAGCTCAAAACCAAGCTTGATAACCGCTACCTTGCCTTTAGAAATAATATTATACCTCACGGAAACATCATTTTCCACTGAATTACTTACAACCACAACCTTGTCCGTAAATCTACCTAAAAAGCGCTCTATGGCAATAAATACCTTTGTCGCTAAACCACTGAAATAACCATCAAAGATATGTCCATGAAAAGTATGCACTTTGACAGGCACACCCGCTAAAATCGCCGCCAGTCTACCCAGAGTACCTGCTTTTGCTGTATGCGTATGAACTATATCCGGTTTTTCCCTGCGTATTATTCTGTATACCTTCCATAATGCCTTTAAATCCTTTAAAACATTTATTTCCCTTGTCAGATCATTGACAATAACTGGCTTTACGCAGTGTTCCCTGGCAAAGTACTCCATATCGCCTTCATTAACTCCTACGGTACCGGCCACAAGGCACGTCTTAAAACCAAACTTGTCCAGGCCTGCTGAAAGCAATACGGTATTTATTGCCGGCCCTCCTATATTTAACCTGGCTATTATTCTTACGACTTTTTTCATAATATTTACAATATATTTTCTTTATCTATAAAAATCCTGTGCCAAAGCTCAAGATTCAGCAAGGCCCAGATCTTATCGCCGCTGTTTGACTTATACTGCGACTGGTCATCCAGTATCTTTTTTACATATTCTTTTCTAAAGAAACCTCGCCTGACGCATTTATCGCTCAATAATATTTCGTAGCAATAATTTTTAAGTTCCTTGCGGAACCAGTTGTCAATAGGCACGCCAAAACCCATTTTTCCGCGCCGCAGGATTTCATCCGGCAAAATACCGTTTAATGATTTTTTCAAAATATACTTAAGGACCCCTCTTTTTATTTTCAGACCTGACGGCACAGAGGCGCAAAATTCCATAAATTTGTGGTCTAAAAACGGGGATCTGGCTTCAAGTGAATTCGCCATTGAAGCAATATCCATCTTGACCAAAAGGTCTTCAGGAAGATAACTGTTAATATCGGCATAAAGCAGGGAATCCACCACTTCCAGGCCTGCGCATGCCTCAAACAAGCCGTTCATATAGGAAAAAGGCGGATTTTCATGTTGAAGCATCTTTTTGAAACTATCTGTATATAAAAATTCCTTTTCCCTGTCCCTGAAAATTATAATCCAGTTATAATATCTTTCTCTTGTCGGCTGGGAAGCGACTGAGGCAAACCTTATAATTTTTGAAAAAAGACGGTTGCTTCTCATCGTATTATTCAGGCCATTACGAAAGGCAAAAGCCATTGCCTTGCTTATCCCGTGAGGCACTTTTTCAGAAACCCTGGTTGCCATATACCTTATATAACCGGCGAAATTTTCATCCCCGCCGTCACCGTTCAAGGCAACGGTAACATCCTGCCTTGTCATTTTCGCGACGTAAAAAGAAGGCAAAGCTGACGAATCAGCGTAAGGTTCATTATAATGCCATATCAGTTTCGGCAGTATATGCATGGCGTCTGGTTTTACTATATATTCACGGTGGTCAGTGCCAAACGCCTTGGCAACTATTCTGGCGAAAGAAAGCTCGCTATGGCTGGCTTCTTCAAACCCTACCGAGAATGTCTTAACCGGTTTTGACATATTCCTTGCCATCATGGCCACAACAGCGCTTGAATCTATGCCGCCGCTTAAAAAAGCGCCCAAAGGCACATCGCTTATAAGCCTTACCTTAACTGCTTCCTCAAGGTGCACCAACACCTGCGCTGCGCATTCCTTTTCATCAAGCACTGTTTTTTTAGAAAAATCCAACTGCCAGTACCTCTTTATTTCAATATTTCCTTTTTGATATAACAAATAATGGGCAGGCTGAAGTTTTTTTATGCCTTTAAACATTGTGCATGGCGAAGGTGTGTAACCATAAGTAAGGTAATATGGTATCATGCGCAAATCCACATCTGCTTTCACATCGGGATCCTGTAAAATAGATTTCATTTCAGAGGCAAACAGAAAACTTCCGTTTACATTTGCGTAACATAAGGGTTTTTTCCCTACCCTATCCCTGGCCAGAAATAACGATTTTCTTTTTTCATCCCACAAAGCAAATGCAAACATGCCGCGCAAATCTTTAAGACAGTCAACGCCTTTCTCTTCGTAAAGATGAAGGATTACCTCTGTGTCTGTATGCGATTTAAATTTATGCCCCTTAGCTTCAAGGCCTTTTCGCAGCTCAATAAAATTATATATTTCGCCGTTCAGGACCAGCCATAAAGTATTGTCTTCGTTGCTCATCGGCTGACGGCCGGCAGGCGATAAATCAATTATGCTCAGGCGGCTATGGCCCAGGCCTACTGCCCCGTTTATATAAATCCCCGAATCATCGGGGCCTCTATGCTTGAGCACGCCGCACATTGACCGTATAAGGCCTTCCGTCACTGGGCTCGCCGGGTTATTTATATTTATTTTGCCGCATATACCGCACATTTTATGAACTCTTTTTTTGCGCTATTACAATAATATTGGGGGCGAAAAAACCTATATTTCCGATACGCAATATGCGTTCCAGCAATGAAAACCAGTAAAATACATTCCTTAGCATATAATTCTTGGCATCCATAGGCCACGGGCTTGGATACTGGTAATAATGGCCCACATATTTATGCCACGCCGGAAGCTGAATAGGCCTGCCGATATATATTTTCTTCAATTTAAAGCCGCACTCCCCCAGCATTTTTTTCAGTGTATTGTGCGTAAAATGCGTCACATGCTCATATGAATCGAATATATCGTAGTCCTTTGTTTTTCCGGTTGCCTTTGCCAGCCAGAATTTTAAAATATTATATTTCCCATTCGGCACCTTTATAAATAGTATACCGTCATTTTTTAACACCTTTTTTACATCCGCCAGCATTTTTTTTGGCTCTGATATATGTTCAAAAACATCAGTCATTGTAACTACATCAAAATGTTCATCTTTAAATCCAGCCTCATGCAAATAACATGTTTTAACATCCAGGCCAAAATACTTGCGCGCCATAGCGGAAAGCGCAGGCGACGGGTCAACTCCGGAAACGTTCCATTTCCTGCCGCGCGTATTTCTTAAAAACATGCCCATATTTGTGCCTATATCCAGAAAATTGCCCGAGGGCTTAATTTTTTCTATTTCCCTTAAATCAGTCAGGTAATTCGGATCCCTGTGGCTTTTCGCCTTGCCTTCAAATATCAGCCTGGCTTCAGCAAAATATTTATTTTCATCGCCCCAGTAATTTTTTTCAGGCTCTTTAACCATCGGATTGGTATAGATAAGCTTGCAATCATTGCATACGGCAACACCTATCGCGCCTCTTTCGCTGCAAACTTTGGAATGGTTTGCGCTGCCGCAGAGAGGGCATTTCCTTTCAATGACCTCATCCACGCTGTAAATCTCTTTTTGCTTTCCGCCTCTTTCATAATCCATGGCTTGAAACCTCCAAAGCTATTTTATCATTACATAACAGATAATTACAAGGATTACCGTCTGTTGTAATGTTTTTCATATTTTTGAGCGTTCCATTTTTTTCATCAATATAGAAATACGAATAACCCTTACCCTTTAATATCTGCTCAACGTTAACGGCAACCCCGCTGTTTAATATCTCCATTAGCATTGTTGGCTGCATCTGGCCCAGGTAATCCTCTATGCCTTTTAAAACCTCGGGCTCATGCATTTCAACATCTATTTTCATTAAATCTATTTTGGATATGCCTTTCTGCTTAATATATGTAGAAAGCCTGGCAACCTGAATTTCGGACTCAACAACATCTGTACCGGCAGGCATCATATTTTTATTTACTGTTACAGAATATACATGATCCGCGTTACTGTCGTATATAACCGCTTTCCCGTCGTAGCTGGACAGCGCCAGCTCTTCGCAGGTAATGTCATAATTATTCAACCGGCAATTCATTTTCAGCCTTTGACAAACCCTTTTTATCGGCTCAAACGCGTAGATTTTAGATGCGGGATTAACAGTCTTGGCAACCAAGGAATACATCCCTGTATTTGCCCCCACATCCAGGATACAATTTGATATCCTGGACAAAGCTATCCACAACTTTATTGATTCTTTTTCCCAGTTTCCGCTAAGCCCTGACCAAAAAATATCATTCTCAATCTGATAGCCAAAATGGTGTACTTTAAAACTTTTTCCATCCAGGCCAACCTTAAACGTGCCTTTAAAATGCAAATGCCTGTAAACAGATTCTGGCGGCTTATAAAAAATTTTGAGCAGCGAAAACAACTGTTTTTTAAAAGGCATAATGTTATAAATAATCTTTACTATTTTTTTCATTTTAATTGATTTTTAAAATCGATAACGCGCTAAGGTATCTTTTTATGTCTTCTAAAGTCCTGATTTTCGATATCCTGCCCGCTATATAAGAAGGCCGTTTATAAAAAGACGCATAGGCCTGTCTTTGAAAAGATTGGAGCTTATTTAAACCGATGTTTCTATTCACATAGGAGGCCACTTTACCTGTAATAAGGTATTTTGAATAATCCGCTTCCAGCGCATCTTCGCCTTTGGCTATCTCGTACAGCCTTGTCCCGGGGTAAGCCTGCGGCAGGTAAAACGTCGCGTAGTCAATACCGCTTGAAAGCGCGAAATCAACGGTATCTTTGACTGTTTCCTCTGTTTCTCCTGGAAAACCCAAAATAAAAAATGCCCTTACTTCCATACCGGCTCTCTTTACCATTTTTATGGCTTCGGACGCGGTTTTAACGGTAATACCCTTGCTGATGGCTTTTAGTATATTATCGTTGCCGCTTTCTATACCGAAGTCCACTGACCAGCAGCCCGCGGATTTCATATGCTTCAGCATATTGACAGTAATCGTGTTGACCCTGCCGTTACAGCTCCAGAGCAACCCGTATCTTTTGATTTCATCGCAGAAATCAATTGTTGTTTTTTCATTCATCGTAAAAACATCGTCCCAAATCCTTAATTCCTTTGTTTTGAATTTTTTTGCCAGCCTGTCCACCTCATGCATTACGTTTTCTATGGACCTTGATCTCACAGAAGGCCCGAAAGCCCCGCGGTCGCAGAATATACACGAATACGGACAACCCCTTGCCGTCAATATGGACCTTACAGGCGTTCTTTTATAACTTGAAGGCGTCCTTTTATATTTGGATAAAGGCAGATATTCCAACGCTGGAAAAGGCAGCGTATCTATGTCCTTCATAAGCTTTCTTGGTGAATTTATATGGCATTTGCCGTCGGGGCTTTTCCAGAGTGTCCCGTCAATGTTATCTGTATTTCTTTTTTCAATAATCGCCCTCACCAAGTCCAAAAATGTGTGTTCGCCTTCGCCGTAAACTGCAAAATTAAAAAGATTGCTGTCATTAAGCAGATATTCGCCCAGGCCAGCATTCACCATACTGTTTACATGCGGCCCTCCTATAACTGTTATCGCGTCAGGCTGTATCTCTTTAATTAATGATAAATTTTTCTTTGTCGTATACCAGTCAGGCGTATATGTACTTATCCCAATAATATCATATTTTTCCTTCAACAGAAATGCGCTGAAAGCAGCACTGTCATACCCCTCCGCGAGACAGTCCAGCACCTCAACATTATAGCCGGCCTGTATTAAGACCGCCGCTAAATAAGCGATGCCTAAAGGCTCTGAAACAGTAAATATTTCATCAATGGCCTTTATTGAGGACGGATTATATTCTCTTGTCGTTGTACAAAGTAGTATCTTCAATTTTACCTGAAAGTTTTATAAATTAAAAACATCCAAAAACAGCCTCCAGAAGAACAAATATGCCTTTCTGTAAGTAGGCAACTTGGAAACGCCCCATTTTCTTTCATATTCATGAGTAGCTACCTCTGCGACCCTGTATTTCTTCTTAAGGCACTGCACTATCATGTGCTGTTCAACATCAAAATTATTAGCCCTTAATTCAAGTTTCAATCCGACATCTCTTTTTACAGCCCTAAACCCGTTCAGGCATTCAGTGAGATTTACCTTCCATAGATAATTGATAATCAAGGTTAAAAGCCCCCCGCCAACGCTGCGCAAATACGTATCAATATCGCCTTTCCATTCATCGCTTCCGCCCTTGTGCCTTGAGCCTATCACCAAATCCGCCTCATTTTTCACTATTGGCTCTATCAACGCCGGAATCTGCGACGGATCATGGGAGCCGTCGGCATCCATAAAAACAACTATATCCATTGCTGCTTCTTTTATGCCGACTTTATACGCATCCCCCTTGCCTTTTTTATTGTCAGAAACAACTTTGGCCCCCGCAGAAGAAGCGCATTGGGAAGTTTTATCGCTTGAATGCCCGTCTACCACTATAATCTCGTCAGCAAAATTTTTTGCTGATTCTACCAGACGGGATATGCCGCCTTCTTCATTTTTAGCCGGTATTACCAATGAAACAGTCATAAGCGCCCGCACCTGGATCTATTAAAAAATATAACAGCTCCTATTCCCAGAAGAAACCAAAAATGCCGCATGGTCAATATATCAACGCTGAAACCGGCTATCAAAAAAGCTATTACGCCTAACGCGATAATCCTGGCATCTCTTTTAAAAAAGGCATTTTTTATATTAAGCCATAGAAATAACAATGTGGCAAATAACCCCAATATGCCTGTTTCTGACGCCCACCCCAGATATGTGGAATGTGGATCTTTTGTCTTCCATTCAATATTATCGGGGTCAGGCAGCACCTTTTTGGCTTTATCCCAATCCACATAATTAACAAGATTATAATTATACCTGCCAAGGCCCACGCCGACAACAGGATGGTCTTTCCACATCTTTAAAGCCGCCTCCGATAAAATCAGATATTCTGATTTTTGTGTATTTATTTTAAACGGCTTAAACTCTACCGGAAACACCCAGACAGCCAAGGTCATAAAAGATAATACAAGAAAAATACAGGCTAAAAATAACGCCGGTATCTTCAGCAAAATATATTTTTTCCCCGGATATAAAATAAATAAGCTCGAGGCGGCTAATAAAAATACGGGCCCGAAGATCCTGCTTTTAGTCAGCAAGGCTGTAAATAGATGCAGCGATAATACAAAAATATAAAAACCATAATCCTTGGCCCGCGCCATCCTGCTTTTTATTATCATAAAAATAAACGTTATGCTTGTTATAAAATATGCGGCAAACATATTAGGATTTTTAAGCGTAGAGCTTGCCCTGAGATAAAATTGCGCCTGATGGGGAATGCTTGATATTTTGTCAACAGACTGTATTTGCGGCGTCAGGATATTCAAAGAACCTGAAAATAAACCTGCTATATAGCCCAAAATCCCTATGACGCACACGACGCTGCTTACCAACACCCACACACGGATACACCTGCACAGATATTCATCTTCTTTTATTAATAATACGGCGGAAAAATACAGCGCTACTAAATACACTGTTGCCGCGTATTCTATAATTTCCCTGGAATCAAACCCGTTAAAAACCAAGGAAATAAAAAATGAGAACAATAAAAAAGCCGCGGGCAGCAAAAACGGCACGCTCATTTTATCTTTTGCTTTTATGTGTTCGTATATAAAAAATAACAAAAATACGACAAATAATACATCGCAATATTGTATCTTGCTCCCGATAAAAGGCAGTTCAGGGACCTTCATGACAGGCAGCAATATAATATAGAATAAAAACAGTATTTTACTGATTTTCATTTGATTAAAACCTCATTATCAAATATAACCTTTCACCAGGTAATAGGCTATGCCTAAATATTCATGCATAATGGCTTTTATCTGCTCCAGCCTTACACCTCTGGACCTGTCATAAAACTGGCTGTTACTGACAGGGGCATACACCACCCTGACACCGCGGCCTGATTTATCAAATACCGCCTTTGCCCTTCTCATATTATAAGGCGACGTGACAAGTAAAACGGTTTTATAGTTATTCTTGTTCAGGATATTTTTTGAAAATATAACGTTTTCATAAGTGCTGTTTGCCTTTTCCTCTAAAATAATATCCTCTGCCGGCACACCCATAGAGAGAGCGAAAAGTTTCATGTTCTGGGCATCGTTGTATATATACGTGTATCCTGATGAAAATATCAACTTATTCGCGTACCCTTTGTTGCGCAATTCAACGGCATATCTGGCCCTCTCAATAGTACTCTTACCGGGGCTACCTGTTTCTCCGACCCCGCCTCCAAATACCACTATCGCGTCAGCCTTTTGCGGCATTTCAGAAATTCTTAAAGGGCTTGCCAAAAACCAGATAAAGGGCGTTGTAAACAGTAAAAAATAAACCAGCGCGCAAACAGCGCCGAAACGAAATACCTTTCTTCTGGCAACCCTGTAAAAATTAACCAGGTTTTCCTTCCACATGGCTTCCATATCCGTTGTTTTTCTCTCAATTTCAGCCTCTATCAAACTACTCATATTCTCTATGCGCGCCGCCCAGCTGTTCTGGCTGGCAACTTCTATTCTAACCCCTGCTAAAGAATCTTTATTTTCATTAACCGTTTGCGTAAGATATTTATCAAATTTCGCGCTGTCATCTGCTACATACACAACATTATTGTAAGTCCTGTTAAACGATATAACCTCAGGCAGGGATGTGGATACAACCGCCTTACCCATTGCCAAATATTCATTTAATTTTGTCGGATAGACGTTTTTCGTATAATCAGTGATAGCGTACGGGATAATGCATGTATCAAAATATTTGATGAATAGCGGCAGTTTCTGGTGGTCTTTTTTGCCCAGGAAATAAACATTCTTGAAAAGCGAAAACAGGGTTATATCAGTCTGCACAGGCCCTATAAAAACAAAAGAATATTCCGGGTGCGCCTCTGCCAGGCCTTTCACCAGGCGCTGGTCGATCCATTTGTGCACACCGCCTATATAGCCGACTATCGGCTTTTTAATACCAACCAGCTCCTCCGGCATCGGATCCTGCCCAAACAGGGCCTTCTGGAACTTGTCAAAATTTACGGCAAAAGGGAAACTATACACCTTGCTGTTATATTTAGAACAGTAGTTGTACAATTCCGCAGAGGTCACAAAAACCAAATCCGCTTTTTTTAACAATCTCTCTTCTGAGCGCTTTATCTTTTTAGCTGAAGCTGAACTGACGGCAAAACTATCAATACAATAATAAATAAATATTTTTTTCTTCAGATTATCCGCTATATCAAGACTTAAAGGGGTCGGCAAAAATGTCCATACGACAGGATCGCTGAAATTCATCGCCTTCATCCACTTTTCCAATGCGGAAAGGATTAAACGCCTGTTTATCCATCTTACAGCCCTGAGATAAGGAAACGGAAAAACCAACGGCGAAAATATATACAGGTTATGCGCCTCCTTATTTATACCCCTTGTCCCTTTAAACCAATTCTTAACCCTGTTTCTAATCCTGGAAAAATCTTTTATGCCCGGGGCCCTTACACCTGTATTTTCAATAAAAAGGACTCTATTGCCGTTTTTAGCAAGGTTGCTCATTATTTCCTGGTGCCCCTGCCATATAAAATCCCAATCTATGCTGGATATGCAGATAATGTCTTTATTTTTTAGCATTTTTTAATATACCTATATATTTTTTTGCGTTAATCTCTGCTGAAAACATTTCCTCAACTGTTTTCCTGCCTGCAAGCCCGGTCGTCCTTCGCAAAGGCACATCCTCTATCAGCCTGGATAGTTTTTCAAACCACTGATCTTCTGTGGCAGCCAAAAAACCATTTTTCTCGTCTGAAATGAATTCATTGATCATCCCTACCGGAGAAGCTACGACAGGAACGCCTACTGACATATACTGAATGGCCTTAAAACCCGCCTTACCGTACGCCCACTGATTATCTATTAACGGATATATGCCTATGTCTATACTTTGAAAATCTTCGGCTTCTTTTTCCAGGCTCCAATCGTAATTTTCAACTTTTACGCCAGGTACAGAGATATTTTGCTTTGCCCCTACAATCTTCAGAATAAAATCATATTTTGCGCTCAGCCTTTCCATAACATTGAATATTATTTTCAGGTAAAAAGCTGTTGTTGGCGAACCTATCCAGCCTATGGTTAAGCGCTCTGATTTTTTTTCGGATACAAAAAACTTTTTAGTGTCTATTGGCGTAGGCAATATGTGAACCGAATTGTTAAATTTCCTTGCGTATTCCTCCAGAAACCTGTTGGCAACTATAACCACTGAAGACATTTTTATAATTGCCCTGGTCTTAGATGGAAATTTCAAAAACCTGTAAAACCTGTTAACAGGGTTATAGTTCGGCAGAAAAATTGCATCGTCAAAATCAAAAATTATCGGCTTTCCCAACAAATGCATAATCCATTCAAAAACAGGCGGTCCGAACGGGCAGGCTTCACGGTGTATAAATACAACGTCATACCTGTGCGCCCTGATAATATCCAAAAAACGTATCAAGATAGCTTTTATAAAATAATCTGTCTTTTTGCAAAAATTGCCCTTTACGTAAAGTATTCCATAAAATTTGTCAAAAGCAAACGGGCTGATATCATAATCTATATTTTCCGCTTTTAAATACGGAAAATACTGCTCCACCCTGAATCTATTGCTCGGGCCTTTTGAGGAATATGGCACTATAAATAATACTTTCATTTTGTGAGCTCGCTGTATATCCTGCGATAACTATCTGCGCCCATTTCCAGCGACAGATACTTCCGGGCTACTGCGCGGCACCTGCCTGCAAGGGTTTTACCTTCCTGCAACAATTCAAATAATTCTTTAATCTTATCCATGTATTCATTTTTATTGAAGTCTTTGATTACCACCCCTACGCGATTATCCCTGACCAGCTCCTCTGTATCTCCGATTCCGGAATTTATAATAACAGGCTTTCCGCAGGCTAAAAATTCGCCAAGCTTAATAGGGGATGACCCAAATTTTTTATACGGATTTATAAAAAATATGCCTGCGTCTGCGCAATTCAGTAAAACCGGTATCTCCTCATATAAGGGATGGATAAAATAGGCCTTTTGGCTGTCTATACTGATTTTCTTTTTGTTTAACACCTCTATATCATCCTGCGTCAAAATCAAAAATTTTAAATTCTGATTTTTGCCGGATGCGCATTCAAAAAAATCCATCATTTCTTTTATTAAATAAAAAGTGCCCAGCTTGCCGGGATAGATAAACAGCATATCTGCCGTTATACCGTATTTTTTAAGCGCATCTTTCTTACGGATGTCGCTATAATCCCCGAATCTTTCCATATCAACGCAGCACGGTATAACAGATATGGAGATATTTTTGTCTTTAAAGTATCCTGTATCAGCGATACTGCTTCTGTGCTTTTCTGTCAGAACCACCACTGCATCGGTTTTACTGAACAGTTTTTTTTCTGCGGCCTTGACAAGGTTAAAAAACACCCCGGCTTCCTTCCACAGCCCGCCGCCTACGTATTCTTCTGCCAGGAGCCCCCTTGTGTCAAATATAAACTTAAACCCTAATATGCGCGGCAGAAATAAGGCTATAACTCCAGGCGTCACGCCCCTTACATGGATAATCCCGAACCTATGCCTGGCCGCTAGATATAAAGATACAAAAAAACCTGTTATTACGTCAAAAAAAGTGGATATTTTATCGGGATACTTGTGGTAAACAAGCCATTTCCAGGTAATCCCGTAATTTTTCAGCTCATCGCCTATACGTTTCAGCTCTCCAGGCGTATATTTCTCCAGGTCTTTCTTCTTTTCAAACGTCAGCAGGACAAATTTATACCCGTCTTTTGAAAGTATTTTAAGATAGGGCGTAACCTGTGATGGCAAAATACTTTCCAGCAGGCCGTTATAAGAAATGTAAAGGACCTTTTTATTCATGTAACGACCTGTATAAATCCCGCACTAATTTTATTGCTACGCCGCGAAACTGCGTAGCAAGCATTTTAAAAAGCCTTATTGGATTATTAAGATTATACTTGATGAAATAAAACAGGTTTATAGGCAGCACGGTTGATATCCTTGCTTTCATATACAGCCTTTCGAATCTTTTATGAGGCATGTCGGCATAATTAAAATTGAAGCCCTCAGGATCTCCTATGACGTCCCAGCTTGGAACCTGCATGCTTTTTTCCTTTAGCATCTTATAAACCGAAGTCCCGGGCAAAGGCATAAACAGATTAAGGCTTATTGTGTTAGGGCGGACTTTCCATAAAAATTTTAACGTTTTATTGAAGTCTTCTTCTGTCTCCCCGGGGTAACCCGTAATAATATTGCCCTGAAATCTTAAGCCTGAGCTTCTGGTAATCCTAGCTGCCTGTATATTTTTCTCAACCTTAACATTTTTTCCCATTAGATCCAGTATTCTCTGCGATCCGGATTCAAAGCCGTATTCAACCTGCACGCATCCGGAATCCTTCATCATATCCAGCAATTCCCTGTCAACAATATTAGTCCTTAACTGGGCAAACCATTTGATCTTTTTATTAAACTTGTTCTCCTTGAACAGCTCCATAAATTTTTGCGCGCGCGCCTTATCACTCAGAAACATATCCTCCGCAAAATAAAGGCCTTCTATGGCATACATATCTATAAGCGTTCTTATTTCCTGCATAACGCGCTGGGGTGAATGAAAACGGACTTTTCTGCCGTAAAATAAAGGCCCTGCGCAGAAATTGCACTGGTAAGGGCACCCCCTGGCAGTAAATATGGATGTAGAGCGCAGGTTAAGGTTTCTGCTTATATACCTGCTTGGCCTGGTATAAAACTTCATATCCAATAAATGCCTTGCAGGCAAAGGCAGAGAATCCATGTCCTGAAATAGCGGCCTGTCTGCGTTACTGAATATCTGCCCTTTATCTCTGTAGGTTAACCCCGATATCAGATCAAAAGGCATGCCGCTTGCCAGATCAAGCATTGTAAATTCGCCTTCGCCTCTTACAACCCCATCAATATAATCGCAATCCTTCAATGTTGATTCAGGCTCTGCTGTAACATGCGGCCCGCCTGTAATTACTATTCTTTTCGGGTTATGCGATTTTACTATTTTGGCAACATAAAAAACATCCGATATTGTAGGAGTCGTGCCGCCTATACCAACAATATCCGAATTGATGCTTTCTATGGCTGCCTCTGTCTCTCTGTCAGCCCTGTCAAAATCCATGCTGTTTTTTCTAAGCAAGGCGTCTCTGTCAATTATATTGACCTTATGGCCGTTTTTTTCCAGGACTGCCGCAATATAAGCAATGCCCAAGGGCGGCCAGTACTGCTTATTTTCATCTATAAGGCTTC
>Ga0210006_1000509_pt1 | contig 30554 bp, 29 predicted proteins | sample CryGey02umfilter_2_FD_185452 | JGI IMG/M metagenome (GOLD analysis project Ga0210006, IMG submission 185452) | Groundwater microbial communities from aquifer in Utah, USA - Crystal Geyser 4/10/14 0.2 um filter (SPAdes) (version 3) | ecosystem: Environmental > Aquatic > Deep subsurface >... | reverse complement strand
CTATTATTTTTGATTCGTTCATTTCTGAAAGCCTCCTTTTACATGTTATTTTACAAAAAGACTTTCAGAAAAGTTTAACATTTCAAAAAAACAAAAACTTTAACATTTCAAATTATAACAAACAAACCCCTTGATTTTGATAATTTTATGTGTTATAATAATTATATTAGGAGATTACCTCATGAAGAGGCAAAACAATGAAATTGTCTCAATTGGAAGAGGGGTGGCCTTGCAGACAGACAGAGTCTAAAAAAAATATTTTGTTTTAAAAACTTGGAAATATACCTTGCAAACCGCGGGTATATTTTTTAATGCCGATTTGATTTCTCTTTTAGAAGTATAAAAGAGAACAGTCGGCGTTTTTTATTTTAGATGGAGGTATATGAAAATTTTCTATTACATAGATTATAAAGTAGAAATATTATGGACCAAACAAAAATATTAGTTGTAGATGATGATGAAGGAATTTGTGAGATGATGACTAGATTCCTATCAGACGAAGGTTACGATGCGAGATATGTATTAGATGGATATGAAGCTATTAAGTTATCAAAAAAAGAACGTTTCAATTTAATATTTTTGGATATTATAATGCCAGGAATATCAGGTATTGACACAATTGAAGAAATAAAGAAGTATTTACCAGAGATAAAAACGATAATAACGACAGGCGCTCTGATTGACGGTAGCCTATTGGCAGAACTTAAGCGAAAAGGTGTTGCTGGATGTTTACAAAAACCATTTGATATAGAAAGAGTACTGGAAATTATTAAAGAAAATAAATAAATCGAGGTGACAATTTATTGGCGAGAGAACGACTGATAAAGAAAAACAAGCAATGAAAACAATTTTAGTAGTAGAGGACGAAGTAAGATTAGCACAACTTTATGAGATTGCCCTGAAGGAATCAGGATATAATGTAATTGTCGCAAATGATGGTACAACAGCATTAGACCATCTCAGTTCAAGCACACCTGATTTGATGATGCTTGACATAGGACTTCCTGATATTAGTGGATTGGAAATACTTAAAAAAATAAGAGAAAAGTCTGCAACTCTTCCAACAGTAGTAATGTGTACAGCAGATAAGGGTTTTAAAGAAAACCATAAAAACTACACATCTAAAATTTCAGCTTATTTTGAAAAACCAGTAGGACTTGGAGAATTACGCAAAAAGATTAAGGAATTACTTGGTGAATGATTTTTTTGCTAATTTCAGTCAATCCGGATTCCCAGGACGCACACAGTTGCCCTATAACGAACGATTCCGGCACCGGTGAGGATTTTATACCTGCTTTTTTTCGTCGGTGGGTGAAAATTTTTTATGCTGTTTTATTCACCTACTACTATACTTTTTTATTAGTTTGGTTAGTTCATTCACCAGTCCCGTTAATTCTGTTAATTTCTTTTCTAATTATTCTATCTTGCTCAATAATGCTATATAGTCAACGCCATCAACACCCGGAATTGTATTACACAATCCCTGGGCAAAATTATTATTTTAATCTACAATACCAGGTTCCCGTGTAGGTTTTCACAAATTATTCAAACATAATTGGCGATTTAGGATTTTACGATTACACGGATGCAACCAGGTTATTTGGAAAAGAGTTCATTTCACCACCAATAAAAAAGGGAAAAGGTGGAGTTGGTAAACCTGCCGAGATTCTTCAGGAAACCAAAAACAGGATATTTTCAGCATAAAACTTGACTTTCCGCATTTTATATGTTAATATAAGGACAGCGTTCCGTTAAAACGCAAATATTAAAGGAACGTATTCCTTTAATATGCAATAATTGAGGCGCGATAGGATGGTTAAATCACAAGAGATAGCAGATATTAATCCATGGTGGAAATTTGAAGATAGATTTCCTTTATTTGACCAGCAACTAAAAAGAGAAGGAACCTTTAAGATAGTTTTCAAAAGAAAATCACTTGAGTTAAAGCCTAATAACCTTTATATTATCAGGGGACCGAGACAGGTAGGTAAGACGTTCTGGATTAAACAAAAAATCAGGGAATTGATTAAGAAAGGTTCTGCCCCAAAATCCATACTCTATTTTTCCTGTGACATGAGCAAAACCCGCAAAGAGTTATCTTCTGCGATAAAATTTTATTTTGACAGTTTTGGTGTGGGAATGAATCCAATATATATATTCCTTGATGAAATTTCTTATATAAATGAATGGGCGTACGAATTAAAATCTTTATTTGATGCAGGGTCGTTCCAGAACAGTTGTGTTGTTGTGACAGGTTCTAATCCCTGGGATATCAAGAGCAAAAAAGAACGGCTTCCGGGTAGAGGTATAGAAGGAAATGAGAAGATGTTTTATCCATTGTCATTCAGGGAATTTGTTATACAAAGCGAAATCGTTAAAGATATTATCAGAAATTCTGACTATGATATGTCAGAATCACTGAAACAATTTTTTGACAAAAGAGAAACTTTTGCCAGAATTAATCTTGAGGACAGAGATGGTTTTATCGCTTCTGTTAAGAACCTGCTTCCTTTTGAGAAAGAATTACAGTTCTTCTTTACGCTCTACCTGCATACCGGGGGGTTTCCAGAATCAATAAATTCGCTATTAGACAGCATGTCAAACAGTAATAACAAACAGCAGAAAATTGATTCCAATATTTACGAGAAATATATCAATGTCCTCAAGGGCGATTTGGTAAGAGAAATCAAAAACGAGACTGCCTTGAGAGGTCTTATGGATGTCATTGTGCGATGCCAGTCCAGCCGGACTAATTTTGCAGATATAACCAAAGAAGTCGGCAGTTCCCCCGACCCTAAGACCATCGCAAGCTATAGCGACCTGTTGACAGAAAATCTTCTTGCAAGAATATTTTATTCATACGACTTTTCAAAACAGAATTTCAAAAACAGGGCAGATAAAAAAATCTACTTCTATGACCCTTTCATTTACTGTGCCGTTAAAGGATGGCTATCAGGAAAGGACGGGAATGAGTTATTCAATGACATTTTACTGAATAGTGAATTGAAGAGCATCATCGTAGAATCTATCATAGGTAATCATCTTGCCCTCATTGGCGAGCGAAGTCCGATGAAAGAAATGATTACATTTCTTTGGTTTTACTACGACCGTTCAAGAGAAATTGATTTTCTTTACAAAAAACAGGATGGCGAATTTACAGGTATAGAAGTGAAATACCGTAATAATGTTTCTCTCAAAGATGCCGCAAGGATAGACCGTATAAAGGAGTATTATATAATCAGCAAGGATACGGCAGATTTTCGGGAGACAGTGCCGATTATACCTGCGCCTCTATTTCTTTTTACATTGAAGACATCAGAGGGGCATCTGTGAAAAATCATTAACCAAAATTGATTGGCGATAGTACATTATCCGCAGGATTATCTAATTTATCCGCAGGATTATCTGATTTATCCGCAGGATTATCTGATTTATCCGCAGGATTATCTAGTTTATGAAAAAGACATTAATATTGTCATTTCTGATTGTTGTCTGTATGGATTCCGGATGTCGTAATGCAAGGACAGAGGACACTGATAAAAGTTACAGTATTCTCCGTCAACAAATGGTTGAAACACAAATCAAATCACGCGGAGTGAGCAATAAAAGAGTGCTGAATGCTATGTTAAAAGTTGAACGGCATAAGTTTATACCGGAAGAAATCAGACATATGGCATATGAGGACTGTCCTTTGCCGATAGGTGAAGGGCAGACAATTTCACAACCTTATATTGTGGCGTATATGACAGAATTACTCAATTTAGAGGGTAATGAAAAAGTCCTGGAGATAGGCACTGGTTCGGGATACCAGGCGGCAATACTTGCACAGTTATGTAAAGAGGTATATACAATTGAGATAATACCAGGACTTGCAATAAAAGCAAAGAAACTATTGAGAAATATGAACTATAAGAACATAAAAGTTAAAATTGGTGATGGATACAAAGGCTGGGATAAATATGCGCCATTTGATTGTATTATAGTTACCTGTGCACCCGAAGAAATTCCTCAACCATTGATAGACCAACTTGCTGAAGGTGGCGGAATTGTCATACCTGTAGGTAAATATTATCAAGAACTTTTTTTAGTTACAAAAACAAAAGGTGAACTTATCAAAAAAAGTGTCCTGCCCGTCCGATTTGTCCCTATGATACATCAGAAAAAATAATGAATTTTGGGGAGATAATTATGCAGTTTGTCGTATCTAATCCGAACATCAGCACCAACATAACCTGCCATAATTCCAGGTCCAAAATTAACAAAAAAAGATTTGGTATAGCATCTCCGCCGAAATATGTCTCATCACAAAACCTTTCAAATTTATCCAGCACATATCCAAAATTTTTAAAGTTAATTTTATGAAACATATTTCACTTTTAAATTTTCCAGCGATGGGATAACTTCCGTTCCCCGTTCCAGATTCCGACAATCATATCTTTTGATTCCTGGCAATGCCGGATAACCTGTTCTATGTCCTGTCCCTGAATTTCGCATACAATCGGACCATTGTATTTGATTTCTTTCAACCGTTCATATGTACGCTGGAAATCAACCATATTATTTAAGTGAGGAGGTTGATGTTCCATATAACCACCCCAGTAATGGTTAATACCATTGTGATGAACTTCTGTAATTTTATCTTTGAATTCACTTATGTATGCAAAAAAACCTTCGTCAGTCCCGGCTGACATATATGCATGACCTATGTCAAGATTTATGCCCCAACCATTCACCCGGTCACATACATATTTCAGATAATCAAGACCTCCTGCTTCAAAACCCACAGGTATTCCTGTTTTTTTTGCTTTTGGCATTAAATGTTTAGCATAATCAACATTGTATTCCATAATACGTTCCATTTTGCGTATATATCCCCATGTGTTTCCTCCACCGTGATAAGTAACCGCAATAGCACCCAGTTTAACGCCAAGTTCAAAACATCTGTCAAAATATTCCCGGGTCAGTTTTCGGAGATGGCGGTTAGCACTGGAAAGGTTCCAATCTAAATGAGGTGAATGGACAGTGACCCAGTCAAAGACACTCAGGGCATCTTTCAATCTATCAATTTCTTTTTCTGTCGTTTCAAAGAGGTCTATGCCGACATTGGGATAGTTTTCCGGATAGCCTAATTGTGCCTGGTCAAGCGTGGGAACAATCTCAAACCCCTTGAACCCGGCCTTGTGGACCATGCGTATAGCATCATAAATGTTTTCTCCATGTGTAGATGGCATAAAGTGTGTGGAAATACCTATACGGTTTTGTATTAGACGCATCCATCCTCCCGTTCTATAACTTCTATCGTTGTACCTTTGCCTGTAAAGTCAAGACCTGACCCTCTTACTCTACATCGATGTCTGTCTTATAAAAAAACAGCCAGTCTAAGTGGCAACACACGCCTTCTTTTCAATGGTATCTGCAAAAATGCCAATAACCATTGGTCTGAAATAATCACCGCCGCATTCTATATGATTCCATATCATTCCACATTTTAACTTTCTGTCATAGACATCCTTTATGACCCGGAGTGCCTCTTTTCTCATTCCCATTATGTGAAGATGAACTGCGAATGCATATTCCAAGCCTGTCCATGGTTCATACTGCTGGAAAGAAACTCTTTTATTATCTTTATAGCCCCCATTTATGTAGCAGAAGCCATCTTCTCCGGGCGTATAATATGCTTTCATATATGTCGGGTCCATCTTCTTTCTGTTATATTTCAGACACGCTTTCAGATGTAATTTTATCATATCTTCCGGGAGAATGTGCCCCAACCCCGATAAATAACAGTACCAGTCCCCGGACAGTGCATCCAGTAAACAACTTTCATCCCTGCTTTTACCATCTGACCACAGTATAAAATATTTGCCATTCCATAATTTATCTATTATATTTTTCTTAACTATTTTGAAGTCTTCCCTGCACTTCTCTGCAAAAATTCTATCGTTGAGCATCTCTCCAGTTTTTATTCCAACTCTCAATGACGCTAACCACAAAACCGCTAAATATATACTGCACCCTTTCCATCCCCATGCATCAAAAGTCTGGTCAGGACCTTCTATATCGGGTATCTTATCTCCATCCGTATCCCAGTTATATGCTCCCGAGATTGCTTTTTTCACCTTTGGATACATCTCTCTTAGGAAATTTTTATCATTCCACAGAAAATAATTTCTGTACACCATAAGTACAAATTGCATATTCATATCTTTTCTGCGATATTCATCAATGTGCTTGAATGTCCCGGGGAAAAAGTGAGGAATCCACCCATCTTCTCTCTGGAATTTTGCCAATAATCTTATTCCTGCCTTCTCCAATTCCGGGAATAATTTTACATACAGCCAGGAACCGTAATATGCAACATCCGTTGTCTGCAGACCACAGCAGGAACAGCTTCCTTCCCAAACGCCAAACTTACCATCTTTTGTTAGCCAGCTTTGCTTCACAAAACTTGACAACTGTGCGGTATAACTGTCCTTTAGATATTGTGGTAAATTTTTACTGTAGGTTTTTTTATAAAAACCCTCCGTTTTTGCCCTCAACATTCCTTTATTTTTTACAGTATAGTCCATTACTTCTCTACAGGATTTAAAATAGTTTGTGTAATAATGTCCTATAAAGTTATTTTCATAATCTCTCATATCAGGAAAATACCAGCTGATAACTATTTCATCTTCAAACTTCTTCTCAAAAAATATTCCAGCGTAGTAAAAATTCTTTATATTACACCCCTGGTTTACTTCTGGTAATTTCCAGCTCCTGGCAAATGAATTAAATATGCCGGAACCGCACGGGGTATAAAATGCCTTTCCCTTTTCAGAATATAAACCCAGCTCTCCTTTTTCTGATTTTAGAAATACTTTCCTTCCCTCCATTTCTGTTTCGCTCAACATAGAAGAGGGGAATAGGAAACACAAATCCCCTCTCCCCCTTACTTTACATATTACATCTGGCAGGGAAGAATTTTTTATATCTCCCGGGATAAAAAACGATAGAAATTCAATTTCTACAGGTAATTCCGGGTAACTTAACTTTACTTTGGGAAATTCGCCCCTGTATCCTATTTTCTTTACTCCCTGAATAATCACATAAGGATTTATATAATCGTCAAGCTGTAATACATAAGTTTTATTTTTATATTTGTATAAGAAACAGGCATCCAGTGGCGGTTCTGCTCTCCAGTCATTAAATAACCTGCACTTATAAAATTTCCCGTCAGGTCTGAGTTCAAACCCTCCTGAGCCCAATCCCCCGACATAAACTCCGCTGCGAATTTGATTCCTTTTTGAATTGTCAATGAGTAATTCCATACCTTCCCCTTTCTATCCGCCTTCGCAGAGAACCACGACTTGAATCTTAGGAAAATATAATCCCAGGAGTTATAATCCCGATAAATCGGGGAATCCCAGGGTAAACCCTTAATCCCTGGAATTAATCCTTCAGGATTTTACTTGAAATTCATATTTACTGCCTTCATCAAGCATAGCTAAATAGTTTTCTAACTTAACATAGTTAGCAATGGTATTACCTGAGCCTAAAGCATACCCGCCTCCAGGTGCGCATTCGTAGAGGATTCTGGTTACTTCTTTGCGCACTTCTTTTTCACTTAACCGGGAGAGTATGTCCACATCAATTCCACCCAACACGGCAATCCTGTTGCCATATTTTTTCTTTGCCTCTGTGATTGGCATTATAACATTTTCATAGGAGTGTTTTGCATCTATGCCTACATAATCTATTAAATCGTCCATTACACTCTCCAGATTTCCGCAGGAATGCAATATAAGGGGGAGGTTCTTTCTGTGGGCGACTTCAACAATCTTTTTCTGCCATGGAAAGACATATTTCCTCAGCATTTCAGGTGAAATCATCGTTTGTGTCTTAAATCCCATATCATCACCCAGGGCAAGGGCACCAACATTGTCCATCCGGGTGAATGTATCAAATACTTTTTCTAAAGTCCATCCCACCCTGTCAAACATTTCCTGTATCAACCGGGGGTCTTCATAAATAGCATATGACATTGGTTCGTATCCCATCAGCCACATTACGTTTTCAAGTACACCCCCGGGACCCAGGGGAATCATCTTCATTCCGTCAGGAAGATTTTTTGACATTAGCTCAAATATTGAGAAATCAATGGATTTGATATCAGTCCACTTATATTTTTCAAAATCTTCTCTTGTTTCAATCGTCCCGCGGTGTTCATCCTGCCATGATCTCACTGAGCGGGGGAGGCTGGCGGTGTCTTCAGCCTGTAAAGTATTAGTGCAGGGGAAAACAGTTCCTATCGGGAGAGGGACATAGTCATATCCCGTGTTGTAATAGAATTCAACCAGCCATTTAACGTATTGTTTTTTTTCTTCGCTTTTATTTATATCAAGTTTCGTTAAAGGTTTTTTAATAACCGCTTCAATAATCTCACCGTCAACAAAGAGTTCATAAAAAGGCACCCTGTCCGGTTCCCCCTGTCTCAGGAGAGCTTTTCGCAGTCTTGAAAAATCAGGTGATGGTTTTATCATAAATTTTTACCTGGACGTTTCTTTTTTTATTTTCTCTATCATTTTTTGTTTCTTTTTTAAAAACTTCCTGTCAGCGGGTTTTTCCACGTATTTTTTCATTTCTTTGAAAGCATAATATGCTTTTCTCGGGCTGAAGTCATAGTTAATTATACCCAGGGTATGTTCAACATCCTTTGGGTCGGTTCCCTTACACCGGAAGTTATACCAGAAAATTTTTTCCACCTGCGGGTGTTTCAATATTTCCGTATATACTTCCTTTAGATTCCCTGCCTGAACGTCTTCGTCAATCTCCTCTATTGATGTCGGGAGACCTATTTCGGTAACCCATATCTTTTTGTCCTTATCTCCGTTTTTTATCATCACTTCATAAGCCGTGTTTATTTTTTCAAGCGATACTTTCGTATCCCCGAGCTCGCTTATGGCATAGGGATGAATACTCAAAATATCATAGTAGTCCTTTACGCCCAGGTCATACATCTGTTGGAGGGCATTGTCCATCGCAACCATCTCACCTGATTTAAACCCATGCACGCCATCTGTAGCCAGTCCACCAATCAAAACTACAATTTCTGGATCTATCTTCTTCAGTTCCGTATATGCTATTTTCAGCGTCTCAACATATTTTTCCATGCCGGATTTCCAGAATGCTTCCCAGTCAACCTCATTACCTATTTCCCAGTACTTAGCAATTCCTTTTAACCTGTTTCCTAAAAGTTGAATATATTTTCTCCACGCCTCCATATCTGTGGGTGAGTATCTCCAGTAGTCTTCAACGACGGGATTTTCTGATGTCCATTTGGGTGTCCCGCCGAGATTCAGATAAAAATTTATTTCTTTCTCTTTCAGTTTATTTGCTATAAACATTACTCTATTTATCTGGTCTTCCTCAATTTTACCTTCCTCAGGTTCCAACCATGCCCATACAAACCCTGTCCTTACCCACTGTACCCCTGTTTCTTTAATCATCTCAATACTTTTAACCACCTCATCTTCTGTCTTATAAAAAAACAGCCAGTCCAGATGCGTGCATATCCCGTAAGGTTCGTAGTTGTATTCAGCCGCATTACTGCTTTCAATTGAAAATGCAAACACAGAAAGTAAAGATACTAAAAGACAACAGAGAAAAAATGTTTTATTGTAGTTCATATTCACCTCACATCTCATTTTGATTCTGAACAACTTCAACCAGTGTAGTTACTGACTTTGCTCGGTTAACAATTCATTGAGTAGATTTTCTGCCTGTGGTTCTGAATTGCATGCTATAGTTTGAATCAGTATTCCTTTCTGTCCGGTATGTTTTATCAATCGTTTGACTTTTTCCGGTTCAACTCCTGGCAGAACGAGTGTTTTTCCACTTTTGAGAATCTTGCTGTAATAAGGGAACCATTTTTCCGATGTAACCGTTGGAGCACCTGCACCAGGCACCCATTGAATTCCAGTTAGTTTTCCTATTGATAGCAACAGGTCCAAATGAGGTATCTGACCGGGACCGTCCCAGTGATATATTGAGTAGTTCAGGTATTCACACTGTTCTATCAGATAAGGCAGCACCAATTCTTCAAACATCTTTGGTGAAATCATATAAGAGAAATCACATTGTAACGGATAGTGCCTCTCCGGACACCATATGTCCATCCAGGAAGTAGTTCCTTCCTGACTCTTTTTTATAATACTGCAAAGTTCATCATAGTATTTGAACCATAACTCATTTATTTTGCTGAGACAGTATTTGACTTTGTCCGGTGAATCAACCAGGTCAAGAAGCAGTCGTTCAGTCCCTCTAAGTGATGCAAGGATGTCCATGTTACCGCCCAGGTCAGTTATGGATACAAAAAATTTATTCTCGCATCTTTCAGTTGCCAGCGATGTTATTTCTTTTGTTAATTTCCACCATTTGTTTTCACTGTCATATTTCAGTCTGTCGTATATCTCGTTCCATTCCATGGGTGTCTCAAACCAGACAGTATCTTCTTTAATATTGAGGTTACCGCTAATATATGCTGACATCACACCGGGTCCAAAATTAACAAAAAGATTTGGTATAGCATCTCCGCCGAAATATGTCTCATCACAAAACCTTTCAAATTTATCCAGCACATATCCAAAATTATCTAAATTGTGGACAATGTCCCATACACTATAGCCAGATTGGGACAAAACATTTTTTCTGGGTGAGCTGACCTGTATTAACGGTCTGTCCAGTGGTTCGTTTTTCCACCATGCTTCAAAACTATTTTTTATTTCAAGCCAGTTTTTTTTACAGAACATATTTATTTTTTACTCATACCTTCCTTCCTTTTTCCTGCATATGAACTAGCCAGACAAGTTGCAAATCCAAATCATCATTGGGAACAGGCTGGGTTGGTACGGGATTGTAAAAATCAAGGTTTAAAAATTTCTGTTGCCCTTCAAACGGTATACCCAGCGTTCCGCCAATATTTTTACCTAAAAACATCCATACACTTTACTAAAATACTCCTTTGGGTTCATACAAATCTCCTTTCACTTTGTCATCCCCGAATGTTCCTATCGAGGGGCCATTCCTTTTGTTGTAGATTCCCGATTACTACTCTCAGTCAAGTTTATTTACTGCCTCAAATAAATTTTTCTTGTCAAAACTCTTGCCAAATTCAAAAGCTTTTTTTACTCCGCTTAAATCATTACCGATAACGCTGATTTTTTCTGATTCTTTACCCGTAATATTCAGGAACGTATACATACCTGCAATACTTCTACATGAACTTATAAAAGCATGCCTGACATCCTCAATCTGAATTGCAGCAACCGTTTGTTTTCCTTTAATGGCCTTACCATTAAAACCTCTTATTTCCAATCCATCTATCTTTCTACAGCGAATTGGGTTGAGCCAATCCCCCTTGACCTTTTCCATTTCGACATGAACATCAATAAGTTTCAGCCCATAAATTCGCTGGCAATACAGGCCATACGGCATTCTGTCAAAACCCCATATTCCTTGTTCATCATTCGGTTCACATTTCATTTCGCCCTGCATGATCAGATTGACATTACGCAGTTCAACACAATCAATCCATTTATTTTCTGCCCCACTGATATACGATGAATTAGTAGTTTTAGCTATAATATCGGTAAAAGCAATGTTCTTAATTCGTCCCTTGAAATCACCACGCCTTTCAATACCCATCCAGACAAAAATCGCCCGTTGAACACCTTCCATTACTATATTGGAAAAACGAACATTTTCTATCGGACAACCCTTTTCAATGTGAGATCCAGGACGTTTCACAGGGAGGATTGAAATCAGATCAATCCCGATGTGGGAGTCAAAAATCACCAGATTGCTGAAGACACAATTTTTTATGACGGAATCGCCTTCGTATCCCACTCGAATTGCACAAGCAGTCGAAGACAACGTGCAGTTGGTCACTGTAATATTTTCACATGGCTTATTTCGTTTCAACCCGCCAGCATCGCTCTTTATTGCAATACAGTCATCACCCGCATCAATATGGCAATCGGAAATATGAATATTGCTGCAACAATCTATATCGAGGCCATCGGTATTGGGTCCTTTTCGGTGATTTAAAATCGTGATACCGTGAATATTTCCAATATCACAACCAAGCATCCATACAGTCCAGGAGGGCGAATTATGTATCGTAATATCTCTAAGCAAAATATTCCGGCAATTTTCAAAATACATAAGAACCCTTGGGCGGTATTTTTTGGGTGCCCATGCCACAGGATGATTAATCCTTTTTCTTGTCCAGAATTTCTGTCCCATGCCGTCTATAATTCCCCTACCACAAATACCGATATTCTCGATATTATTCGCATATATAAGGCATCTATATGTTCTCTTTCTATAATTGGATACAGGATTAGCGTAATAGTCTTTCTTTTTAATGCTGCCGCGAAGAATAGAACCGGTTTCCAAATGTAATGTTACGTTGCTTTTAAGAAATAGTGTGCCGGTAATATAAATTCCAGGTGGAAAATACACCACGCCCCCGCCATCCTTATGGCATGTATCGATCGCCTGTTGAATCGAACGAGTATTCAAAGTCTTTCCGTTGCCGATAGCTCCATAATAGCATACATTAAATTTTCTATCGGAGGAGTATTTCGTCAGCATCTTATTATCTGTTTTTTTTCTCAATTACTTACCCTTTTTCTTTATCCACTCCAGATATCTTTTTATAGAGATTCTTTGCCGCTGGATATATTGGGTTCGGACTCATAAAATGAGAGAATTCAAAAGTAATCGGTTTTTCTACACCCGTTTTATCCGCCACTTCCATCTTATAGCGAAGTTTTGGCCATGATATCGGAGGAAACTTGGGTCTTTCAATCTATGTGGCAATTGTGGATAACTTGTTTCAATCTGTGTGGCAAAACTGCCACTTCCATGTCTCCTTGCCACATCCGTAAATTGTTTTCACCTTCCTTATTGAATTTAAAATCATTATTTTTTTAGTATCATTTCTTGGTCGACTTCCAGAATCAACTTCTGGATAAATAATATTTCCACCCTTAAGGAGGACCAAGAAATGGATTTCTTTGTCTTAGGACTAAAAGATGTAAAAATCATCAGTTATGAACAAAACTATGGACGATTGGAAATTGTCCTAGAAAAAACAACTTCTTGTGAAACTTGTCCATCCTGTCAAGCACGCTCCAAATCAGTTAAGAATTATAGAGAACATCGTATAATTCTTAACCCGATAGAATCTATCCAAGTTCAGGCCTTTATCCGTAAAAGATGTTTCCGCTGCCTTAATCCTTCCTGCCAAACTAAATACTTCACCGAACAAATACCAGGACTTGAAAAAAAACATATCTACACTGAACAATTTAAATCCTTTCTCGCTGATCTCTACCAGGACATGGATTTCCCAACTATCAAAAGACGATTATCAAAAAAATATTTATTAGATGTCCCTATCGGTACATTACACTCTAAGCTCAAAGATCTACCTAAAGAATCTCTACTGGTAAAATACCCAATCCAAACTAAATATATTGGTCTGGATGAATTTTCCTATACTAAAGGTCATAACTATGCTGTCGCTCTAATAAAAATCGGACATTCTCAAGACCCTAAATCTAAGATTATTGATATGGTAGCAGGTGGTAAAACTACCGCGGTCGCTAAAGCAGTCCTAAATTCTGTTGACCCTATTTCAGTAGAAGCTTGTTGTATGGATTTCTGGGAACCCTTCAAAACCGCGGTAAAGGAAAAATTACCTAATGCTTCCGTCGTCGCTGATAAGTACCACACTATCAAACTTATCAATGATGATATCCAAACCTTGATTAGAAGAATTCTTCCTGCTTTATCTCAATATGACAAAGAACTGTTAGAAGAAAATAAATTCCTAATCCTTAAAGGTAGAGAAAGATTGGATGATAACCAATCTTATGACCTCCAAACCACCATACTGATTAATAATGAACTTGAAACTATTTATGTATTTAAAGAGCAGTTCCGGTCACTATATTTGATTAAAAACATCGATATCGCCCGATAAAAACTCCATGAGTGGTTATATAAAGCAAACTCCTCTAAAATACCTGAATTAACTCAAGTAGCTAACACTTTCTCTGAATGGTTTACTGAGATTATTAACTATTGGCGATACCCTATCTCTAATGGAGTTACAGAAGGTAAAATAAACAAAATTAGAGTTATCCAGAGAAAAGCATATCATTACCCAAATTTTCATGCTCTCAGATATAATGTATTAAAATCTGAATTGTAATCTGAGAGATATTATTTCTATTTCCAAAGAACATTTTCCAGGGTGTGAGTTATTCTTAAATCTGCCACACAGATTGAAACACCACAGAAGTACTACACCCCTACTGCCACATAGATTGAAAAGACCCTCATTTCTCTTAATGATTTTTTTGACCTGTTATTTTTTCTGATTTTGAATAGTTTCAACTAACACTATTAAATTCTCAAGTGGCACATCTTTTGGAACTGAATGCGCTGGTGCAAATATATATCCTCCATTTTTACCAATTTCTTTTAAAAGTCTTTTTATTTCATTTTTTACATGTTCTGGACTTGAGTAGGGAAGAATTCTTTATGTGCTCAGTCCTCCCCAGAATGCTAAATGTTTACCATAGTTTTTTTTGATATCATATACATCCATTACTTCAGGTTGAAATGGGTTAAGTACATTTAATCCAATATCTATTAACTCAGGAATGAGTTCTTTAATGTCTCCACAAGAGTGTTGTAATACAAATAAATTAGATTTGTGTACTCTATCATACATCTTTTTTAATCTTGGCTTGATAAATTTTCTCCATAAGTTAGGTCCCATAATCAGACCATGCTGTTGTCCCCAATCATCGCCAAAATAGCATGCATCTATATCAAATTTAGTAGCCTGTTCAATTATACCAAGATTGTATTCAACGATTTTATCCAGAAGTTCTTCTACAAAAGAAGGATTTAAGATCATATCCATCAGTAAATTTTCCATTCCTCTTAATGTCCAGGCTCTTTCAAAAAGAGAAAAACCAATTGCATGGACTATAAACTTATCTTTATTTTTTTGTACAAAATCTTCATATCCATCAAATCTACCTGGTTTGTAAGGGTCTGGAAAAATATAGTTTTTTAATGTAGGATCTGGAAGCATACTATTATCTACTGTTCCTATGTCCTTATCTATTGTCTTATTCCAGATTGCCCCGAATTCATCCTGATATTTTTCATTACCCAGGTTTTTCCATCCAGCTAAATTTCTTGTAGTTGGAAAAGCAAAATGGTTTCCAATTTTATCAATAAAATTTTGGTCATTGTAATATTTTGCAAGTTTATCATATGCAGGCATTGTAAAATCAACATAATATGGCACAATGTCTGTTTCTTGAAATTTTAATGCTTGTTTTACCCTTTCTTTTCTATTCATAGATTTTTTCCCCTTATTAATAAACATAATCGTAAATATGTCTTTCCCGAAATGACAACATAATCAGTGAATACTTACACATAAAGCGTTGTCAATCTTTGGGGAAAGTCAAAGTTTTAGCTATAACTTTACCAAAATCTTCTGCTGATTCAGGTCCCGAACCCGTTATTATATTGCCGTCAATTTCCACAGGTTTGCCGGTATAATTCGCACCCTTGAATACCAACTGTGTTTTAACTGATGGAAATGCAGTAGCATTTTTACCTTTCAATATGCCTGCATTTGCCAGTATTGCAGGCGCTATACATATTGCTGCCACAACCTTATTTTGAGTGACTGCTTCTTTTATAATTTTATGTGCTGCAGGATTGTCCTGGTATTCCTTAGAGCCTGCCCCACCGACAAAAATCACAGCAGCATAATCACCCACATTTACTTCTGAAATAAGAATATCGGGTTTTACTTTAGCTCCCAGCACACCCTGTGATACATTTTTGCTTGATGAGGCGGTTATTATCTGTGCACCTGCTTTTGATAGTACTTCTTTAGGTTTAATATATTCTTCATCCCTGAAATTTTTTGATGCAATAATCATCAATATTTTTTTACCAGTTAATTCCATCTTAACCACCTCCTGTTATTAAAACACTGACCCGATGGAAAAGTAGTTTCCCATCCTTCCGTTAATTGGTGAATACGAATAAAATAAATTCATCTGGAAATGAAACATTTCCAGTATAAAAGTATGGAATTTAAAGCCAATCCCATAACTGTAATAGAAATTACTTGAGCCTGTAAAATATTCGTCCCGGACATTACCAGCGTCAGCAAAAACCACACCATAAAAGGATTTAAAGAAAAAGTCCGGGAACATATACCACATATGATAATTTAAATCTTTGGAAATAGGTATACGCCACTCAATATTGGAAATCAGTATATCGCTTCCGACAGCATTCATCTCTTGAAGGCTGTCCCGTTCTCTATAGTCCATTTTTACTTTGTCATAGCCAAATATCCTAAATGATCTTCTGTCCTGTCCGTAACTTAACCGAGACAACAGCCGTAATGCAAGCGCATGTTCTCTGCCTAAATGATAAAATTTATGTAACTCCGCCTTAATATTCGTATAGTCCCTGTCTGCACCGAATATATTTGTTGTTTTTTCCGTGGATAACCTCAATCTTGACCCCGATGTTGACTCAAGATATTTACCTTCTGCTGTATCTCTTATGTAAGAAATTGTAAATGTATGTTCGTGCCATTTTCCGAGTTCTTTTTTTAAGTTTTCTTCTGTCCACTCATCTTTAACTTCATAGTTGGTAAAAAAAATAAATTCAAATCTGTTGTATCGGTTTAAGGGGTATAGGACACCTACTTGCTGCTGACTTTGAAGTTCGTACCATTCCTTTATCATATAGGGATGCTGGCCGCTGCCGGCAAATCCAAAGAGTAACTGCGGTCTGAGTTTCAAATAACTATAGGTTATCCGGTAAGTCATAGCTTCGTAAGCACTCATATATTCAGTAGAAAAACTCACCTGATGATTACCGAGCATATCCGAGACCTGCCAGTAAAGAGCAAGGTATAACCCTTCGTATGTGGAGTAATATAGGGCAGGGAAAAAGAGGTCTGTTGATGCATTAAATCTGTAATTTCTAAATGTCCCGGATGCGGGAGGAGTTTTTTCCTGTGTTAATTCCGGCGATGACCCGGTTTGTGTTATTTGGTTCTCAAATTCGGTAATTGCAGCAATATAGAGATGTTTTTCGCCCTTGTGGAATGAACTGAATACGATATGCTGACCGTCCGGAGATAATTCCGGGTTGAAATTACCACCTGTTACATTTGTAAGTCTATTTATTTCACCCGTTTCTATATTTAACTTATACAGGTTGTTTATACCATCCTTGTCAGAAACAAAAATGATTGTCCTGTTATCTTCAGAAATACAGGGCGATGTTTCATCACCTTCAAAATCGGTAATTCTTGTAATCTTTCCTGTTATCATTTCCAGTGTATAGAGATTGCGCTGGTATGGTTTTGTCTTTGAGTTTACCGTTTCTTCCTGGGAGAACACTATGAACTTACCATCACCGGATACGGCGATATCCGACTTGTCGTCCATGGTATTGGTGATCTGTTTTAAGTTATTACCAGTAATGTCAACTGAATAAATATTATTATACCCATCCTGCATACCGGTGAAAAGAATGGTTTTGCTGTCAGTGTAAAAACATACCGAATTAATAATATTAATTCCTGAATTTATTGTTTTAAGCATACCGTTTTTCATATCATATACATAGATGTAATCTTTTTGTTCCTTTTCACCCGTGAATAACATACATTTGCCATCTTTTGATATATCCAGTGTTTTATTTTCTGTGTTGATATTTTCTACGGAGTCAAATTTTCCTCCTCCGATTAGTGTTTTAATCTTTTTTGTTACAGTGTCAAGTGAAACTATTTCGGTATAGCCCTTCCTGTCGGTGGAATAAACTATGGTTTTATTGTCAGGGAGAAACACAGGGTTGGTATTAAAATTGCGATACGTTCCCGGTTCAGTCAGAGGTTTAGCGTCCTCATCCGGCCCTTTTAAGTCCAAATCCTGTTTCATAAAAACGTATTTATCTTCCAGGTATTCACGGAATCTTATATCCAGGTCTTTAAGAGTCATACCTATTGTATCAAGTAAAACAATGTTAGCATCAAATTTTTCACGGAATGATTTCAGGATTAACGGCAGTTTGTCCTCACCATACTCTTCAGCAATGAACTGCATCAATGCATTGCTTTCCTTATATGCCAATACAACCTGGTGCGGTTTTAAATGATTGAAGTTCTGTAAATGGTCAAGTGGCAGTAAATTCCCGCTCAATGCAGCATCGCGCACATACATTTCCCTGTTGGTTGCATCCAGTTCTCCTGTATTATATTCTGCAAGTCCTTCCATCAACCAGAGGGGGTATATGGGAGACTTCAGAAGCCTGGCGGATTTCCAGAATCCGTTAAATAGAATATTAAATTGGTTAACATGGCAATATTCGTGGAATATAACCTGCCTCAGCCAGAATTTTGACCCTAAATGAGGGACGGTAAATCTGTATTTGAATGCCTCTGTCACACCCCCTGTCCCTTCAGATATGTCAGTAATATTTGTTTGTTCAAAATCATTATGCCCTATATAAATAAAGAAAGGTATTTTCTTTAGCGGGGGTTCGTAGTCATATAGACTTGCAGTATTATCGTATGTTTGTTCAAGAATATGTTCTAACAGAGGTAAAATATTTTTACCTTCATCGTAATAGTAAATATCAAAGTGTTCGGTTGAATAAATCTTCCAGTCAAAATCTTTTACTATAACCTTGTTTTTACCGAAAGAATGGAGTTTGCTGACAGACAGAAAGAATAATGAAGCAATTATCCCCAGGGAAAGAATCAGCGGGTATTTTATATATTTTAGTTTATGGCTATTCATCTTTATCTTCAAGGATTTCACCTAATTTAGGTGCCTGGACTCTGGAATATTTGTCTATGACTTCGCGTTCCCTGTCCGATTCAAGTCGTCTTATTGATATGTCAATCTTTCCCGAATCCTTATCTGATTTTATGACTTTTGTCTCTATTTCCTGTCCTATATTGAGCAGTTCATTCAGATTCTTGTCCTTCTCCAGTGTTATCTCGGATATGTGCAGAAAAGCCTCAATTTTTTCTCCTAAAGAATCATTGAATTTTATATTTTCAAGTAGGACAAATGCTCCACGATTAGTTATTTTTTCAACTATTCCGGTAATGATTTTACCTTTAGCATACTTTTCAAAAGGGTCTTGGGATAAATGCTTTATTGAAAGCGTTATTTTTCCCTGTTCGGGATTGACATCAAGTAAAATTGTTTCTATCTCCTGCCCGACAGAAAACAATTCTTTTGGATATTTTATTTTTCTCATCCAGAAGATATCATTTAAATGCACCAATCCCTCAATTCCTTCCGGGAGCATTGCGAACGCGCCAAACGGAGCGATACTTGTGATTTTGCATTTAATTTTTGTCCCCAGGGGATGGTTCTCCTTGACCTTTTCCCAGGGGTTAGGCAGCATCTTTTTCAGTGAAAGAGACAATTTTTCTTTTTCGCGGTCCACCCGTATTACCTTTAATTCAAGTTCAGTATTTTCTTTAACAATTTCTTTAGGGTGTTTTATCTGGTCAGTCCAGGAAAGTTCAGATATATGTAAAAGCCCTTCAATTCCCGGCTCAATTTCTATAAATGCACCGAAATCCGTTATAGAAATCACTTTACCTCTTACTGTGCTGTCAACAGGGTATTTTTGTTCAACGGTATTCCAGGGATTTTCTTTTAATTGTTTCAACCCCAGTGAGATTTTATGTTTTTCTTCGTCAATTTTGAGTACTTTAACTTTCAACTTTTGTCCTGGTTTTAAAATGTCTTTAACTTTCTCCACGCGATGCCAGGCAAGATCGCTTATATGAATTAAACCATCCACGCCGCCGATGTCAATAAATGCACCGAAGTCCGTTATGGTTGCAACCCTGCCTTCAATGACATCATCCTGTTTAACGGCTGAAAATATTCTTTCTATGTTGCGTTTCTTTTCTAATTCAATAAACTTCCTGTGTGATACCACGACATTTTTTGTTTTATCGTCTAATTCAATAACGAAGACATTTATTTTTTTATTTAAAATGTCTTTTATGTTTTCCGTTTTTGTGTCTAGCTGAGACATTGGCAAAAACGCATCAACTCCTATATCAACCGTAAATCCGCCTTTAACTTTTTTTGTTACCTGCGCCTCAATGGGTTCGCTTGTTTTATAGATATTCTGTATCTTATGCCAGGATGACTTTTGTCGTGCACGTTTATAGGAAACTATATGGTTTCCGTGATAATTAACCCTGAGCAGAACAACAGGGATTTCTATACCTGGTTTAAATTTTTCCGGCACACCTCCAGTGCCAAATTCTTCTATTGAAATCACACCATCGGATTTCATTCCAATATTTACAAACACTCCTTCTGAATTTATTCCGGCAATCTGGGCGTTAATAATTTGTCCAACTTTCGGTTCCTGAATATTTTTTAATGCGTCTTCAAATTTTATATCTTCCATAACCAATCCTTTCCTTTCATGTGTGATATAACAGCGTCTATTATCCACTTAGGTGTTGATGCGCCTGCCAATATACCTATAGAGTGAACATTATCAAACCATCTGTCATTGATTTCCTCCGCTGACTCTATGTGATAGGTAATAGTATGTTTCTTGCATATATCGACCAGGCGGGCTGTATTTGCAGAATTTCTGCCGCCTATTATCAGCACCACATCAACTTCCCGGGCTATTTTCTCCGCTTCTTCCTGTCTCTCAAGAGCAGCCGTGCATATTGTATTGAATATTTTGGCATTTTTATATTTTGATTTTATTCCTTTAATTATATGATTAAACTTTTCCAGTGATTGAGTGGTTTGACTCACGACAGCTATTTTTTTTCCATCGGATAACCCCCTTATTTCATTGATTGATTCAATGATTTTCACGGGTTTTTCAGCATAAGAGATTAAACTTTTCACTTCGGGATGTTCCTTTTCACCTATAATCAGCACATAGAAATTTTTTTTTGAAAGTTCTTTCACAAGGTGCTGGACTCTTTTGACAAAAGGGCAGGTGGCATCTATGATGTTTAATTTTTTCTTCTTTGCTTCCGATACATGTTTCCTGGGTATACCATGTGTCCTGATTATTATTGTGCCTTTTTTAACTTTATTTACCGACGACACGGGTTTTATGCCTATCTTGCTTAACCTTTGAACTTCAAACCTGTTATGAATCAGCGGGCCGATACTGTAAATTGGTTCAGAATTTTCTGCATAAGTTTTTTCTGCCAGTTCAACGGCTTTTTTTACACCATAACAAAAACCTGCTTTCTTTGCAACAATCAGTTTCATAGGGACGACTTCTTCAAATTTTCAATTTCTTCCACCACTTTATTTGCCGATTCAGTATAAACGCTACGTCTATTTTTATCGGAGGGGGGAATTGGTTTAGAGAAAATTACCGATAAGGGCAGAAATTTTTTCATTTTATCCGAATTGATTATACAGCACGGTATAATTGGCACCTGTGCCATATATGACAATAAACCCACGCCTTCCTTTACTTCAGATTCATAGTTTTTTCTTCTACCTCCCTGGGGGAACATAAGTAATAATTCACCCCGGGAAAGTATTTTTTTTGCAATTCGTATAGCTGTCAGGTCAGATTTATTACGGTTAACAGGGAATGCATTTACTCTGCGCAGAATCCAGCCGAATATTGGAATATCAAACAGTTCCTTTTTTGCCATGTAGAACACTTGTCGTGATAAAGTGCATCCAATAAGTTGCGGGTCAGCGAGACTTATATGGTTGGCAGCAATTATAGCGCCCCCCCTTTTTGGTATATTTTCCAGACCGTCAACTTTTAACCGCCAGAAAAGTGTATAAACTATGCGGAAAAACAACCAGCCTGTCCGGTAAAAAAATTTGTCTATTAATGATTGATGAATGTTTTCTTCTGGTTTGATTCTAAAAGTTGCCATCTGTTATGTTTAGACTGGAGAAAAAATCTGTATAATTTTTTTATCGACACAATATCCTTCTCAATTCCTTGAAGAGTTTTTATAAAAGATTTTATTGATTTACTGAGTTGTTGTCTGTTACTAAAACATATTACGGACCATCCTGAAGGGTCAGAATCACTTATTCTTGTTATATCCCTGAAAGACCCTGCAAGAAGTTTATTCACTCTTTTATCTTTCTTGTTTAAATTTGATACCGTATTAATCAGAGATGCAGAAAGTATATGTGGAAGATGACTTGTGTAAGCAATGAGTTTATCATGTTTTTCAGGTGACATAAACAGCACTTTTGCGCCAATAAATTCCCATAAGTTTTTTATTGTTTTAATTGCATTTTTGTCAGAAAATTTTGTAGGAGTGATAACTACGTTTGCACCCTTAAACAGGTCTGGACATGAATACCTGACACTTGTTTTCTCTGAGCCTGCGAGGGGATGCGAACCAACAAAAAACTTGTGAACTTTTTCTGCATCATTAACCAGGGAATTCTTTACACTGCCAACATCTGTTACGATTGCCTTATCTTTTAGGTGTGGCGAAATTCTTTTTATTATGGGGACAATTTTGTCAACAGGTGTTGCAACAAAAATTATATCTGCATCTTTTGTCCCGTCAGCAAAATCAGTTGTCCATTCGTCAACAGCACCAAGTCTTTTCGCTAACTTTAACTTCTCAATGTGTCGCCCAACGCCAATGACTCTGAGCCTGTCACCCTTCCAGGTTTTTGTTTTCCTTAGAGCCCTGCCTATGGAGCCGCCAATTAACCCTACACCTATTATACTTATTGTTTTCATTTCTTGTATTTGGTTTGGGGTCAGGTCTTCCCACGGGGACCTACTCGGCAACATTCAACAAAAATTCAATTTCCCGTTTCAATCCTTGTTTTAATGGAATTCTCTCGCTGACCTTGCGCATCCTGCCCAGCAACTTATACTTAAAAATTACTAATCATATATACCTGATACTATTATAATATCAAGAAAGCAATATGTCAAATATTATGTTTTATAATAACAAAAACTAATCTGGTTTTCCGAATTTTATTTGAGTCCCATATCTATCACTGATATTAAGGTTTCAATCCTTGTTTTAATAGAACTCTCTCGTTGACTGCCCCGGTTGTTATAAGTATTGATGATATTTTCTTAACAGAAATGTCACAATGCTTATCTTCGGTTTTTACCTGAAAGCAACCATCTTTAACCTGGAGATATGAACCGTAAGTATTTAATATAATCTGCATACAAATCCTTATTTTATTGTTTTCTTTTCAATTTTAAGAATCAGTTCTTTTGCATTTTTAATAGCTACTCTTTTAATTTTCCATTATCTATATAACTTTTTAAGTTCATTTTCCGTGCCTACTAGAAATATCTTTCTACTAGTGAATATTTCTTTTAAAAATGAATTCTTTTCCCTTAACTTTTTCTCAACTTCTTTTCTTGGCCATACAATATAATTTATTTCTCTGCCAATATCTTTTTCAATTTTTGAAATTTTTTTATTCAGGATATTATCATCAGGATTTCCTATGATAAAAACATCAATATCAGAATCCGATGTTTCTTTACCTGAAGCAAACGACCCATATATAATGGCTATTTCTATACGCTCAATTTTCTCTAAAACATTACGAATACTGCCTTCAATACCAATACTTTTGGAAACAATAATTTTTAACTCATTGAAAAAAGAATAATTTTTATTAAGTCTATATAATTTTATCCGGCCACGCACATGAGAAATAAAAACACCATCTTTCTCTAATTCGGTAAGTTCTTTAGAAAGGTTCCCCGGGTCAAGCCCCAACATTGAGGCAATTTCCCTCAGATAGTACTCAGAGTCAGGATTTGAGAAAAAGTACGATATAAGTTTTTTTCGTAATATTGAATTTGTGAATTGAAATGCTTTCATTGTAGTATATGTTTACAACAATTGTAGTAAATATTTACAACAAAGTCAAGAATCCGTTACTTTGCTGATCCCACAACTGTTCCAATCCCTCTTGAAACCGACTTCCCAATTCCCCGGTTCTGTTTAAAAACCTTTATCCAATCCTTTTATAAATTTCTTAATGCCTTCTAAGAACTCCCTCGCGAGTTTAACAGACCTATCGGAGTCTTCGGCTGTTAACTTAACATATTCTTTATAATCGCCCTCCTGCCTAATATCAAACATCTTATGAAGTATTTTTGAATAGTATTTATCAATCTTTCCTGTATGAATAAACTCTCTATCAAAGATGGATATGACGCCTGCATGTTTGGATGTTCTCAAGTTTGTATCCGTGTTCAAAAACAGGGCCAATACTGTATAAAACATAGAATAGTATGCCCTATTGGTAATGGACCGTGGACTGAGATTGTTTTGTAACATTTTTTCACAGTCATAGAGAGTTTCTTCTGCTTGTTTTAGTCGATAGGTAAAAAGTGTTTGTTTATCAGTCATATCCTTAAACCCTCCTCAACAATATTTCTTACTATTGGGGATGCCTTCAATGGTGTTTTCTCTATTTCGTCTCTCGTAAATATCAGTGGCGAAATTACAATAAAATGCTCAAAGCCAACATCCCATACAATGTCAGCAATCTTCTCTTTCAGTTCCTCATTAAGCGATTCAACTTCCAAAAAGACATCCATGTCAGAATATTCATCAGTATCTCCCCTTGCCCTTGAGCCAAATACCCTGAAATCAATTAATTGGACGACCCCAGACAGTCTATCCTTGAGTTCTTTCGCTATTTCTAAATCCTTAGGTCTCATACTGACCTCCATATCTGTAAATTTGACTCCTTAACTTTTCTTTACGGTTCCAAACCCTCTTGAAACCGACTTCCCAATTCCCCAGTTCTGTTTAAAAACCTTTATCCAGTCCTTTTATAAATTTATTAAAAATAACTGCCGGGATGAAATAGATATTTTTCCCTTCTTTTTGTGCTTTTCCAGAAAATAATCGTGTAACTATCACAGCTCTTTTGATATTCTTGTGCATGTCAAAAAAAGATATTAGATTTTTAGGTAATATTGGTTTGGTAATATTCTGCCATTTAACCTCAATAGGAATTAATTCATCGTCACCCTGTAATATGAAATCTATCTCCGTGCCAAGTTTTGTCCTCCAGAAATAAATTTCATAGTGAATGGGTTTGTATTTTACAATTTCATCGAAAATAAAATTTTCTATGTAACTGCCTAAATTAGGCCGATAATCAATCTGGCCGAAATTTTTCAGACTAAGATTTATAATACCGTTATCTAATAAATAAAGTTTTGGCATTTTGCTTATTTCCGTCCGTTTATTAGAATGGAAAGGATACAATAATTTAATAATAAAAGTCTGTTCCAGAACATCTAAATATTTCAATATTTGACGACGTCCCGTTTTAAGTGTATTAGATAGTTCGTTTACATTGAGTAAATTACCTATTTGGGAAGCTAATATTTTAAGCAGATTGTTGTATGTTGATATATCCTCGCCTTTTATAAGGGATTTTATATCCTTCTGGATATAGGAATTATATATATCCTCCAGTTCTTCTATCTTTTCTGTTTTATTGTGTAGTAATGTTACTTTAGGATAACCACCATAAATAAGATAATCTTCCAGATAATTTTTGTTATATATTTCATTTAAGGACTGTGAAATTTTGGGGAATTCCAATTTAACATATTGAGTATAAATTTTTTCACTTTTAAATCTGACGAATTCTTCAAAACTTAAAGGATATAAAGGATAAACCCGTTTTCTGCCCGCAAGCGATTCTTTTAAATGTTTCTGTATTTCTATTGATGAGGAACCCGAGGCCAGTATTTTTACCTGTGGAAACAGGTCGTAAAGTATTTTAAACAATTTTGTAGCATTTTTTATATACTGGAATTCGTCTATAATGAGAAATATTTTTTCTTTTTCTATATCTGCACCATTATCCCGTAAATAGGACTTTAGATTATCAATATCCTGACAAATATTTAAACTGGATACTTCTTCTAAATTGAAATAAAATTGTCGATATCCCTCAGGAATAATATTCTTGTACATCTCCATAACCGTAGTTTTGCCGACCTGTCTGCTGCCGGTAATAATGATGATACGGTTATTTTTAAATCCTCTTTCCAACCTAGCTGATAGCAAACGATGGATATATTTCACACGCTCTCCATATATACTTTTTTAACATTTATGTAAAAATAGTATATATCATTTTATCGCTTTTGTCAAGTTGTTGTCAACCTTTTTACTGTCCCGAACCCTCTTGAGACCGATTTCCCGATCCCTTCCTTAAACTATTCTTGTCTTGCTTGACAAAACGGGGGCCTATTTTTTAGCCCCAACAAGTTGGGGAGTCCGGTTGCGATACAGTCTGAGAGTTCAGGATGACGAATTAGAACATTGGATGTCACATTTACAAAGATTTGCATAGAGTCAAATCTTTTTTAGTGGTAATTTTTATGTTGCTATGGTTGGTTGGCACAATTTTTACCTTTTGTCCCGCCATCTCAACAATCTGTGCGTCATCAGTGATGTTTGACGAGTGCTGTTTTTTAAGTACCTGTTTATATGCTTTTACAATTATGTCTCTTCTGAAAATCTGCGGTGTCTGGACTAAGTAAACTTTTCTTCTATCAATAGTCCTTTCAATAAATCCTGAATTGTCAGAAATCTTTATTGTATCTGTTGCAGGAGCGGCGCATATTGCAGAACCGTATTTTTTTGCCGTGGAAATACACTTTATTATGTCTTTTCGTTTTATAAATGGTCGGACAGCATCATGGATACACACTATTTCGCATCTGTTAGATATATTCTCAAGCCCGATTCTGACAGAGTCATACCTGTGTTTACCACCCGGCAGAATTTTCAGGTTTTTATGTTTCATAATTGACCTGATTTTTTTTGACCATTTGCTTATGTCTTCTTTTGGGAGTAATATTATCATTTCATCTGAAAATGGGGTGAATTTTTCAGCTGTTTTTATTACGATTATCTTGTTTGAAAGTTTATAGAATTGTTTTTTGCCCCTGAATCTTTTTCCCTTACCCGCAGATACGATTATTGTTGTTAGATACATAAAATGACAAGTTACCTTTTGACTTCAAATTCAATCGGCTGGCTGTATCCTTTGTTTGACCATATATCTTCGCAGGCTATTCGTATGAGAACTTTGCCTGTGGGCAGACCATTGGCTTTCATGGTAAATATATAAGGGGGATTGTATAAATATTTGCTTGTTTTTTTCCAGTCAGATTGCCCGGTTTCTTCATTAACTTCACTGACTTCAAGCCAGGAGCGTTCTATCTCCGGTGCGGATATTGTAGAGAAGATTATTTTATCCTGAGGATTTTTGTTGCTTTCATTAATCGCAGTTATATTGACCGGTATTTGCCGTTCTGTACCTGCAGGGATGAGTTTCATTGCTATTGCGGGTTCAAATACAGATATCGGAGTTTTTAAGGAAGATTCGGGAAACATAGGAGCAACACCGGAAATTTCATCATTTAACCAGGTATTCTTTTCAGCGTTTCGTGCACCCCAGCCACCGCACAGTATAGGTGCGGTATCGCGTGAAATAAAATAATCTGTCGGTGACCACAGTGCAATGTAGTTAGGTCCGTTAAAATTTACCTGTTCAAGCGGGACTTCACGCCAGAACCATCTGGATTCACCGGTGCCTTCAAGAGCATTTTCAAAATCAGCCTCTAATGGCATGTCCTCCGCGGAGGCAAGAAAATATCTCTGTGATGATTTCCAGGCGGGAGTTGATGATATACCTATATATATTTCTCCGGGGATGGGTTCTTTTTCCCAGCTGGGCTTGCCCGGCGCCGTTCTTGTTTTTGCCCTGCCGATTTTTGCTCCTATGAATGCTTTGCGGTATTTTATGTCAGGTATGTTTGACAGTGATAGTTGTTCTATCCAGCATACATTATACCCGATGTACCAGTTGCCGTCCCACCCGGCGTTAGCAAAAATCTGGTAGTCGTTTATATTGGAAATCTGGCATACATATACCGGCGGTGGTAAAACAGGAACTACATTTTTTACTTCTTCCGGGAGTTCTGCAGGTTCAGTTATTTCAGATGTATATGAAAGACTACATCCACATAATAATACAAGGAAAGGTAATAATCTTTTTAATTTTTTCATTTATATATTAATACAAATTTTTTAACATAATTTCAAGTCAATCCCGATAAAATCGGGATTGACTTGTTTAAATTATATTGAAAAAGTTTGTGTAATCAAGTATAATGTAAAATAACGGGGACGGAGATAGTTAATTCTTGATGGGAATTACCTTAATCTTAGATAAATTGAAATAAAATTATTAAAAGTAATTTATGGATTAAACCGCATACTGAGGAAAGTAATCGCTAATTGATAACTGTTACCTGGACAACATTTTTACAGGAATATTTTCGGGATAAATCGGCGACTACAATGATATTACATATGTTTAAAAATGACAGTATAAAAATAATTGTTTTATTGTTGTTATTGAGCATTTTAAAGCCAAATATTTTATATGCAGAGTCTAAAAATTATGAATTGCACTTTTTAGTTGGTTTTGCTGGTACATACGGTGTTACAAAGATATGTGAAAATAGAGGAGCATCAAAGTTGGATTCACGACTAATTGCTTTAGGCATTATGAGTATTCTTAGTTTGGGGAAAGAATATGTTTATGACCCGGAACCGGACAAGAATGATTTACTTTATGACGGTCTTGGCATGTGTCTTGGATTGATTGTTTTAGAATGGTAAAAAAAGGAAAACGGGTACGGAGGAAAGTAGTATGGAAAGGAATGAGTTGATTAAATTACTTGACGAAATGCTACAGCAGGAATACACGGATATTTTCTTGTATCACAGGGAAGCGGATATTATAAAGGAGAAGGAATTATCCGAGCAGTTCAAAAAATTTGAGAGGATGGAATTGAGGCATGCCGACAATCTTGCGATACAAATTCGTATACTTGGCGGTAAACCAAAGTGGGAATTTACAATACTTGACACCAATAAGTCCTTAGAGAAAATCTTACTTAATCATGACCCCATGAAAATGATTAAAATGGGATGTGTCCCTAATTATGAAAATAGTGTGGGAAAAATTTAAGAAGACTGTTGAACACTACAAACTCGTTGAATCTGCTGATAGAGTTCTGCTGGCGGTTTCAGGCGGTCCTGATTCAGTATGTCTTTTGCATTTGTTTGAGCGTCTGAAGAGAGTTTTATTGAAAGACATTAAATTATACATTGCATATATTGACCATGGGTTAAGACCGAGGGATGTCCGAAGAGAAAAAAATCTCATTATAAAGTATGGTGATAGATTCAATATACCGGTTAAGATAGAAAAAATCAAAATACCCAAAAGGACAAAACAGGGAATAGAAGCGACCGCAAGGAAACTGAGGTATAAGGCGCTGCTGAAAATTGCAGGGTTATACAAATGTAACAAACTCGCTACCGGGCATAACCTTAATGACCAGGCTGAAACTGTTATACTTAACCTGGTACGGAGTAGAAGCGAGGAAGGCATTACCGGTATGCCCTTAATAAGACCGTTAGATGCTAATGGCAGAGTCAAACTCATCAGGCCATTAATGAAAATCCTTCGCGAAGAAATAATGGGTTATATTAAAGGCCAGAATCTAAAATATTCTATAGATGTTACAAATACATCAGAGAAGTTTACCAGAAACTATATTCGCAGAAAAATTATGCCATTGTTAAAGAAACTCAATCCCCAAATTTGTGAGCATTTAGATAATCTGGCTCGGTGGTCCTCCTGGCAGAAGAGCCTTGCGCTTGATTTATCAAAAATTTTGAAGTATAATAAACATTCGCAATATAAGATTCTCCGTTCAAATTTAATGGATTTCACTGAACGTGAGGATTATTCTTATCTTATTAAAAAAATTGCAGACGGGGAGATGTAATGAAAGACAAACGCAGTCTTATTTTATGGATAATAGTTATTGGTGCTTTATTTATTTTTGTTCAGTTAACCTACAAGTATCAGTTTGAGAAAGAACTGTCGTATTCGGAGTTTAAGAATTACCTCAAACAGGGGACTATCAGAAGCGTCAAAATAAGGTCAGACCTGATACGCGGTAAATTTATAAATCCCGAAACTCAATCAGAAGAAAATTTTAAGACAGTAACCGTGCCTGACCTTAAATTAGTTGAAGACATGGATAACGCAGGCGTGTCTTACCAGGGTGAACCTGAAAAAGGTTGGCTGAGTGCCCTTTTAGCAAATCTTGCTCCCTTGATAATTTTTATTGTCCTGTGGTTCTTTATGATTAAACAAATGCAGGGTGGTGGGAAACAGGTATTTGCTTTTGGTCGTAGCAGGGCAAAGTTACAATCAACCAAGCAGTTCAAAACGACTTTTGCGGACGTAGCAGGATGTGATGAAGCAAAAGAGGAATTGCAGGAAATTATAGAATTTTTGAAAAATCCGGCGAAGTTTCAGAAATTAGGTGGT
>Ga0210006_1000508_pt1 | contig 30564 bp, 33 predicted proteins | sample CryGey02umfilter_2_FD_185452 | JGI IMG/M metagenome (GOLD analysis project Ga0210006, IMG submission 185452) | Groundwater microbial communities from aquifer in Utah, USA - Crystal Geyser 4/10/14 0.2 um filter (SPAdes) (version 3) | ecosystem: Environmental > Aquatic > Deep subsurface >... | reverse complement strand
CTGTGTCTAAGTCCAACATTTGGCTGTTCTTTTGTGCCAAACAGTTCGGTTACTAATTCTTTTCCTAATATATTATTGATCAAAACCCAATCTTTTTGACTATCCTTTTTAACTAATGATTCGATTGCAGAAAACATAAGCAATAATTTTGCTGAATATCCAGTTGCATTAACCGCATCATTCCAGTAATAATAGAACTCCTCTGATATCTCAGTATGCTTCAAAAGTTCTTCTAGCGCTTCCTGCTCTTTTTCCATGAACATCAAACCAACAGAACTAACATCTTCAATATATTTAAAAAATGCAACATCTTTTGATGTTTCGTGAATTAAAAATGGTTCAAGAGTAAATTCAATATATGACTGACAAATCAACGAAATCCTAGGAATCAATCTCGATAACTTTTTTGTAAATATATTAATGGCGTCAATAAAATTTTTTGATTTTATCTCTGAAGATGCAACCCACGCATCTGTTTTCCAGCCATCTATATAATTAAAATCCCAATGAGAAAACTCAACACCCTCAGCTTCAAACGATGCAGGTTTTTTCTTATTATCCATAACGGCGCAATGAGCCAATGTTAAAATTTTATGTTCAATTCTATAATTTTTAATTTCGTTCATAATTTTTTTTTATTTCACCTAAAAGACTCTTGTTTTCTTTATCTAATTTCCCCATCTCCTCTAAAATCTCCTTCGGCTCGCGCAAAGCGACCTCACCGCCCTTACTTGGATTCTTTACCGACAAATAAATTTAACCAATAAGTTTTTGAATATCTTCTTGGCTAAACTCTTTTTTATAATCAATCAGCTTCGGATGTTTTATGCTTCGCAACTCCGCGTCATAAGTTGCCATTATGCTCCTCGCTCTTTTCTGATACACCAGCCAATTTTTCTGCGAGGCAAATTCATCAAACCTTTTTATAAACTCGCTCTTGGCCAGCATTCTGCCTAATTTTTTAAATTCTTTTTCAATCTCTCCGGCCAATCCGGCCTCAAAAGCGCCGATGATCAATAAAATTTCCTCATACATATAATTTCTGGTAAAATCTTTTTTGGCCAAGTCTAAAAGTTTTCTGTATTCTTTGGCTTTTTCCAAGAATAAAAAATTATATAGCATATCCGTATATGTTCCATAATTTTTTACGGCCACAAAATTTTTGATGCAATCCGTGAAATCTTTTCTGTAATCTTTTGTTTCTTCTCTGGTTTCCCAAAACTTAGCCGTCAATTGGCTGATAATTTTTGGATCCAGCGTAGCAATCCGCATAACTTTTTTAAAATCGCCCTCAACCCTGATAAAATATTTCCTCACCTTTTTACCGATGTCGCTGTTTTCTACCATCGCCAACTCCTTAGCCATATCCACGGAAAGAACATACTCTTTGGGCAAAATTACGCCGGTTTTGGAGTCAACAATTTTGCCGGTTTTATTGGGTTTTTGTCCATCCCCAAATTGGGGGAAGGCTATAAAATAATCGAGATCTTCTACAAAATCATATTTATCAATCCGGTCTTTTATCCATGTAGAAAAATCCCTGCCTACACCGAGCCATTGGTACAATTCTCTGGCATTAACAAATCTTTTTTTCTCGCCGTTAAAATCTTTTTGGATTACTTTAATATTTATAAGATCGTTCATAAGATTATAATTTAGATTTTATTTTTAACAATATTGTTTCACCTTCTTTATCCAATTTCCCCATCTCCTCCAAAATCTCTTTCGGCTCGCGCAAGACCGCTTCACCGCCTTTGCTTGAATTCTTTACTAATAAATCGAGCGCTTTATAATCGATTTGAGCTTCTAGTCCATCGCCAAATTTGGCGATGGACACTAATTATTCTTTATTTTTTTAATATCTCACCCGTTTTTTAATTGTTTCTTTTCCGCTTTTTCCAATTCTTTAATGTGCTTTTGCGCCGGCAAATTTTCCGGCATTATTCCGCCAATTTTTTCAATAGTATTTCTTATTTCCCGCCCAACGGTAAAATGAGCGGTATTGGCTCTTTCCTCGCCTTTAATACTCTTAGTTTGCAACTGCTCGTCTGTCTGGGTAATACGAAATAAATTAGCGGCCAATTCGGTTGCGCCGGCTCTATCTAATATATCATCTTTACCGATAGCTTTTTTCTTTTTAATATCGTTAGCCACCAAACCATATAGCCCTAAATAGCCATAATTATTAAATTTACCAAAATTATTTACGCCTGCCTGCTTGGCGGTTTCAAATAATTTTACATTATGTTTCTTAACTTCTTGCCTTACATATAATCTTTTTTGATTTTCGGTTAATCGCTGCGAGATTTCCTGCCTTCTTGTTTGAACCGCAAAATAAGTTTGAGCGGTGGCAATTTCTTGTTTTCTGGGGTCGCCATTCTGGGCCATTAGATAACAGGCGTATCTTGATAGATGATAGTCTTGCACATTCCTAAGCGCTTCTTTCGCTGTATTTTTAGCTATTTTTATCATTTTCCCGACATCAAGAAAATGATCTTCAACCTCCTGATTGCTGCTTTTACAAGCCAGTTTTGCTTTATCAATTATTTTTTTAAAGTTTTCCCATTTATCATAACCCAAAAGCGCCATAAGTTCTCTGGCTTCCCAATATTCAAAACCTTGTTCGTTTATCTTTTTTATACTTTCAAAATTTTTAGCCGGTTCAAAAGGTGTTATGTTTTGTGTCATATTTTCTATAAATTATTAATATTTTTTAATTTTTATTCCTTCGTTTATAATCACTAATTATTTTCTCGCGTTCAGCCGGATTAATTTCGCACTCATCACAACGATAAACACCGCAAAGCGTTGAATATCCGCCGTCAGGCAATACGAGTCTTTTGCCGCACTTAGAGCAGTAGGTCGGCTTAAACTCCGGCGGGTTTGGCAAAACTTCAAAATTATATTCATTGGTGCCATACCAAACATACATCTCAAGCTCATGCTTAAAGTCTTTATAACACTCCTGGCAGGTTTTCCAGTCGCCGCTATGATTTTCCGCGTGATGGTGGGCGCACAATGTAAAACGCCGATGATTTCTTGAGCAATATTTCCTGGAATATGAAAATATTACATAATCGTCTTCGTCGTCGCAAATCCAATTGCCGCAACATTCGGTCTTATACCTCGGTTTCTTTTTCTTGCCGCAAAGGCCGCACTCGGGATCTTTCGGATTTATTTCTTTTTTAACTGTTTTTTTAGGCATACAGAATAGATATACTATTTAATAAATTTAATAATATCAGCTATGACGGCAGCGCTTTCGCTATCCAACTTCTTTATCTCCTCCAAAATCTCCCTTGATTCCCTCAAGGCAATTTCCCCGCTCTTATTCGGGTTTTTTACCGATAAATCAAAAGTTGTTTGATCGATGGACCCGCCCTTGCCGGTCGGGCGAGCATCCAAGCTCCATGAATTTTCGCTATCCGCCTTAGTCTTCTGTAATTTTACAAATTCCGCTAAATCAGCTTCGTTTAGGGGATTGCCCTTGCCGAGATTACGGTTGAGATTCAATTGATAAAACCAAACCTTTTTAGTCGGCGCGCCTTTTTCAAAAAATAAAACCACGGTTTTTACTCCGGCGCCGGCGAAAACGCCGCCCGGCAAATCTAAAACCGTATGCAGATTGCAATTTTCTAAAAGCAATTTACGAAGCGATACCGAAGCGTTGTCGGTATTGGAAAGAAAAGTATTTTTAATAACAATACCGGCCTTGCCTCCGGCTTTTAAAATCTTTATAAAATGCTGTAAAAATAAGAAGGCGGTTTCGCCGGTTTTAATCGGAAAATTTTGCTGAATTTCTCTACCGATGCCGGCGCCGAAAGGCGGATTGGCTAAAATAATATTATAACGGTCTTTTTCCTGAATATCATTAATATTATCCGCCAGCGTATTCATATGCCTAATATTCGGCGCTTCTATGCCGTGTAGAATCATATTCATAATACCGATAATATAGGCCAGGGATTTTATTTCTTTGCCATAAAAAGTTTTATTTTGCAGAGTCGCCATCTGGCTTGAGGAAAGCTTAGACTGATTATCTGTCAGATATTTATATGCTTCAACTAAAAATCCCGCGCTGCCGCAAGCACCGTCATAAATTGTGTCACCGATTTTAGGCGCCACTACTTCAACAATAATTTTAATGAGTGGTCGCGGCGTATAATATTCGCCGCCATTTCGTCCGGCATTACCCATGTTTTTAATTTTGGCTTCGTAAAGATGCGATAGTTCATGTTTTTCTTCATAAAGCCGAAAATGCATGCCGTCAACGATATTTAAAATTTCCCGCATTTTATAACCGCTGGAGATTTTATTTTTTAGTTCGGAAAAAATTTCCCCGATTTTATACTCAATCGTGTTCGGTTCTTCGGCTTTAAATTTTTTGAGATACGGAAAGAGTTTGTTATTTATAAAATCTTTAAGATCGTCGCCGTCTAACGCTTTATTATGATCCAATTTACCATCGCCGTTCTTCGGGCAAGCCCAAGTATTCCAGCGATATTCCGAAGCTAAAATATATTTATATTTCTTTCCGGCTAGCGCCGCCTCAGTTTTTTTGGTTTCTTCTAAATCATCGAGATATTTTAGAAATAAAATCCAGGAAGTTTGCTCAACATAATCAAGCTCGGTCCCGCATCCGGAATCCGTATGAAGAATATTATCAATATTTTTAAATAATTGTTCAAACATATTTATATTTTTTTAATTTGTAAACGCATTACTGGTAATAATTATATGATCTTTCACCTCTATGCCTAATAATTTTCCCGCTTCTCTTAATCTTTCCGTCATTTTTTCATCTGCTCGGCCCGCTTCCGTTCCTCCGCTCGGATGATTATGCGCTAAAATCACGCTCGCCGCTAAATGTTCTATCGCCGGTTTAAAAACTTCTCGCGGATGAACCAAGCTAGCGTTTAAAGTACCAATTGAAATAGTTTCTTTATGGATCAATTGATTGCGCGCGTTTAAATACAAGGCAACAAAATGTTCCTTCTTGGCTGTTCGTAGCTCCTGCAACTGCGCCATCGCATCTTTGGCGTTATTTATGGTTGGTAAATTATTATCTTCCACTTCAAGCGCGCGCTTGGTTAATTCAAAGGCGGCTAAGAGCGCCGTCGCCTTGGCCGGACCAATACCTTTTATTTTGGCCATCTCGGAATAAGGCAGAGCTAGCAGCTTTTTCATTTTATGTTTTGCTAAAATTTCTTGCGCCACTTCAATAACATTTTTTCCGGCTCTGCCCGTGCCCAATAAAATTGCTAAGAGTTCTTTATCTTTTAGCGCAGTCGCGCCTTTTTCAATTAATTTTTCCCTAGGCCTCTCATGCCTCGGTAAATTTTTAATTTTCATATCCCTCCTTGCTTTGTTAATTAAATACTGATTTCTTATTTCATTAAATTATCAATACTAACACCCAACGCACGAGCGATTTTCTGTGCCGTTTCAACGGTAGGACTTTGAATAGCGCCGGATTCAATTTTAATAATAGTCGGATGGGCTACATCCGCTAATTTAGAAAGCCGATCTTGTGACAATTTCTTTTCTAATCTAAGTTTTCTTATATTTTTTCCTATCGTTGATAGCTTTTTTAACATGTGATATAATAATAGTGATATGATAATATCTATACCAACCTATCTATAAATGTCAATTTGTATGGTTATATTTTATCAGATAATCATTAAATCGTAAATGTAGGGAGTTCCTTGTAGTTACGCGCGAACGGGTGGGCGGGTCAAGCGCAACCTAATGGCGGCGCATCCCGTAACCGGGATACGAAAAATAATCTTGGCTTGAAAAAGAGGCGGATAAGTCCGTTCCCGCATCGGTGTGCGGGACAGGCTCCGGCGGGAGGAAAGCACGGCGGGCAAAAATTTCCTTTCCCCCGACCAGTATGAGAGAATTAAATTAAATATTGCTCTATGATATTGTGAAAGCAGGAGGCAAACAATGTTTACCCCGGACCTGCCAATTTAAGGCTTCTAGGGGATTGCAATTTGCCTCATGCTTTCACCAAAATGAACCAATAGAATATTGCCGCCCGCCGAGAGGCGGGTAAGGCCCACGGACACGGCGGAACCTACCGCTATTATCGTTGCACAAAAAAGCTCGGCAAATGTTCGCAAAGATATTTGCGCGAGGACTTGCTCGCTGATCAATTAAAATCACGGCTTCAAAATGTCGCTCTTGGCGACGACTGGGCGGAAAAAATGAACGCTCAAATTGATGTTTGGGAAAAAGAAAATGTTTTGTCGTCGCAATCTTTCGCCCAAAATCTTGACGAAAAAATCAAAGAGACAGAAATAAAACTCGATAAGCTGGTTAACGCTTTTTTAGACGGCTCGATTGAAAAAGAAACCTACCTTGTCAAAAAGGACGAACTCATCAAAACAAAAACAGACCTCAACAAAAGAAAGTCTGATTTTGGGCGAAAGGGAAACAATTGGATTGAACCTTTGCGGGACTTTATAAAAACCGCTCACCACGCTGAAAAACTTGCTTTGTCCAATGATTTTTATGAAATAAAATCATTGGCGGAAAAAATTGGAACGAACCGCCGTTTGCTGGACAGAAAACTGATTTTTGATTTTCAAAAGCCGTTTGATTTTGTTCCGAAATATACGGAAAAATGCGAGCCCCGAAGCAGAACAAGTTCGCTACGGGGTAAACTCCGCCCCGCCGCAGGCGGGGCGAGCGAGCAACCAATCGCCTCTGAATTTGAATTTGTCCGACCTTTTGATTTAATTCCGAAATACAGGGCTTTTTGCGAAGCGAGACCCGCCGAAGGCGGGGCGAGCGAGCAACCAATCGCCTCTGATTTTGAAAAAAGTTTAAATTGGTCGGGGCGGGGAGAATCGAACTCCCGCTACAAGACCCCCAGCCTTGCGTACTACCATTATACAACGCCCCGATAAATTTAATGGGGCACGTGCGGACATAATACCGTTATCTTTACCCCGTCGAATGACCGAGGCCACAGCCCGTTGTTACTTATTATATTACATTAGAGCAAATTATCAAAGCTCGGAAATAAAAAAAGGCTGTTGCTTTAAAGGCAACGGCCTTAATATTCTTATGCTTCGTAGCTACTCATGGCTCTGTGCAGCTACTTATGACACAGGCTTGCGTCAAACCGCCAGGAAAAAGTTGCTTAAAACGCGGCCAATCAGGCATCATCTTCCGCAAGCTCTCCATGACCTGATACATATCAGATGATGCGCCATTATTTGAACGAAAACAATTGATGACCATGAAATGCTCTTCGGTCAATTCAGCAATTCCACGAGTTTTTGCCAAACCTCTGGCGACCTCCTCAGTCCACCGCGATGCATCAATTAAACGACCGGATTCAGTTACCTCAACTTTTTCTTCTTCTACCATAATATAATGCATCCTCCCCCCCTCTTCTTTATCTAACAGGGTCCGGAAACAAAATAAATATTATCCGGTTTTTTCTTGCTTGACGCAGGACCGCCTAGCAGACGGTGTAAAAGAGCTTTTGCTTCTCCGTCTTCTTTAGCTTGTCTGATTGCCTCTTGTTCCTTTAAAATACCCGAGGTAAAACTGCTGTCTTGATTTTCCATCTAGATCCCTCCTTTTAACATTAAAGTTTTATTTTTTCTTCCCTGAAACCAAATCGCATAAATCGTTTATACTCCCTCCGCCATCAATAAATTTATTCATGGTATCAGCTAATCTGTCAATCGCTACTCTTTGTAAATCGTAATTTGGCACCTTTTTTGCGTCAACATACCGGCTGACCTGCACTTTCACTTCCAACTCGGTTACTATTGTTGCCATCTTAACTTTCCCTCCCTTTTTTATTTAGTATTATTTCGCTATTGCCGCGAAAATGACAATCCAGAAAAATAGTTGCATCATCATTTTCGCGACAATAACTTTTTTAAAGAGCTAACAAATTTTGCCAAAAACAAAACCGGCTCTCTTGCGGAGAGCCGGTCTGTTTTCCCTAGTGAGTTTTGACTTTAATAATCAGTCAAAACACCACAAAAAACCGCTCTCCGCGAGAAGAAATAAAACCAGAAGCTAAACGTGAAAACGGTTTTTTGTATTGTCTTAACCATATTTATTTAAAAAATAGCGGTATCTCTACCTGTGGATAATTATAACAAATATTACGTAAAAATCAAGTTTTTAAATAAATAAAATAAAAATTTAGCTAATTTTAAATAAAAAGTTGGGAAGCCAATGGCTTCCCCTTATCCGTTCACTTAAGCGACATTATTGTCTGATTCGCTAAAGCGAAATTTCTTTTGCCTCCAGGGCAATACGACTGTAACTCTTTTTGGTGCTCCAGGCTTTGCTTCTGCCTCCGTCCGCCAAATCAAACGGCCGTTCTTTTTTACCACTAAAAAGGCTTGACTGCCGTTTTGATTTTTGGCACCGGCCAGATTTTTTCTCAAAGCATCACTCCCCTCCGGATGGCTGGCGTCATGAGAATCGCCGTAAGCGATGAATTCAACGCCCTGTCTAACCACCACCACGCCATGCCCTTCGGACAGACTCTGCCAGTGCTCCGCTTCCCTGCCATGAAAAATGTGACCGCGCCTAATTTCCTCTTTCGCCATTGCTTTCCCCTCCTTTTAAATGTCCGAAAATAAAAAACCGCCCCGGTTCATGGGACGGCTCTTTCTATTTTAATTTATATTTTATCTACCTAATTTTCGCCGCCCCAAAACCAATTTGAGTAATGCCATTAATAATAATGGTAAGGCTCGCGATGTTTTTGGCGGCTATTCTTGTCATATAATTATTCTATTTTATGCTGATTGCTTTGTCAACTGCTTTTGTTTCTTTATCACCTCGGCTAGCTGCTTGATTAAAGACAAAGCCACCGGCGGCGCCAACAGGCTGTAGGAAGCAACGCCTTCATCGTCTTTCACCGTCCAGGATCTTTCACTGGTCTTAACCCGGCCGTCGGGACCAAGCTCATAAACATATTCCGGCGTAATTTCATAATCGTCAACCAGCTCTTTGGCTAAAGCTACCGGCAAAGAATTTCTTAATAAAATCTTGGGTACGCCGTGCAAAGTAAAAACTTTCTCAATTAATTTTTCATCCAATTCCAATCTATCCCTGATAATTTCAATGCCTAAATTATCCCCTTCTTTGGCCACCATTCTGGCTCCTCGGCATTCCGCATTGTCGCATTTTAAATAAAATTCCTTGGTGGCTTGGTCATAGCCCACCTCTTTAGTGGCGAACAGCTTCAGATTTCTGGGCGTGTGGCAGACCGGGCAAATTACCCTGAACTTCATGCGCTCGTCCAAAACCGCTTCCGGGATGCTGATGGCCACGAAAATATCCAAATCGCTGCGGTAATCAATTAAGCTGCTTAGAAACAACGAATAAGATACCTGGTCCAACTTGCGGGGAAAGCCGTCAATAAACAGAGATTTTTTCGGCGTTTTGCTGATTTCCATCTTGATTAAAGCCAAAATAAACTCGGTGGGGAGTAGCGTTTTAGTGTCTCGGGAGAGTAGCGCTTTAATCGCCTCTTCCATGGAAATGTAGCCACGGTAATTTTTCCCCAAAAATTTTATCATCTCGGCCCTTTTCGGCTCATCGGCCATGGCGGCGTGCACGTCGCGCACGATGTCGCCCACGGAAATATGGTTAAATTTATCCTCGCCGAAAATCTCTTTCATTAATTTGGAATAAGTGCCTTTGCCCGAATTTTTTTTGCCCAAAAAATAAGCCACGAAAGTATTGGTTTCCAAATACTTTTTAATCAGCTCAATTTCCGCGCCGGCTTTGGCGGAAAAATATTCGGCTCGTTCGGCCGGGTCGGCTAAATTAAATTTCTTAGTCACTCCCGCCGTTTTAGTTCTAATATAAGGAAAGTCCTTTTCGTAAATTTTCATAACCTAATCTATCCCTCTGCCCTAGGGCGCTGGGACCAATATTATTAAATATGTAAAGCTGTTTTTATTTTCTGGCTGACCTGCCCCGGAGTCAAGCTGGCTTTCACCAAATAATCAGCCGCGCCTAACTTTTCGCCTTTGACCTTATCTTCTTCCGTGCCTAAATTAGTCAGCATAATCACCGGGATGTCTTTGGTGGCCGAATCTTTTTTTAATTCTTCCAAAACCGAAAAACCGTCCAGCCGCGGCAGAATCACGTCCAGCATGATGATATCCGGTTTTTCTTGCTTGGCCAATTCCAGCCCCTTGGCGCCGTCGTCGGCGATGAAAACCGCGAAACCTTCGGCTTCAAATTTGGTTTTATACATGGAACTGATCATGTTATCATCTTCTATCACTAAAATTTTCTTATTAAGCGTAACCATAATAGTTTTTTAAAATAAATTACACCTTCCTCAAGGTGATCACCCTGAATTATACCATTTCCCCGGAAAATGGCAAGCCGTTATTTAACTCTAATTTTCTCGCCATCGCTCTCAATTCTCACCGTTCCCTTTTCGTCAGTCCGGTAAATTTCCGCCCCCGCCCGCTCCAGCCGCTTAACGGTTCTCAAGCTGGGGTGCCCGAAATCATTATCTTTGCCCACGGAAATTACCGCCAAATTTGGCTTGACTTGATTTAAAAATTCTTCACTAGTTGAAGACTGGGAGCCATGATGGCCGACTTTTAAAACTTCGGCGGACAGATTAGTGCCGCTATCTATTAATTTGCGCTCCACTTCCTCGCCCGCGTCGCCGGTTAATAAAAATTTATTTTTGCCGTATGCCAGCATCATCACGATTGAACTTTGATTTAAGTCCGACACGGCTTTAGCCAGCAGGCTTTGGTCCGGATATAAAATTTCCAGCTGGCTTTCAGCGCCTAACTTTATTATTTGCGGTTTATCAATAATTAGCATCTGGACTTTTTTCTCGCGCACCAGCTTAAGCCAGGCCAAATAATTAGGCGCGTTATGCGTTACACCGGTGTATAAAATTTTTTCCACCTGATATCTTTTTAAAACTTCAATCAGGCCGGCCACGTGGTCATCGTGCGGATGCGTCAAAATCATCAAATCAATCGTTTTATCCCACCAGGCTAAATTTTCCGCTAACCTCTTCAAGATTACTTTGTCCGGCCCGCCGTCAATTAAAATATTCTGCCCGCCCGGCGCCTTGATTAAAATCGCGTCGCCCTGACCCACGTCCAAAAAATCCACTTCCAAATTTTTCGCCGCGCTGTAAAAAAGCCAAAACCAGACTATGCCGGCCAATAAAACGGCAATGCCAAAAATTAAAAATATTTTATACAGCTTCTTGCCCCCTTTAATAAAGGGGGTTAGGGGGATTTTCATGACTTTATTTCAAATAACTTTCAATTATGCCGCAAGCTTGTCCAAATCCTTCCGTAATATTATTTCCCGGCCAGCTTGTCAAAGTCGCTATTGGCGATGCCCGCGCCCAAGAGGCGCATGACACTAAAAGCGTCAACCGGCCGCGCCAAAAAATATCTTTTACCGTCCGCCGGGTTAACGTACCAAGCCTGGCCGCGGCTTTCCACCTGCAAAAAAATCTTGCCTTTTTGCGCCACGGAAAAATTATTGTCATAACTTAATTTAGCCGCTTTGGCCAAAGGCGAATAGCCGATGACCAGCTCGTCTTTGTCATTAAAGCCGTCGCCGTCAGTATCAGTCTTATTTTTGTCCGTGCCAATGGCGTCTTCAAAAGCATCGGGCAAGCCGTCGTTATCAGCATCCACCCCGCTCAAACCCGTTAAGCCAATCGTAATTTTTGCCAGATTATTGTTGGTCGCGCCGATTCCCTGTGCCCTGATTACCTGGAAAGCGTCTTCCGGCTTGCCTAAATAAAAAACTTTCTTTTCTTTAACGCTCACGTAATAAGCTTCGCCCCGGCTTTGCACGCGTAAAATTATTTTACCTTTAAGCCGGCCGTACAAATTGACGTCGGCCACGGACAAGCTGGTCGCGGCGGCCGGAGTGGCGGCGGTAGCAGTCGCTGGCGCGGCCGGAGTGGCGGCCACAGACTCTTTGACTTCAAAACTGGCCCAAGCAGTTTTTATGTTGGTCTTAGGCGTGCTGGTTGAGCTTAAATAATATTCATAAACGCCCACGGCCAAATTGGTTAATTCAACTTTATGACTAGTGGCTAAAGTATCGCTGCCGGCGTTAGTCAGCGCGGTCTGGCCTGACTTTTTGTAAAAAATTCGTCCGGAAGAAGTTAAGTTGGTTGTCCAGCTTATGGCCGCGGCCTGACCGCTTAAAGCCAGGCTCGGACCGGAAACTAACCTTAAAAAATTATCTTCCGGCGTTACAAAATTTTCCATGATTTCGGTTTTGCTCATAGTACCGTTAACGGAAGTGATGGCGTAAACGTAGTTGATTCCGGGTTTTAAATCGTTGATGGTAACCGTGTGGCCAAGCGCGGCGGCGGTAGCAGCATTTGCTTTATTGGCGTTAACATTATCGTTCGCTTCGCCGTAATTTACCCAGCCCGTGGTTGAGGCGTCAGTCTGCCAGCTCGCTATGACCGTGGTTGAACTGGCGAAAACCAGGCTTTTTGACACCAGAGAAAAATTATCCGCTTCAGCCAGGGTTTTATAAACCGTTGCCGTCGTGGAGGTGGCGTTATTGCCATAATTAGCTTCGGTTAACTGCTTATCTTGGTTGATGGAAAAATTCAAATTAATTTTGCCCGGCTGGCTAAAAGCGCCGTGAAGTTTGTAATTAAAAATGCTGCCCGGATTCAGCGGCGCGGTCAGTCTGGGGTAGGCGTCGGCGGTTAAACCATTCGCGCCGTAATCAAAATAGGGCAAATTGACGCTGAATTCAGTTTGGGAAAAGCCGAGCGCGGAAGTTAAAGAAGTTTTGCCGATATTTTTCAGACCGATGGTGATATCCAGCGGCTCGCCTAAAATTATTTTACTGGCGCTGAAACCGATAGAATCAATCGCTAGGTCGGTATCGGCCGAATTATAAACATTAACTTTCAGAGTTTTTAAATTATTGGCCAGGTTGCTTTCCGCTAAAGTGTCATCCGGGTCAATGGTAAAACTCAAGGTCTTTTCGCCCGCGGCGGTGAATTTGCCTTCGTAGCCATAATAAAGATAGCCGCCGGAATTGACCAACTTGGACATATTGGGCTCGGTTGAAGAAGCGCTGGACACGGTAAAATCAGGAAAGGTTTTTACCAGATTCAAGCCGGTGCCGGAGTATAAATTATATGAGCTGTTATTTTTTACGTTAACTCTGATGTAGCAAATTTGATTGACTGCCGGGGTCGCCGGGTAGACCGTGATGCTGTCCACGGCCAAATCATAACCGGTCACGTTAACGGTTAGGCTGGCTGAATTGTTAAGGCCGGTAGTTTCGGCCAAATAGCCGGTAGGGTCAACGGAAAAATTCACGGACGTGGCGCCGACCTGGCTGAAAACGCCATAAATAGAAAAGGTCAAATAGTCGTTGGTGTTAATGGTCGCGCCTTGGGCCGGCGAAATCGTGGTCGGCGAGTCGGTCCGGTAGCCGGTGGCGCTAATGGTTGATTTTAAAGGAAAATTTAAAACGAAACTATCGCCTAAATTCTTCACCCGGGCGGTAAAAACGCATCGCTGGTTGACTTCGCATTTGGCCGAAGTCAAAACGAACGATTCGGCTTTTAAATCATAAGTTTCCGCTTTGGCCGGAGCGCTAAAAGCCAAGGCGGCGGCCAGTACTGAAAAAATTATTATTAATTTTATTCTCATGATAATATTTTACCATTAATTTACATCTTCAACAATTCCCAGCGGCGTAATTTTATCACTGCCCCGATCGCTACCGCGTAATAAACCGCCACCCCCAGCCAGCTTAAATAACCGATTTCTAAATAAGCGTACGGCGCCTGCGCCATCAGCCTAACGACCAGCAAAATATATTTAGCCAGCGCCAAGCTAGGCAAAAAAAATAAAACCGACAAGCCGGGCATAAGCGCGGCCAAAGGCAAGGCGGCTAAAATCAAAATTGTCAGTATGGGCACGGCCCAAAGCGCGGCCAAATTGGCCAGGGGCGCGATTAAAGAAATTTGGGAAAAATTATAAGCCAAAACCGGCAGAGTAAAAACCTGCGCCGCCAAGGTGATTAAAAGCGCGTCGCTTAGGCCCTTGAATTTAGGCAGTTTAAATTTTTCCCAAACAGCCCCCAATATCGGATAAGCGTAAACCAAACCGGCAACGGCTAAAAATGAAAGCTGAAAACCCACGTCGTCGCGCAATAACTTCGGGTTAAAAGTCAAGAGCACGGCCGCGGTCAGCGCCAGCGAGTTGGTTATTTTATTAAGCCGGCCCAATTTCAGGGCCCAGAGCACCAAAAAACCCATCAAGCCGGCGCGCAAGGCCGAAGCCGGCAAGCCCACCAAAATAATATAACCGGCCAAAACCGCCACGGCCAAATAAAAAGCTTGGCGCCGATCAAGACCGACCGCCAAAAGTACGACCATCACCAGGGCCGCCAAAATACTTACGTTAAAGCCGGACACGGCCATGATGTGAGTTAGGCCGGTTTTTTGAAAATCGTCCCTGATTTTTTGCGGGAGTCCTCTTTGCCCGCCAAAAACGATGGGCCGCGCCAAGCTGGCGGCCGGCTCGCTTAGCCCGGAGTCAATTAGGCCGGTCAACTTCTTTTTCAAAGCGAAAATATTTTTATAAAACCAATTGCCCCGGCTCCTAAAACTAAGGCGAATCTGCGGATAATAGCAAACCGAATAAATATTATAACGGCCTAAGTAGCGGTCATAAGCAAAACCCTTAAATTCTTCCGGCTGCTTGAGCTCGCACTCCAGTTCCAGCCAATCGCCGTATTCATATTCCGGATACAACTCCGTGGTAACTAAAATTTTTCCGGAAACTTCACGACTGGGCAACTGGCTGATTTTTTCCACTTCAATTTCCAGCTTCTGATTACTGTCTCTGATGTCCGGTTCATCGGCTACGAATCCTTGGAGCGACCCGCTTTGGCCGTTATAATGCCAAATTTTATCCGGCGTATCGGCCGGCAAACTAAGGCCGTAGCGCCAGACGGCGAAAAATAAAACCGCGAGCCAAAAAAACCAAGCCGCCGAGCGCTTAAAACAAACCGCCAAAACCAAAAAAAATAAGGCGGCCGTAAACCACCATATTTCTAAGCGCCACCACCAGTCGGGCAAAAATGAGGCCAAAGCAATGCCGCCGATAAAAACCAAACAAGCGATTAAAAAAATTTTTGACTTGGGCAAATCTAATTTCATCTTACTTTCTGTCGTGCTCAAATATAATAAGTTCAGCTCGGGGAAATTGTTTTATCGCGCATACGAAATTGTAGCGATTTTCCTAAAAAATAAAATTTTTTAGGAAAACGCCCGAATTTCGGAGAAGCTTTGGAAAGCAATTTCCCCGAGCTGAACGAAATACGCAGAAATTAATTTCCAGACGAATTAATCACGAACCGCCATTTTTTCCCGGCCCAATAAGGCCCGGCGTAATCTATGCCCACACGGGCGGTTGCTTTAATTTCTCGTGGCTTAACTATTTCTCCTCTGTCCTCCAGCCACAACCTCTTACTTTTAACCGCGTCCAAGCCGTAAAAAGTTTTATCCAGCTTCAAATAGCGGCACAATTTTCCCGGCCCGTTAGCCGTATTTTCAGGCCGGCCAACCGGCGCCTCCAGCGCCCGGATTAAAACGCACTCCGGCTTGCCCGCGCCGGCCGTGGAAAAATTCAGCTGCCAATACATGCCGTAAACCAAATAAATATAAACATGCCCGCCGGTTAGCCACTCCGCCTGATTCCTAACCGTTCGCCTGCCGCCATAAGCGTGCGAGGCTTTATCTTTCGGACCGATATAAGCTTCGGTTTCAATAATTTTACCGGTAATTATTTTTCCATTTTCCAGACGGCGCGCCAAATATTTTCCCAATAAACTCTTGGCCACAAACAGTGTCGGGCGATTAAAAAAATGCCGAGTTAATTTTTTAGCTTTCATTTATAAACTTTATTGAACTGCCGAAACATTATGCCTAAAATTAAGAGTCCTAACAGGCTGAGGCCGATATAGCGGCCAATTTTTCCGTCAAACCAGTCAGTCAGCGGTTCGGCGAAAAAATTTTTTTTCAGTAGCGGCATAGTAATTAAAGCTTTAACTGTTTCCCCGGCCGGAAATTCCTCCTTTTCGCCAACCACCAAGACATATTTACCTTGATTATCCGGGCTGGAAATTTTAACGATATAATACCCGGGCTCGGCCGGCTTTTTCAGCTCCGGCCCCTTAAAATAATTATCCCCGGCATATTCTTCAAAATATTTTTCCCATTGCTCGGCCGGCAAATCAAGCTGGGCGAAATTAACCGCCCGGTCGCCCAATTCCGGCTGATATGCCACTACCGCGGTTTTATCTTTACCCACCCCGGGCAAATCAGGCGCCAATAATTGCAGATACAAATCCTGCGCCTGCTTCAATTCAATTAAATACTGGGCTTCGCTGCCTTTCAGTTCGCCGTAAAATGCCTGCGACACCTCGGGATTGTTGATGACAGTCAATTTATTTTCCCGCAGATAGCGTGGCTGGTGCGCCTGGACGCCGGCTGCCGCCGCAAAACTAACTAAAATTAAAGCGATTGCTAATAAATATCTTCTCATAAAATATTTTATCTAATTCCTATCTTACCACTATCTGCCTAATAATTCCACCATCATATTTACACCAAGCTAAAATATCCTATAATTAAACCATGTCCGCTAAACTGCAAAAAATTCGATTTTATGCTTACTTTTTAGCCTTAGGGCTCCTGTCCGCGCTCTGGCAGCTAATTATGCTGCGCGAAACCTTGACTTCCTGGCGCGGCAATGAATTGTTTCTGAATTTCTTTTTCATCTTCTGGCTAATCTTTACCGGCCTGGGCAGTTTGTTTAAGACAAAAAACTAACGGCCCAAACCCTGGCCAACCTATCAAGTTCTTATTATTTTATTACTTCCCTGATTTTATTATCCTTGTTTTTACTAATCCGTTTACTACCCGGTTGGTTAGGCTTTAACGCCGAAGTGCCGGATTTTACCTTTTCAGTTTTGCTTTTAGCCGTAATCATCCTACCGCTGGGCTTGCTACTGGGGCTGGGTTTTAGTTGGGGCACGCGCTTTTTCTTAAATGACCATAACGCTGATGTTCCGCGTTTAGCCAACCGAGCTTACTTGGTAGAAACTTTCGGCTTTTTTATCGCTAGCTTAGCTTTCAATTTTTGGCTGGTCAGCTTTAACGCTTTTGCCTTGACTCTACTATCCCTGATTTTTTCACTATTTATCGGCTCGCTCTTTATCATTACTAACCAAAATAAAATATTTAAAACAGCGTGGTTGGTTTTAAGCTTGACTGTTATCGGCCTAGGGTTTTATTTTTTGGCCCTAAGCCCGGCTTATGAAATTAAAACCGCCAACTGGCGCTTTCCCCAGGAAACTTTAATCGCCAGCCGCAACTCTACTTGGGGCAATATTGCGGTTACCCAGCGGCAAAACCAATTTAATTTTTATGAGCAAGGCTGGCTGGTCTCCCTGGCGCGTGATTTTGCCGCCAGCGAAGAGCTGGTGCATCTGCCGCTTTTATCTCAAGAGGCGCCGAAAAAAATTCTAATTATCGGCAACGGCTTAAGCGGAGCTTTATTAGAGACCTTAAAGTACGAGCAGGCGGCGATTTACTACGCTGAACCGGACCCTGAATTTCTGCCCACGGTTTATGATTATTTAAACGCTCAAACGCAAAAACAATTAACCAGCGACCGAGTCAACCTTATTAACCAGGACGCCATCGCTTACCTAAAAAATAGCCAAGAAAAATTTGATTTTATTTTATTAAACCTAGGCCAACCCACCACTTACCAAATTAACCGCTTTTACACCAAACAATTTTTCCAGCTTTTAAATCAGCGCTTAACAAGAGACGGGGTTACAGCTTTTAGCCTGCCCTATCATCAGGAAAATTTAGCCAATTTATTTACCAATCAATATCTGACTGCTATCTATCAGCCCTTTAATGAAACGCTAAAAAATAATTTGCTGGTCGCCGGGCAAAAATTAATTTTTATTGGCTTAAAAAATGATAATTTTACTTATCAGGCTTCTTTAGCGGCTGAAAAATTTAAGGACAGAAATCTGGCTACCAATTTTCTTTCCGCCGAATATGTTAAATATGCCCTAACCAATGAGCGCGCCAAAAAACTTTTACAAAATTTTAAAAATACTCGCACTTCAAGTAACGCTGATTTACAACCGATTGCGGTCATAAGGCAGATTATTAATAACACGGAGATAGCCCAGCCGCTATTGAGCCGGCTATTAAACTGGATTTTAAATTTCCGCTGGCTGCTCTTTGCCGTCCTCGCTATTTTGCCCCTGCCGCTCCTGTATTTTGTCAAAAAAAGTTCGGGCCAACGGCCGGAAACAAAAATAAAATTAATCGCCTTGGGCGCCAGCAGTCTAAGCTTAGTCTGGGAAATCATTGTTATTTTCATCTGGCAATTTACCTTGGGACATATCTACAAAGAAATCAGCCTGATTATCGCTTTGGTTATGCTGGGCATTTTCTTGGCTAACCTCCAGCTTTATCTCAAGCCGGTTAACAAAACAAGAGCTTTAAAAATTTACTTGCTCTTATCTTTAATTTTGGCCATGGCCTTATTTATCTTTATCGCTAAGGCAGACAGCTTAAGCCAAAACTTTATCAAAATCATTTTATGGCTTTTGGCTTTTATTGCCGGCTTTTTATCCGGCGCCATTTACCCGCTGGCCAATGCGCTTTATTTGGAAAAAAAGTCAGTGCCGCAAGATGAGACTGGTAGAATTTACGGCTTGGAGCTAATCGGCGGCGCGGTCATTTTAATAATTTTTTCTCTTTTCCTCCTGCCCTGCTGCGGCTTGGCCATGCTCACTGTTTATTTAATTTATTGGCTGGGGTTATTGAATTTTCTTATTGCCATACCCCGGCTACCGCTTCCCCACTAGCGCATTTGCCCTGGGTCAAATTATTTTCCATGACAAAATAGCCTACCCGCTTAATGGCCAACTGGCCGCCCGAGCAATAAGTGTTGTTCCACTTATCCGTTTCAATATTGCCCACATAAACATACTTTAAGCCGTTTTTCTGGGCAATGGCCGCGGCTTGATTCAAAGTATCATAGGGCGTGGGCGCTAAATTTTCCAATTTATAAAGCGGGAAAAAGCGAGAAAAATGTAGCGGCGTGTCTGCGCCCAAATTTTCCTTGACCCAGGAAACTAATTTGCCTACATCTTCCGGGCTGTCATTGCCGCCCGGCACCAATAAATTGGTCACTTCCAGCCAAATGCCATGCTGCTTCAAAGTTTTTAAAGTGTCCAGCACCGGTTCAACCCGGCCGTTGGCTGTATAAAAAGTATAATATTGGTCTGTCATGCCTTTCAGGTCTATGTTGGCCGCATCCAAATAAGGCATAAGCTCGGCCAAGGGTTCGGGCATAATGTAGCCGTTGGAATGCATCACATTTTTTAAGCCTTTGGCGCGGGCTAACTTGGCCGTGTCCAGCATGAATTCAAAAAATATTACCGGCTCGCTATAAGTATAGGCGATGGACTTGGCGCCCTGTTTAAGCGCTTCATCCACCACTTGCTCCGGCGTCATCTCGCGGGCCGTCACTTCATCAACAAACTTCTGCGAAATATCCCAGTTCTGGCAGAACTTGCAACTCATATTGCAACCCGTGGTGGCGATGGAATAAGCTTTGCTGCCGGGCAAAAAATGATAAAGCGGCTTTTTCTCAATCGGGTCGTTATGCACGGCCGCCACCTTGCCGTAAACCAAGGAATAAAGAATGCCCTTGATATTCTGGCGCGCTTTGCATAAGCCGATCTGCCCTGGGACCAACAGGCAGCGGTTGGGGCAAAGATTACAGCGGACATAATTATTGTCCAACTTCTCAAAAAAACTGGCCACTTTTAAATTAGAGATGTCGGCCTGCTGCTTTAATGACCGCTCGCGGTTAATAACCACTAAAATAGCCAGCGCCACTACGGCAAGAAAAAAAATCGCGGCCACGATTTAAATTACTCGGCTTTTTGCCATATGATATAGATATGACTGAAGTAATCTTAAGCGCCCTGGCTTTGGGTTTTTCCACCGGAGTTTCCTGCTTGGCAATCTGCACGCCGTTTTATCTACCTTATTTAATCGCCGAGCAGAGAAAAATCAAGACTAATTTTCTTGAATTCGCCGAACTGTTACTGGGCCGCTTGCTCGGCTATCTTTTATTCGGCTTAGTCTTCGGCTACTTGGGCAAAATTATCAACCTGGGCTGGGTCAGCAGTTTAAGCACAGTGTCTTTGGGAGCTTTGTCCTTATTTATCATACTCTATAGCCTTAATTTTTTCAAAATTAAACACCTGTCTTTGGCTTGCCACTGGGAAAAAATTAAAACCGTCAAACCGCCGTTTCTCATCGGCTTATTGACCGGCGTTAATGTCTGTCCGCCGTTTCTTCTATCCTTGAATTACATTTTTATTTTAGGAGACGTGGTCAAAGGCTTGGTTTATTTCTTGTTTTTCTTTTTGGCCACCAGCGTATTTTTTATCCCCTTGGTCTTTTTGGGCAAATTAAGCTACTTTAAAGAATTCCAATTCCTGGCACGCCTGACCATGCTGGTTGTCGGGCTGATTTTCTTCAGCTATTCAATTTATAACAGTACTTACGCACTTTGAAAATTTAGCTTAGATAAAATGTTATCAGCGATTTTAAAGTCAAAACTGCATTTTCTCTTAATTTGATAAATTGACTTGCCGGTAAGGTATTGCTCATTTTTTAAAACAGCATAAGCCATCAAACAAAGATGAAAATGCGCCGACTGGGCGATTAGTTTTCTGGATTCGCATTGGTCAAGGCCGAGTTTGGAATGAAGCAGGCGAAAGACAGTTTCAATTTCCCATCTGGATTTGTACTGCGCTAGCAATTCCTGTTTAGACAATTTAAGGTTAGAAGCGGCGAAGTATTTCTTGCCGTGTCTGACAATCAATACTTTTAATCCGCCGGCGATCTTGCCCTCCATTATCCAATAGGGATGGCGCTGGATTTCTTTTAACGGGACGCCGCAGAACAGACGATTCGGTTTTAATCTGGTTACGAAGCGCCATTTGAATTCTCTAATTTTTTTCATCAGTTTCTCGGAGGCGTACCAGGAATCAAAAACCACATAACAAGGCCGTATTTTCAGTCGTTTCGCTACTTTCAAGAGTTCAATCGCTAAATCAATTTTTGTCTTGCCAGAGTATGACTTGTAAATTCTCAACCCGATAGGAACGGTCGTTTTGCCGTTCGTCCAGATTAGCGCCACGATGTTTAGGCCAATAATGCTTTTGCCGATTTTTGAGTCATAGATCCAAGCCAGATTTTCAATCTTTTTGGCAAAGGTTTTGGAAATAATGGTGTCGTCGATTATGAGCCAGCCGCCACGCAGCTTGCCAAAGATTCTCAAGGAGAAATTATTTAGGAGTGTTTGCCAATTTAATTTCTCATTATTGAGAATCCTTGTGAGGTTGTCGTGGGAACGACCGCTTAAACCGGACAAGGAGACGCAATTGGCATTTTCAAAAACGCACATTAGCCCTTTAAAGTAGGCGATAACATTTTTAGGTAAAGACATACTTTTGTTTTTATTTTATAGTTTTTATTAGTCTTTACCTTAATTTTACTTTATTTTAGCTAAATTTTCAAAGTGCGTAAGTCCTGTTTATAATATTCTAACTAATCAAACTTTTTGGAATTATGCCGGATTATTTAATTAAACTCAATCGAGTTTCCGCTTGGCTCTTGGTGGCCATGATGCTCATTTATTTTTTCACCGGTTTTGACATTGTCAAAAATCTCTGGAACCCGGTTTTTAGCCGTTATCTGCATAACCAAATTCTGCCTTTACCCACTATTATTTTAGTAGCTATCCACACTTTAATTGGCCTAAAAATATATTTGCTTAGAAATCTACTGGACAATAAATTTTTAAATAATCTTCTCCTAACCGTCGGCTTAATTATTTTTGCGATTTTCATTTATTTTTTAGATAAAAAATCAAGCCCCGCTTATTTTGTTTATTTTGTTTTATTGTTTTTTAGTTTTCTTGTTTTTTTGACTCCGCAAATATGCTTCCATAAAGCCGTCCAGCTCGCCATCCAAGACGCTTTGAATGTCTGAAGTTTCATAATCAGTGCGATGGTCTTTGACCATTTGATAAGGCTGCATCACATAAGAGCGAATTTGCTTACCCCATTCAGCCTTTTGCGCTTCGCCGCGCAAGGTTTTCTCCTGACTTTGTTTTTTTTCTTCTTCCAGTTTAAAAAGCTTAGCTTTTAAAATTCTAATAGCAGTTTCCCGGTTTTGGTGCTGGGAGCGCTGGGTTTGGCAGGCCACTACGATACCGCTTGGCTTATGTAAAAGGCGCACCGCGGTTTCCACTTTGTTGACGTTTTGTCCGCCCGCGCCCGAGGAGCGGAAAGTGGAAATTTTCAAGTCGCTATCTTTTATTTCTATAGCCTCGGCTTCAGGTAGTTCGGGGATAACTTCCAGCAGGGCGAATGAAGTATGGCGCATCTGCTCGGCGTCAAACGGCGAGATGCGCACCAACCGGTGCACGCCGGATTCGCTTTTTAAATAGCCGTAAGCCCAGTTGCCCATAATCCGATAGCTGGCACTTTTGATGCCGGCTTCATTGCCGACATTGCGGTCAACTAATTCGGCACGCCAGCCTTTTTTTTCCGCGAAACGCAAAAACATGCGCTCTAAAATTTGCGCCCAGTCCTGCGCGTCCACTCCGCCCGTGCCCGCGTGCAGGGAAATAATAGCATTGCTGCTGTCATACTTGCCGGAAAACAAAACTAAAAATTCCAAGCTGGAAAATTTCTGCTTAAGCTCCTCGTATTTTTTAACCGCCTCATCGCTGATTGACAGATCATTTTCCCTGACGGCTTCAGCCACCAATTGCTCTAAATCAATAATTTGCTTTTTTAAATTTTCCCATTTTACAACTTCTTTTTCTTCGCTTTCCATGGTTCTGCTTATTTCCACGGCGCGATTTTTGTCTCGCCAAAAATTTTCTTTATTCATTTCCTTTCTCAAATTTTCAATTTTGATTTTTGCATTTTCAATTTTTAAAAGCCTCCAGGTATCCAGGAGTTTTTCTCTTAATTCCTCTATTTGTTTTAATAAATTTTCCATGGTTTAATTTTAGCCTTTTAACCCGTGAAAATCAAGCCAAAATATATTATAAATTAATCATCTTATAAGTTTGTTTGATAACGGCTTGAGGGTCAGGATCGGCAAAAATCGCTGATCCCATAACTAAAAAGTCGGCGCCGGCTTCAGTTAACTTTAAAATATTTTGCGGCTTCACTCCACCGTCAACCTCTATCTTAACTTCAGGCTGCTTTTGCCGCAACGCCATAATTTTAGAGATAACCTCCGGCTTCATCGTCTGGCCACCAAAACCGGGACAAACGCCCATTAACAGCGCCAAATCAATCTCGCCGATTAAATTATCTAAAACGGAAATCGGCGTATCCGGGTTAAGGGCAAGTCCAAATTCTTTTCCCCGTGCGCGAATTTCCCGCGATAAATCGGCAATGTTGGCTTTTACTCCATTCGCTTCCCAGTGCAAAATTATCCGAAAAATTTTTCGCGCAGCCAGCCAGCGGCTTAAAATCCGCCATGGCTCTTCAACCATTACATGCGCTTCAAATGAATAACCCCACCGCAAGCGGATGGGGTTTCCAAACCGGTCGCAATGGTTTTTGATTTAAAATAGTTTTAACTGTTCAAAACCTTTGTGGTCAGTTTCCTTGCCCTGGTTTGTTATATACCGTTTAATTATATCCGTAGTTGTGCCATCGCCCACCGTGCCGACATAATAGCCATCGCCCCAGAATTCACCGCCCCACAACCGCTTTTTCACTTCGGGAAATTGCCTAAATATCTGCCTGCCGGAAATGCTTTTCAGAATATTCACAATTTGCGAGGGCGAAAATCTTGGTGGAGCGGAAATGAAAATATGAACATGATTGCCGTCCGTACCCAGAGAAATTATTTCAAAACCGTATTTTTCAGCAATTTCCCTAATTATTTTACCCACACTATCACTGATTTTTACATCCGCCAGAATATCATGTTGATATTTTACAATCCAAACAAAATGATATTTTATTATATACCGCACATGGGCGGCTATGGAATATTTTGGCATATGCCACGATTATACCATAACTCGCTTACGCGTGTAGGGGAATATCCCCCTACGACCCCCTTAAAATGTTCCCCACCCCAAGGGGATGGGGTAAATGACTAATAAAATATCGGTTTTTATTTTTTCTAAATCCTCCAGCTTGTCCCAAGTTTTATTGTTGACAAAAATACCGTCCATCACATCAATCTGGACGGTTTCAACGCAAGCGTCAACGAGTTTAACTTTTTCCTCAAGCTCATGAAAGCTTTTGGGGATAACCGCCGGGATAATTTCGGCCATAAATAAAAATTTACGCTTAAATTTTCAATCTGGCTAATCGCCAAAATAATTCATCTAATTTTATCTTAATCTGTTAATGTCCAAAAATCAAGCATAAAAAACATTTCTGTCATTGCGAGGAGTGAAGCGAAGCGTAATGACGAAGCAATCTCTGGTTTACTCCGCTCGCCTTTGCCCAGCTCCATGGTGGCGACAGATAGGCCGCATGCGAAAATAAAAAAACCCGGCAGCTTGAGTGCAGGGTTCTATTTAATCTTTGGGTCCTAATTCCCTCCTTGGCCGATAATCTCAATGTTCTTAGAATCAACCCAAAAAGCCTTATCGTCAGACTCTTCGTATCTTACCAAAATCATTCCCCCCTTGAATATATAAGGGATAATTTTCTTGCCATTATATCTGGCTTCCGAACTACCTCTTTCTCTTAACTTATTAATCTTTTCTCTTCTGATTATTTCTATCTCTGTCATTTTTTTGCCACTCACATTTTCATATTCCTTAACTTTTGCCAGCCTGGCGACTAAATCATCGCAGCCCGTCTCCCGACAAGATTTGATTAAATCGGCTAGTCTATCGGGGTGGCATTTTTCTTGTCCGCGTAAAACTTTCATAACTATATTCCTTAATAAATCTGTTGCATCCATATTTACCACCCCCCCCTTTTTTAGTGTGCATTAATTTGAATTCTATTATAGTCTCATAAATATAAAATGTCAAAAACAGCGCATTGGGACATCTAAAATGTAACTTTCCCCTGTTCGGTTGGGTCATATAAAATGTCAAAAACAGCGCATTGGGACATTTAAAATGTAACTTTCCCCTGTTCGGTTGGGTCATATAAAATGTAACCATAAAATTAATTAATAATGGTTACAAATTTATGACCGCTATGACTAAAAAAGAGCTGGTTTCAACAATTAAAAGCAGGTATTTAAAAACAGACAAGGAGGGCAAAGGCAAGATTTTAGATGAATTTTGTCAGAATACGGGGTATAATAGAAAATATGCCACCAGGATACTGCAGGCCGGCTACGATAACAATCGAGCCAGAGACAGGGGCAGAAAACCCAGAAAAAAGATTTACGGCAGTGAAATAATCTTGCCGGTGATTAAAATTTGGGAACTGCTGGAATATCCCTGCGGCCAGAGATTGAAGCCGTCGCTCATCCCAATGGCTGACGCTCTGGCCAGATGCAGTGAATTAAAAATCGATGGCGACATTAAATGCCGATTGGAAACTATCAGCGCCAAGACATTAGATCGCAGATTGAAAAAAGAAAGAACCTTGAGGCGGCTGAACAGAAGCCGCGGTACTACCAGACATGGTTCATTGCTCAAATCGTCCATCCCGATCAGGATAACCGACTGGGACACGGCCAAAGTTGGTTTCGCGGAAATTGACACGGTGGCGCACAACGGCGGCGACCCGTCAGGAATGTTCATTTATTCGCTGGATATGGTGGAAATCTCGGTTGGCTGGTCGGAGCAATATGCGGTTATGGGGAAAGGCGAGACCGGCATAACCAAAGCGATTGATGAGATTAAAATAGATTTGCCCTATGATTTGCTGGGATTGGACTCTGATGGCGGCAGTGAGTTCATCAACTGGCATATGGTCAGATACTGCGGCCGGAGCAACTTGCTTTTTACCAGATCTAGGCCGGACCGGAAAAACGACAACGCTTATGTGGAGCAGAAAAACAATACTCACATTCGGCAGAGGCTGGGCTACGGGCGCTACGACACCAAGGAGCAATTAGACGCTATCAATGATTTGTACCGGAACGAGCTGAGGCTGTTTGATAACTTTTTCAGGCCGGTAATGAAAATAGCCTCTAAGGAAAAAATTAACAATTCGGTTTGCCGGAAAAAATATGATATTGCCAAAACGCCTTACCAGAGATTATTGGAATCCAAACAAATCAGCCGGAAGCAAAAACAGGAATTAACTGAAATTTATCTATCCCTAAATCCGGTAAAGTTAAAAAATATTATTGATCAAAAAATCAAAATAATTAGAGAAATGCAAAGTTAGAAATTATATGTCCTAACAAGAGAACCAAAGTTACATTATTAAATGTCTAAATGCGATCAAATAGTAATTATACCTGTCTTGATATAACTTGGCTATTTTTAAATCAGTTTTCTCGGCTAATTTCTTCAAGTCATAGCCAATAAAAGCGTGATAATAGCGTTGGCTGATTTTTTCGCCTTTGGCGTTTTTCCAGTCAAACAAAATGTCGCCCCAAGCCATCTGGTTTTTGCCAATCAACTTAAGCCAGCCATATTTTATAATTAATTTTCTAAACTTTTTTTGCTTCCATAAATTCCAAACCGTTAAAATTATTTTCCCGCCAGGTTTTATTTTATTTTTTATCTGTTCTAAAGCCTTAAGGCGCAAATCTTTACCAGGCAAATGATGCAAAACCGCCACGCAAAAAATATAATCAAAATCACGCTCCGGCAGTTTATCTAACTCTAAGATATCAGCGACTACCCATTTGTCATTAGTAATATCTGTAGATTTGGCCATTTAAGCCAAAATTCTGCCTGTGCGTTACACGCAGACAGGAAAGCTACAGATATTATGCAAACACAAGCTGAAATTAAATTAAACCCGTTGCGGTATTATCTTTCGCCCGGAGCTAAGAAAAAACAAAAATGGATGTATCTAGTAAAGTGTGAATTCGATAATAACATTTCACCGGCGGCTAACCGAATTGGCATCTCTCGAACCTGGCTGTCGCAAGTCCACGGCTGCTGGAAAAACAGCCATGAAGACCAGAGAAGCCTGGAGCCGGAATCAAGAGCGCCGCGCGATACGAGCAAACGTAAACGGATTGATAAAAAAGTTGAAAACAAAATTGTTGAAATCAGAAAAAAATATCAGCCCTGGGGCAAAGATAAATTATCGGTCATTTTAAGCAGAGAAAAAAAGCCAAGACAAAGCCGTTCGCTATCGCGGCGATAAACAACGACTAGTCCTGGCTATACTGAACTGGTAGGGATTGACATTATATTTTTTGGTAAAACTTTTTTATTAACTTGATTTTTGTGTTGATTGTTTCGATTTAATATATTATTGGTTACTCCGTTACTCCAATATAAAATACATGGTGCAGCTTATTGGTATTTATGTAAACATAATAATTTCTTTTTAATCGCTCGCAATGACAAAATGGCTTATTCCAAATGCGCCCTTTTTTCCCATTCCCCAACCTGCTCCCTTAAAGCCGGCCAGCGGCTTAATTCCTGGTCGATGGCCATGATTTTTACGGCTTGCTCTCTGGCTTGCTTCATTAAGGCGTAATCAAACAGCGATGCCATTTTCAGTTCCGGAAAACCTTTCTGCTCAATGCCATAAACTTCGCCCGGTCCCCTGAATTTTAAATCCATTTTGGCTAATTCAAACCCGTTATTACATTTTACCACGGCCGCCAGCCTTTTTAAAGTTTTTTCCGCGTCCGAATCGGCGAACAGAAAGCAATATGATTGATAGACGCTTCGGCCGACGCGGCCGCGAAATTGGTGCAGCTGCGCCAAGCCGAAGCGGTCGGCTCCTTCCATCATCATGATGCTGGCATTGGGCACGTCCACTCCCACTTCCACCACTGAAGTAGAAACCAAAATTTGTATTTTATTGTCCAAAAATTCCGACATTATTTTTTCTTTGTCTTTAGGCTTGAGCCGGCCGTGTAGCTTGCCGATATTTAAATCCGGAAATATTATTTTTTTAAGCCTTTGGTATTCTTCCTCCACCGATTTAACGCCCAGCTTGTCGGACAGGTCAATCAAAGGACAAATTACGAATACCTGCCGGCCGGCCTTAACTTGCTCGCGAATAAACTGATACGCTGCGGCCCGCTTATTTTCCTCAACGATTTCAGTAATGATTTTTTTCCGCTCTTTGGGCATTTCGTTAATTATGGACAGATCCAAATCACCGTACAAGGCCAAAGCCAAGCTTCTGGGAATGGGCGTGGCGGTCATGGAAAGCAGATGCGGCATTAAATCGCCGCCGTTTTTAGCCACTAAAGCTTTTCTCTGCTCCACGCCGAAGCGATGCTGTTCGTCAATCACGGCTAAAGCCAGCTTGGCAAATTTAACATCTTCTTGTATTAAAGCGTGAGTACCAATAATAATATCGGCACCATTAATTATATTTTTTGCGTTTAATTTTATTTTTTGGTTACTGGGATTTGGAATTTGTTTGGTTATTGGGATTTGGACATTGGTCATTTCCTTCTGGCTTCTGGTTACCAACCCCACCTTAACATTAAAATTTTCCAGCAAACGACATAATGTGTCATAATGCTGCCTGGCCAGTATCTCCGTCGGCGCCATCAAGACCGCCTGTTTTTTATTCAACGCCGCGTTAAGCATGGCGATCACCGCCACCAAAGTTTTGCCGCTTCCCACCTCGCCTTCCAACAGCCTGGACATAGGCCGATTTTTGGCCAAGTCCTGTAATATTTCCCAGGCCGCTTTTCTCTGCGCGTCGGTAAGTTTAAAAGGCAAGCCGTCAACGAACTTTTTAGTCGCCTTCTCGTTAAATTCAATCACCGACGCCCGGCTCAAAGCCAAATTTTTCTTTATTAATTGCGCCTGAAGCTGAATTAAAAAAAGCTCGTCAAACGCCAAGCGCTCGCGAGCTTTTTTTATGTCTAAATCATTTTTAGGAAAATGAATTTTTCTGACGGCCTCGGCTAAATTTATGAGCCCAACGCTTTTCTTAACTTCCCAAGGCAACCAATCTGCCACTTGGCCCGCCAAATTTATAATCTGCTTAATTAAAAACCTTACCTGCTTATGCGTTAAATTCGCGGTCAAATGATAATTCGGCACCAGGCCTTGAGTATGAATCGCAAAACTGCCCCCTTTAACAAAAGGGGTTAGGGGGATTTTTTCATACGTCGGCGACATCATCACCAAACCGCCATAATTATCTTCCACTTTGCCGGCTAACGATACTTTGTCGCCCACGCGCAGATTACGGGCTAAAAAAGGCTGATTAAACCAAATGACTTTTAACGTTTCCGTGCCGTCGCTTATCAAAGCCTCGGTAATATTCATTCTTTTTTTCCAGCTGCGTTTATTCTGGATTAATTCAATCTGGCCGACCACGTTAGCGCTCGCGCCGGCTTGTAATTTTTCAATTGGCGTTAAATGGGTAAAATCATCATAGCGAAAAGGAAAATAAAACAACAAATCGCGCACGGTCGCCACGCCTAATTTTTTCAATTTTTTGGCCGTGGCCGCGCCCACGCGGTTAGTGTTGATAATATCGGTTTCCAGAGTTAGCATGTGCGCCCAAGAGGAATTGAACCTCTATTTCAAGCTCCGGAGGCTTGCGCTCTATCCTTTGAGCTATGGGCGCAGATGATATGTATCGTACACAACTAACCTTTATAACATTATACCGAGGAAGCAAAAATTTATCTGCCCCTTCGCCGGCCGAAATTAGGCCGGGAGCGCGGCGCGACCGAACGGCCGAAACTCATGGTCCGGCCGTATCGCCTGACGTATGGACGCGTATTAGCCTGCTCAAGCTCGGCAAATTTCTTCAAAGTTAGTTTTTTATTTATCAGCCTTTCAATGCTTCTGACATCTTTTCCCTGACTGGGCATGGCGAAGGAAATCGCCTTGCCGATTTTACCAGCCCGGGCGGTGCGGCCGATGCGATGGACATAATCCTCCGAATCGTCCGGCAAATCATAATTTACCACCAGCTCAATGTCCGAAACGTCAATACCGCGCGCGGCGATGTCTGTGGCTATGAGAATTCTATATTTTCTTGATTTAAATCCGGCCATGGCTTCGCAACGCTGGTTAAATGACAGATTGGAGTGGATTTCCGCCACTTGATGCCCGCTTTGCTCAAGATTTCTCGCCAAATTTTTGGCGCCATGCTTAGTGCGGGTAAAAATTAAAACCGAACCCTTATACTCATGAAGTATTTTTTCCAACTGACCGCGCTTGTCTTCTTTTCTCATGACATAAACTTCCTGGTCAACAAATTCAACCGTGGTGCCCGGAGGCGCAACTTCAATGTGGATGGGCATGGTCATATGCGCCGAGGCTAATCTTAAAATCGCCC
>Ga0210006_1000505_pt1 | contig 30584 bp, 27 predicted proteins | sample CryGey02umfilter_2_FD_185452 | JGI IMG/M metagenome (GOLD analysis project Ga0210006, IMG submission 185452) | Groundwater microbial communities from aquifer in Utah, USA - Crystal Geyser 4/10/14 0.2 um filter (SPAdes) (version 3) | ecosystem: Environmental > Aquatic > Deep subsurface >... | reverse complement strand
TCGAAATAAAGCAAAAAATATTTTGGCAACTGCTAAAATTATTCACGACTCGTATGGCGACAAAGTGCCAAAGACGATGAATGAAATGCTTGAACTACCTGGTGTTGCGCGAAAGACGGCAAACGTAGTTTTGGGGTATAAATATGGGGTTGTGGAGGGGGTGGCAGTTGACACCCATGTGCGAAGATTGAGCAATCTCTACGGACTTACCAGTGAACAGAACCCAGATAAGATCGAAAAAGATCTGATGAAATCGCTTCCTCGCCGCGAATGGGTAGAATATACGATGAGGATGGTGGCATACGGCAGGCAATATTGTCCGGCAAAAAAACACGATCACAAAAACTGTCCGATATACAAAGCCCTTATAAAAGTGAAATTATCCCCAGTAAACCAATCGCAATAAGTCCATATTTTGCGACTTTTTTAATGGATTCTTTTTCAATAATCCCAAGGAATTTGCTTGATTCTTTATTTGCCATAATTAATTAGTATCCTAACGGTCATATCTATCCTTGATTATCTCAATATTTCCATCTTTTATTAATACGTATTGCGCTAACCCATGACACATAATACCTGAGTTAATGAAGTTTAGTGACCAATCAACTTCGGGACTATGGGTATGACCAAAAATGAAATATGAATGGTCTGATTTGTTGGGAAGATGTTTTTTCAGTTTTCTATTATTCTTTATGAGAAGCTTTTGATAGGTATCTCCTGAAATGTGAGCGATAATTCTTTCTGTGAACTTTACAAACTTTGAGATCCTTCGAAAATAGGGAGAATTTGCATTAATATTATTTAATTCTGTTGGAAAGTATCGCTGACCATGTTCTATGGTAAATATCTTCCCTTCTTCAATAAACGTATGTGACATCGATTGTATATCAGAAAAATGTTTGATTCGATCAAGATCGTTCAGTCTTTGAGAATCGTGATTGCCGAAAATATAAATTGTCTTTTTTTTCTTGAGAAGTGGAAATAGTTTGTTCCATTTTGAGTTAAAAAATTGGTCAAAAGAAATAATGAATCCATCCCAAAAATCACCATTAATAATCACCTGATCGGAGGAAGATATTATATGATGAAGATATTTGAATTTATTTTCTTCAAATTGTTGCGTGAGATGCGAATCCGAAAAAATAAGCGTTTTCATGGTATGAGATCAAATAACATGTCTATCCTACTCATATGAATATTTGATTGCAACGGTGATTATTTAGTTTGCATGCCCGCAATGACATTTTTTGGCACCTCTTCGTAGTGAGATGGTTCCATGTAAAATACCCCTCGTCCTTCAGTCAGAGATCGAAGAACGGTTGCATAACCAGAAAGCTCTGCAAGTGGAGCGTATGCTTTGATTATAGTGACTTTGTTTCGGTTTTCAGTTCCAAGAACTTTTCCCCGTCTGCTTGAAATATCTCCAATTGCGGTACCCATAAAATTATCAGGAACAGTCACTTCAAGCTTCATAATTGGTTCAAGAAGCGTCATGCCTGCACTTTTCACTCCATTTTGAACGGCCATAGTTCCAGCAATTTGGAACGCAATATCTGATGAGTCGATATCGTGATAGGATCCATCATAGAGTTGAATCTTGAGATCAGTTACGGGAAATCCAAGGAGTACACCCTTTTCAAGTGCTTGAATCACACCTTTTTCTACCGATGAGATAAACTCAGAAGGAATTGTTCCTCCTTTAATTTTGTTTTCAAAAATAAAACCTTCTCCTCGTCCCAATGGCTCAAGTCGAATCATACAGTGTCCATACTGTCCATGTCCTCCGGTTTGTTTGATGTATTTACCTTCTGCTTCAACACTCTTTGTTATGGTTTCTTTGTATGCAACTTGTGGTTTGCCAATATTTGCATCAACTCCCATTTCTCGTTTCATGCGGTCAACCAAAATTTCAAGATGAAGTTCTCCCATTCCCGCCATGATTGTCTGATTTGTTTCATGATCAACTTTGACGCGAAATGTTGGATCTTCGTCAGAAAGTCGCTGAAGTGCATACGAAAGTTTTTCTTGATCAGATTTTGTTTTCGGCTCAATGGCAAGAGAGATGACTGGATCAGGAAATGTAATTTGTTCAAGTTGAATAGGATGATCTTCGTCAGCTAAGGTATCCCCCGTTTTAGACTCTTTTGGTCCAACAAGTGCGACAATTTCTCCCGAATATGCTTCGTCAATTTCTTCTCGTTGATTTGCATGCATGAGAAGGATGCGACTGACTCGTTCTTTTTTGCCACTATTTACATTGTAGGCATATGATCCTGATTTGAGAGTTCCAGAATAAATTCGTGTATAGGTAAGTTTTCCAACGTGTGGATCAAGTTGAATTTTAAAGGAGAGGGCTGAAAATTTTTCGTTTGGCTCAAGTTGTCGAATAACTTCTTCTCCTGTGTCAGGATTTAATCCTTTTACTTCTTTGAGATCTTTCGGCGATGGAAGATAATCATTGATTGCATCAAGAAGTGGCTGAACTCCTTTATTTCTTAATGATGTACCAGCGTAAACGGGAATTATCTTGTATCCAATAACTGCTTTTCTCAGCGCTGCTTTCATCTCATCAACTTCAAGTTCTTCTCCATTGAGATATTTTTCAAGGAGTGCATCATCTGTCTCTGCGATTTGTTCGATCATTCGTGCACGAAATTTTTTTGCTTTGCCTAGTACTTCCTCAGGAATCTCATCGAAAACATCAAATTCAATTCCTGATTCATCCTTACCCCAAACTAATGCCTTCATGGTAAGAAGATCAACAACTCCTTTGAACGTGTCTTCTTTTCCAATAGGATAAACCATGATGATTGGCGTCGCGCCTAGTCTGTCTTCAATTTCTTTTACTGTACCTTCAAAATTTGCACCAAGCTTGTCCATTTTATTAATGAATGTTAGTCGCGGTACTTTATATTTGTCTGCTTGTCGCCACACTGTTTCTGATTGAGATTGTACGCCTTCTTCAGCATCAAAGACAACGACTCCTCCATCAAGAACACGAAGAGAGCGCTCAACTTCAGCCGTAAAATCAACATGGCCCGGAGTATCAATGATATTGATGCGCATTCCTTTCCAAAAGGTTGTGGTTGCTGCAGAAACAATGGTAATTCCTCGTTCTTTTTCTTGCTCCATCCAATCCATCTGAGTACTTCCTTCATCAATATCGCCAATTTTGTAGCTTCGCCCTGTATAAAATAGAATACGCTCAGTTGTGGTTGTTTTGCCAGAATCAATATGTGCGATAATGCCGACATTTCGGATCTTATCCTGAGTGACATTGCGATTTTTTGAAGTGATGGTATTTTGAGGGGCCATAGTATGAATGAATTACTAAATCCTAATTGTTGAAATTAATCTCAAAGCACGTATTAATTTTGAGAACCACAAACATTAGAGTGAGTGGATCAAAGAATAATTATGCAAAGAGAATTCTTCGGTAAAATTTATTTTACCATTTTAGATGAGAAAAGGCTTTGTTTTGCGCAGCCAATTTTTCTGTTTGTTGTCGTTTTGCAAATGCAGGGCCTTGCCGTTTTGCAGCTTCCTTGATTTCTTCAGCAAGTTTTAAATCAAAAGAGTGGAACTCTTTATTTGATCGAGCTTGCGCTGCTTCGATAATCCAGTTAAGTGCAAGATAAATTTTTCTATCTTCACGTATATCTGTTGGGACAAGATATGATGCGCCCCCAAGTCTTCGCGGTCGTACTTCTTTATCAGGGGTAACATTAGAAATTGCTTTACTTAATGTTACTAATGGATCATTGTCTTCTTTTTTGATATTTTCAAGCATAGAATAGACGAGCTGTTCAGCAACGGTTTTTTTCCCATCTTTCATGATGTAGTTTATGAGCTTTGCAACCTCAAAACTTTTATACACCGAATCAGGACTTGCTGTTTGTCGTTTATATTGATGTCTTGGCATTATTATTTTTCAATGTTAATTTATTATTTAGCTTTTTTTGGCCTCTTGGTACCGTATTTTGAGCGAGATGTTTTTCGAGCATCCACGCCACTTGTATCAAACTTATTTCTCACGATGTGGTACTTAACACCAGGAAGATCTTTGACGCGTCCTCCTTGAACAAGCACAATTGAATGCTCTGCCAAATTGTGTCCCTCCCCAGGAATGTACGCAGTAATTTCCATACGATTTGAAAGTCGTACTCTTGCTACTTTTCTGAGTGCTGAGTTAGGTTTTTTTGGAGTCATAGTACGCACTATAGTACATACTCCTCTCTTCATTGGGCTTTTGGTCTCGACGTATCGACGCTTGACGGCATTAAAGTTGCTCTTCAGTGCTTTCGCTCTCGACTTGTTCGTCTTCTGTGACCGACCCTTCCTCACTAGTTGGTTGATCGTTGGCATATTGCTTTGTAAACTGTAAATAATATTTATCTATAAGATCTTTGGTGACCGGAATTAAACGTCCAATTATAACATTCTCTTTCAAACCCAGCAAGTTGTCTACTTGTCCTTGAATTGCGGCCTTGCTCAAAACGCTGGTTGTCTGCTCAAATGATGCAGCTGAGAGCCATGAGTCTGTATAGATTGACGCACGTGTAATCCCGAATATGGTGACTTTTCCAACAGCTGGTTTTCCACCAATTGCTAGAGTCTTTTTATTTTCTTCATCAAATCGAACACGAGACACAACCTGATTCTTGGTAAACGCGGTGTCACCTTCATCTTCGATTGCGACCTTATCACTCATTTTGCGAATGATAACTTCGAAATGTTTGTCGTGAATTGCGATTCCTTGTGATTCATACACATCTTGTACTTCATTCAAAAGATATTGCTGTGCAAAATGTAAACCTTTGATGCTCAAAATATCTCGAATATTCAAATATCCTTCAGAAAGCTGTGTGCCAGATGGGATCATATCGCCATCTGCAACTTTCAGTTTCTGAGTCGTTGGAATTGAAAATTCAGCAGGGTCTTCTTGAGTGTTTGTTGGGGTTACCGTGACATTAAACATATCTCGTTCAGTATCTTCAGTTATAGAAACCTTTCCGGCAACTTCAGTGATTGGTGATACTACTTTTGGATTTCGCGTTTCAAAAAGTTCTTCTACACGGGGGAGTCCTTGTGTCACATCTGAGATGACGATTCCTCCGAAATGGCGGACACGCATAGTAAGTTGCGTACCAGGCTCTCCAATAGATTGAGCGGCAATAACACCTGCTGGTACACCAACCTCGACAAGATCCTGTGTTGAAAGATCAATTCCATAGCATTTTTGACAAATGCCAATTTTTGATCGACAAAAGAGGGGAGATCGGACGGTAACATGGTCGATATTGTTTTCAGAAATAATTTTTTGCGCTTCAGCTCGAAGCATAGTTCCTTTTTCAATCAGAGTTTTACTTCCCTTTTTGATAGGTTCTGCAGAGTATCTACCTTCAATTCGAAGAAGTAACTTGTCTCCACGTTCTCCTTGAGTTGTGATTTCAAGACCTTTGTCCGTCTCACAATCTTCTTCTCTGATGATCATATCGTGCGCTACATCATGAAGTCTTCGTGTCAAATATCCTGCATCAGCTGTTTTCAAGGCTGAATCGGTAAGTCCTTTTCGAGCACCGCGTGCTGAAATGACATATTCAAAGATATTGAGACCTTCTCGATAATTTGATTTTGTTGGAACTTCGATAATTTTACCCATTGGATCAACAACCAAACCCTTCATTGCTGAAAGTTGTTTAAGCTGTTCTCGAGAAGCACGTGCTCCTCCTGATCGAATGATGATCTTTACGGGATTTTCATCATCGATTTCATTCCACGTTTTGTCAGCAAGATCTTCAGTTACATCAATCCAAAGTTTATTTGTAATTCGTTTTTTCTCATCTAATGTGAGGAGTCCTTGATTGAAATTTTCTTGAATTCCTGCAACTTCACCTTCGGCTTTATGAATGATTTCATTTTTATCGGCAATGATTTTGCAGTCAAAAATTGAAACAGAAAGTCCACAAGACATTGTTGCTCCCCAAAATCCAAGCGTTTTTATTTTGTCAATTATCTGTCCAACTTCTTCTTGAGTAAGATGTTTCATTGAGGTAACAATAAGATCTTTTATCCCGCCGGCAGTAACATCTTCATTAACATATTCAATCACATCGGGAAGCGTTTCATTAAACATAATACGACCAACAGAAGAAACAATGGTCTTTCCCTCAATATGGACGTGAACAGGTTGTCGCAGTGTCACCTTATCAAGATAATAGTTTTTGAGTGCTTCGTCGGGATTTGAAAAAATCTTCATTTTTTGTACGTCTTGCTCAGCATGTTTATCAATGGTTGTCAGATAATATACACCAAGTGCCATTTCTTTGTTTGGAATCACGATTGGTGAACCATCGGCGGGTTTCAGGAGATTTTGATAGGGCAACATTCGAGTTTTGACCTCTTCAATTGCTTTTTCAGATAATGGGACAAATACTCCCATAGCATCTCCGTCGAAATCTGCATTATATCCGGAACAGACGGTTGGATGAAGTTTAATAGCATTATCATCAGTCAAGACGGGATAAAATCCAAGAATTGAAAGTTTGTGCAGAGTTGGTGCACGATTCAAAAGAACAGGATGATCTTTTGTTATTTGTTCTAGAATATCGTAAATTTCAGGAGTTCTTTCTTCAAGGTAATTTTTTGCGCTCTTTATATTTGGTGCAAGTCCACGGATAATAATTTCATGTAAAAGATATGGTTTGAAAAGTTCAAGTGCCATTTCTTTTGGAATTCCGCATTGATCAATACGCAAATCTGGTCCGACGATAATGGTTGATCGACCGGAATAGTCAACGCGTTTTCCAAGAAGATTCTGCCTGAATCGTCCTTGCTTTCCCTTAAGAACATCAGATAAAGACTTGAGAACTTTTGATGATCTTCGTGTTTGAGCTCTTCCTCGTGATTTTTGAAGATCAAGAAGCGAGTCTACAGACTCCTGAAGCATTCGTTTTTCATTTCTTAAAATGATTTCTGGAGCTCCAAGTTCAATTAATTGATTTAATCTGATATTTCTATTAATGACGCGTCGATAGAGATCATTCAAATCTGAGGTTGCAAATTTTCCTCCCGGAAGTTGGACTACTGGTCGAAGATCTGGGGGGATAACCGGCAAAACTGAGATCATCATCCATTCTGGTGAAATTTTGCTTCTGATAAATGATTCAAGAATTCGTACTTTTTTGAGTAATTTACTTCGTTTTTCTCCGCGTGTTTTTGAAAGATCACTCATGGTTTCAGAGATAAGTTCTTTCAAATTTTGCTGAGACAAAAGTTCTTGGAGAACTTCTGCACCCATTCCAACTTCTACAAAATCATGTAGTTCATAATCTTTCAAAAAGAGATAATCTTCTTCTTCAAAGGTATCCATTGGGGATAAGCTTTTTACCACTTTTATCAATCGATCATACATTGCAATATATTTTGATTTTCGATCGACAAATCGATCTGAAAGTTTTCGAAATGAACCTCTTTCTTTGAGGTCGAGTTCCTGCATAGTAATTTCTCGTTGTTCTACATTTGGAATTTTCTTTTCGAGAGATTTCTGCTCTTTATCATACGTCTTTTTCAGTTTTTCCTTCTCATTCTCATACCACTCTTCTTGTTTTGCAACTTCAATATCTCGAAGTTTTTCAAGTTCTTGAACAACAACTTGTTGCCTCTCAGTGTCTACATCTGTCACCAAAAATAGAGCATAGTAGACAATTCTTTCTAATGTTTGTGTTGGAATATTTAAGATAATACTTAAGGGAGAAGAAGCCCCTTTAAAATACCAAATATGCGCAATGGGTGTGGCAAGTTTAATATGACCCATGCGTTCTCGACGGACAACAGAAGAAGTGACTTCTACTCCGCAGCGATCGCACACAATTCCCTTATATCGAATTCGTTTATATTTTCCACAGTAACATTCGTAATCTTTTGTTGGTCCAAAAATCCGCTCATCAAAAAGACCATCCTTTTCTGGACGAAACGTTCGGTAATTAATCGTTTCTGGTTTTGTTATTTCTCCATGAGACCATCCGAGAATATCTGCAGGTGATGCAAGTCTGATTTTCAGTCCCGAAAAGTCGAGCATTTGAGTATCGTCCATATCTGTAAAGTTTAAGAAATATAATCAATTGATAATCCGAGTGCATTGAGTTCTTTTACGAGTACATTGAATGACTCAGGCACGCTTGATTGCGGAATATCCAATCCTTTAATAATTGCTTCGAAGGATTTTTGTCGACCGCGGACATCATCACTTTTGATGGTAAGCATTTCTTGAAGGGTGTGGGGGACACGATGTGCTTCAAGTGCCCACACTTCCATCTCTCCAAATCGCTGTCCTCCCATTTGTGATTTTCCACCAAGTGGTTGTTGAGTCACCAATGAGTATGGTCCAACGGATCGAGCATGAAATTTATCCTCAATCATGTGAATAAGCTTTAGGATGTATCCAATTCCAACAAGTACTGGTCGTTCAAATGCTTTACCCGTTTTACCATCGTAAAGCGTTCGCTTACCATCAGTTGGAAGTCCAAGTTTTTCCATTTCTCCAAAAATATAATCTTCTTTTATTTTTTCAAAAACAGGTACGGATATATAACTGTCATTTTCTTGAGCAATCCATCCAAGTATGGTCTCAAACAATTGTCCAAGATTCATACGGGCTAAGATAGAAAGTGGAGAAATAATGACGTCAACTGGCGTTCCATCTTCGAGGTATGGCATATCATACTCAGGAAGTATTCGTGAAATAACTCCTTTGTTACCATGACGTCCTGCAAGTTTGTCTCCAACGGTCACTTTTCGTAGTTGAGCAGTATGAACTAAAATTCGTTTTAAAATGCTTGGTTCGAGTTCATTTGGATCTTTTTTAGAATCAATAGTATCAATATTTACGACCGTTCCGCGATCTCCATATGGCATGCGCAAAGAAGTGTCTTTGACATCTTTTGCTTTCTCTCCAAAAATTGCACGAAGAAGTCTTTCTTCAGCAGTAAGTTCCCGTTCTCCTTTTGGCGCGACTTTTCCTATCAATATATCGCCGCCTTTTACTTGTGTTCCATTGACAACAAACCCTTCATTGTCGAGGTTTTGTAAAATTTCTTCACGAACATTGGGAAGATCACGTGTCAATTCTTCTTGTCCGAGTTTTGTATCTACGACATCGGCGACAAATTCTTCACTGGTTATTGAGGTAAATATATCTTCTTTCAGAAGTTTTTCTGATATTACGAATCCATCTTCATATCCGAGTCCTTCAAGAGAAGTGTATGCAATGACTAAGTTTTGTCCAAGGCCGAGCTGTCCATTTTCTGATGCTGGTCCATCGACAATAAGTTCACCCTTTTTCATTTTTTGCTTTGCGCCAACACGAGGTTTTTGATCAAAAACAACATTTTTGTTTGTTCGTTCGAATCTATTGAGATTATATTCTGATTTTTTACCCGATTTGCCTTTGAAAACAACCCTCTTACCATCGACATACTCAATCTCTCCGTCTTCTGGAGCAACAATTGTTCGCCCGAGTTCAGCAGACACAATTTCTTCCATTCCCGTACCGACTCGAGGAGCTTGAGGTCGAATAAGAGGTACTGCCTGACATTGCATATGGCTTCCCATAAGTGCACGGCTTGCATCATCATTCTGTAAGAATGGAATCATAGCGGCAGAAAGTCCGATTGCTGATCGAGGACTTACATCAATATAATCAATCTGCTCTACGGGAACTTCTATTACTTCGCCATGGTGACGTGCAACGACATGTGAGTCTGTAATATGCCCTTTATCGTCTGTCGTGACCTGAGAAGAAGTAATATAATACTGTTCTTCATCATCGGCTTGAAGATAATCTACTTTATCTGAAATTTTTATTAGTGTTTTGTTTCCTTTTTTCTCTTTTATTATTCGTTTATATGGTGCTTCGAGAAATCCAAAATCATTTACTCTTCCATACATAGCCATATATGTCACCACGCCGATATTTGGTCCTTCTGGTGAACGGATAGGATCAATTCTTCCATATTGTGATGATGAGATATCGCGGATCGAGAATGACGCACGTTGTTTTTCAATTCCTCCCGGGCCACCGACGGTAATTCTTCGCAGATTGTCAAGTTCAGACAAAGGATTTGTTTGATCAACAATTGTTGAAAGTTGATTCGTCTTATAAAAGATATTGATTGTTGCAATTAATGGCTTGTTATTAAGTACTTGAGAAGGTGTTGGATTGACATCGCTTGTGATCAAGCTCATTCGCTCTTTTACTTCTTTTTCAACGCGAATCATGCCAGCGCGAATTCCATACATTCCAATAAGCTCTCCAACAGTTCGGAGCCGTCTATTTCCCAAATGATCAATATCGTCAAAATTTCCTTGACCTTTCGTAAGATTTACTAAATATTTGAGTCCTTGAATGATGTCTTCTTTCTGAAGCAGATAATTTTCAGGAGTATTGGGAATTTTAACTCCCAGCTTTTTATTGATCTTATATCTTCCAATACGACTCATTGAATATCTTTTTGGATCAAAAAATAAAGTATTCAGTGTTTTATATGCATTTTCAAGAACGAGTGGCTCTCCTGGTTTTACTTTTCGATAGAATTCAAGAACCGCTTCATCCTTTGTTGAGGTTTTGTCTTTTTTGAATGTTGGAGCAATATATTTTTCCACAAGATCTGGGTCCATATCGCTAAAATGACTCATGAGTTCGGTATTTGTTTCTCCGTCAAAGAGTTTAAGAAAGACCGACGCGATCATTTTTCTTCGTTTGTTTATCTTAATTTCGATAATGCCGTATTTATTTATCCCTACATCAATCCATGATCCGATATATGGTCTAATTTCAGAATTGTAAAGAGTGATACCAGTATTTTTGTCAATTTCTGCAGTAAAGTACATTCCGGGAGATCGTGCTATTTGACTTATAATAGCCCGCTCAATGCCATTTACGATAAACGTTCCACGATCAGTCATTACGGGAAGATTGAAAAAGTAAACATCCTGAGTTTTTTTCTGTCCCGTTTTTTTGTTTTCAATAGTAAGCCGTAAGTAGATAGGTCGATCGTAAGTGAGTTTTTTTCGCAGGCAGAGACTGAGATCGTGTTGTGATTCTCCAAATATCAAATCTTCAAAATGAAGGGTAAGTTTTTTCCCTGTATAGTCTTCAATTGGGAAAAATTCTTGAACCGTTTCTTTGAGTTCTACGTCGAGAAATCGTTTCCAAGAATCCTTTTGTACCGCGATCAGGTCAAAATCTTTCATAAATTTTTCTTCGGTACCAAGAAGAATTTTTTTCGAATCGGTTTGAGAAATTGATTTTGATGCCATTGCGATGATTGTGGTGAAGTTTTTAACAAATAAAAAAAATCCCTAGATATTCAGGGGAATCTGATAAATATACTATATGATTGCTGAAAAGTCAATTATATTTGATTGATGCATTATTCTCCTTCTTTTTCAGGGGACGAAAGTTTATTCTGAATAAGGCTGAGGATATCTTCAATGTTGTTTTCAACTGTGTCGGTATGTTTGAGAATTTTTACAATGGTATCTCTTCCTTTTTTTGTTGCAAAGGCATATACGAGTAATGATCCGCCGAGCATTCCAAGTGCATATCCAGACCAAAAATTGTGAGAATCATTTTTTTGATTTTTCATTTTTTTTATCTTTGTAAAGATCTATCACCTTGAGAACAGTTTTAAATCCATTTATAAATCCAGTAGCTTCACCGATCCCATGCTTCAGACCCATGCCGATGGTGTCAAATCCTTTGACAATTTTATTAACATTTTTGAGGACTCTTCTGAGTTCAAATAAAACGAGCGCAAGTTGAATGCCAACAACCGTCAGAAAAATGGTTGAAATAACAAGAACAATAAGAAGAAGAATTTGAATAGTGTCCATAATAAAAAAAAATTAAAGAGTCGTACCAATCAGTATATCAAAAATGTAATACTATTTTATCTTTTTGTTTTTCTGGGCCCAATAGTTATTTGCTTCAAGGAGACTGTCAAATGTACCTGCGTCATGCCAAGAACCATCGATCACCTTCACTTTAAGTTCTCCACAATCTTTGTATTGATTAATCACATCAGGGATCTCAAGTTCACCACGCTCAGATGGTGAGATGTTCTTTGCAAATGCAGTAGCACGATTATCAAGAATATAGATACCTACCATGGCGAAGTTACTTTTTGGGTTTTCGGGCTTTTCGACAATGGACATTACATTGTTTTTTTCATCAAAATCAATGACGCCATATCTTTCAGGATCGGGTACTTCTTTTGCAAACACGCTTCCGCCCTTTTGAAAATTCTGAATCGACTCTGAAAAATTATGGTCAAAAATATTATCTCCAAGAATGAGAGTCACGGCATCATTTCCTATGAATTGTTCGCCAAGAATAAAAGCATCAGGAAGTCCCCGTGGTTCTTCTTGAATTTCATACGTAAATTTTGCACCAAATTCAGATCCTGTTCCCAGTAAATTCAAAAATTGCCCTGCGTATTCTGGCGCAACAATAATGAGAATATCCTTGATCCCTGCCGTAGTGAGGGTTTCAATGGGATAATATATCATTGGCTTGTCATAAACCGGAAGTAGCTGTTTTGACGTAATTTTTGTAAGTGGGCGGAGTCGTGTTGCCCGACCGCCGGCAAGTATGATACCTTTCATATATTTTTAGGGAAGGATAAATATTTTGAGCAAAAAAAGCAATGTAAACCCTATGAGGACATATTCTAACACAACTTTCAGATGAATCGTATTTTCGATGATGTGATGGTAGATGCCCCAGATTATATAAAACGTAACAAATGCAAGGAGAATGATAAATTCAAGAAGTCGTTCTCCCTGGAATATGCTGAGCGCAAGAATAAAGAAAACGCCAATGGTCACAAAAAGCAGATAGTCAAATGGATGTTTTTTAACTTCTTTTTTGATGTGTTTAAAGAGTTCCATGAATTTAGAGAATAGAGCCATTTATAACGATGAATGTTCCAATCATCACAAATCCGATAAACAAGATATGAATGAGATTTTTCCCTTTGATATGAATGAGATTGAGCTTTGAAGCAAAATAAAAGTCAAGGATGAGTGCTAATATGAGAACGCTGAAAAACAGAAGATTAATATTGAGATATGACGCATAAAAAGGGGCATTAGCCGAATCTGCAAGCACCAATGGATTGGGAATATTTTCGACGATTTGGTCTGTTGCAGTCACTGGTTGTTCTTGTGGAGCGTTTGACTCGACTTTTGAGGTAGAATACAATGGCTTCCCAAATTCCTGGACGACGAGTGTTGTCTCTTCGTCATTTATCACCCCGTTGACTACTGCAAATCCAACATCGGTATATTCTGGTCGCAATAAATTTTCCCTATGTGTTTCGGAGTCCATCCACGCTTGTACAACTCCATCACTGAACAAAAAGTTTTTTGCGAGATTTTCTCCCGCATACTCATATTGATACCCTGATGCAAGAATAAATTCCCAAGGCGTTTCACCTGATGGACCATAATGTGACCAATAGTTTTTTTCAAACATATCTTGTGCCTTGGCTTGTGCCGCTTTTTCAAGTTTTTCATTTCGGGTAAGTGCGGGTAAATTGTTCTGTGCACGTTCCACATTGGTAAGCTCTAATAGTTTGGAAGTTGAAATATCTGTTGCGTATCCGAGAATTGACCCCGATGTATTTTGTAAATGTGTTATTCCAACAGTCAAAACAAGCGCAAATACCAAATAAACTGTCAGAAAATCGTGATGGAGTATTTTGGCTCTAAAATTATTGGTATGTTTTGGAAGAAACAAATGATGGAAGGCGTTTTTAATATGGTTCATAGAAACATTTTCAACTTTTCGAGGTTGCTTTTAGTATACATAAAACATAATCCAATTCCTAGGGCATCGATGCCAATATCTCGTGGCGATCCTTGTCGCGTGGGGACAAATATTTGATGGAGCTCGTCGCTTATGGCAAATAATATGGCCGCAATCGCGGCAAACAAATAAGCCCGTTTTGAATTTTTTGAAAGATACATTCGAAAAGCTCGTAAAAAGAGAAAATAGAGAAAAGCATACTCGACAATATGTAAAAATTTAAAAACGATAAAATTGACGATAAACTCTTCTGAAACGCCAATGCTTTGGCGTGATGACATTGAAAATATGAGCCCCATCCACACAATCGGGGGAAGCCAATAGAATATACATTTCTTCATAAGATTAGTTTGAATATATCATTTTTAAAACCAAAGAACCAATGGAAAGGAGAGAGTATCCCATTGCAAGATACGAAAAGTCAAATGTATTTTGTTGAGGAAAATTATTAGTTGAAGATATCGCTTGAACTTGCTGGTCAACTTTTTCCCATTGCAGAGTAATAATTGGTGGTGAGACCGGAACGGAATATGTTTTATATAAAGTACTCTGTAATGATTGTTGGTTCGTTTGTATTAAAGTCGGAGAAGTTGTTGAGTATACACTGTTTTGATAATCTTCAGCACTATTTAAAGTGGCTGGTGATGATACTTGATCAGGAATACATTCAGAATTTTTCTCATTTTGAGAGGGCAGTTGGAGACAGAATGTGTCACTCTTGAATTTTGACCATCCCCAACTGGTATCTTTTTCAGAATGATCATAAGAAAAACGATCGTGTTCGCGTTCTTCAAAATCCAAGAGTCTCACTGAATCACCAGAATTATTAAACAGTGCAGATAACATCTCTATAACTCCATACCCATGAGCATCGATGATTATTGAAATAATTTTTGGTGAAGCTCCCGCATTTTCAATGTCATCAATATACCAACCAGAAAGATTTACCTCAAAGTCATTATCATTGTAAAGTTCGACCCACTCTTTTTTTCCCGATTCAGGAGCGACCATAACCTCACTGATATAGATATTGTCATATAACTTTGGAGTTGGAGATATCGACTGAGCTGTCGTTGCAGCAGGATAAATTGTGGGGGAATGAGTAGGTGTGTTGGTAGGCATTTCCTTTGGTGTCGGAGTCTCAGTCGGTAGCATTTGACAGCTCTTTCCTGATTCGTTAAGTAAGCCAAACGACGATCGAGCAACATCCCATACGTCAGTGCCATCAGGATTTCGTTGAAACGAGATTTCGTTTCCAGGGCTTGTTCGGTACTCATAGAAATCAACGAGTTCAGACAGGGGGTCAGTCGGTGGAAAAGTGCTATTGAATAGTCGAATCATATCGGCTGATGATTTATTCAGATTGAAGTTTTTTTGAATGACAACGCAAGAATGAGGATAGAGGAAAGTATTGATAGGAATAACAATATATGTTGTTCCACCATTATCATCAATATACCAACCAGAAATATCGATAATTTCATTTGATGTATTTAAAAGTTCTGCTGTTTGTTCGGGTTCAATGGCAAATTCATTTATTACAACTTCAGGAGATACTTGCGCAAATGCTTGTGACGTTAAAGAAATGAGGAAGATGAGAGAAGCGATGATGAATCCTACTAAAAAGGAGTTCACAGAAATAGTTTACACGAATATGATAAGTATGTACATACATCGTATTTATTATAAAAGAGGTTACTGTGGATATACGTGTAAATAGAGAGTGCTTATATTTGAGTCTTTATGTTGAAGTCGAACATAGGAAAGAGCACAACCATTAAATCCACTATAATTTCCTTTGAAAAGAATTCCGTCAGAAACTGCTGATACGGATTTTGAAGATCCCGTTATGTCAATGCCATTATGAGCGGGATACCATCCATACGTGCGTACAAACCACGTGTTTCCATATCCTTGGTGCATGACGATGGAAGGTGGAAGTGGCCAATCCCACGAACCAGAAGGGTCAAAGGCATCTCCATTTGAATCATTTACATAATCAACTGGCCTGAGTTTACTAAATGGATTTACCACTGACGCTCCTTCTTTAACAATGAAGTGAAGATGAGATCCATTTGAATTACAAGACTTACCAGGAATAACCGATGCTATTGTTTCACCTTTTGCGACACTTCTCATTTCAGTTTCGGTGCCTCCTCCAGAGGTAATCTGTTGAATAGCTGCATATTCAGCCTTTGCTTGTTGTAACAGGCTTTGATATACAGACTCGCTATTTTGAGTATCGGCAAGTATTTTTTGCTTTTGATCCTTTTGTTGATCGAGTGCGACTTTTTGTTGCTGCAGTATTGTTTGGAGTTCATCAAGTTGTTCTACTTTTTTTTCTCGCAGATCTTTTTGCTCGACAAAGTTTGATTTTGCTTCCTGCACTTGCAGAAGAGATTTTTGATTTCTGCTTCGTGCCAGATCATAGTATTTCAATCTGTTTACGAGCTTTGATGTGTTGTTGCTGTCGAGAAGAATATCTACGAGCGTGACATCGCGATTCTTGTATCCCGCGACGATTCGCTCTAAAAGCTGTTTTGAAAGCTTGTCAAGCGATGTGTCGAGGCTTACGATCCTTACCCCCAAAACATTTATTTCCTTTTCAGAATTTTTGATTTTTTGCTCCGTTTCATCCATTCGCAGTTGAGCGATATACATCTGTGTATCCATATAATCGATCTGTGCAGCAAGCGTATTTTTTTGCGCGCGCACTTCGGTAAGTTTTTTTTCATATTCTGCAATTTTGTTTTGCAGCTCGGATTTTTGCGCATCATCAGTCGATGTAGTCTCTGCATTACTTGCATCGGGAGTTTGTGCAGATAGATAGGGAGATCTGAGGGAAGTGATTATTCCAACAATGAGGAGAAGAATGAATAACGATATGGCTTTTTTCATAGTTTCTCCATTGTAATTGATGAGATACATAAGTCGCAAGTATTTGAGAAAGCTGAACACCGCCAGAATTACAAATATCTGTTTGTTGCAGTAAAGCTTGAGATCAGGGTGATGAAGAGGCTAAAGATTGCCGTAACTGCAAGAGTGGCTATTGCAAAGGTGAGATTGAATGGCCATACTTGAAGCGGAACGCCTGCCAAAGTGGTCATGAGATTTGGAATTCCAGCAAAATACTCATGTAAAAACGAGTTCATCGAAATCAATGTTCCAATCAAAATAATGTTTGAAAGTGCGGTAGCAAGAACTCCCAAAAATATACTTTCTCCAATAAACGGTTTTCGAATATACATATTACTTGCTCCAAGAAGCTTGAGAATGCCAATTTCTTCTCGTTTTAACGCAATTTTAAATGACAAGGTTGTGGTCAGAACAATGATTGACATGAACATCAGATATCCAAAAAAGACTGCGGTTGTTTTCCGTACTTTTGAGGTAAGACTCAGCAGATTGTCAATAATATCTTTTTGATATTGAACCTCATCTACCCCGGGTTGATTTTTGAGCATTTCTGCAAGCTCTGGCAAATATTCGGGTTTGGTCGCATCTATTTCAAGCGAGGCGGGGAGAATTTCTGATGAAGTCATTTCTAAAAGCAGTGGATCATTTTGAGTAAATTCTTTGTAAATTTCGTACGCTTCTTCCTTTGATACAAATTTTATTTCAGATGTTTTATTGGTGTTTTTGATTTTCTCTTTGACCGCAGCAATTTGTTCCTCTTCGGCTTTAACCTGAAAGTATACAATCACCCGTGGTCGCGTCTCAACATAATTTAAGAGCCCTTGAAGAAAGGTGAGGGAAATAAACAACAATCCAGAGAGTAGCAACGTAAAAAATAATACAGAAAGTGCTGCAAATGTTTGGTAGGGAGTACGTCGTAATGAATTTATGATTTCGTTCATAGCTCGTATCCTCCATTCTTTTTATCTTTGATAAGCTTGCCATTTTTGAGAATAATAACGCGACGTTTCATGCTATTTACGATATCGGCATTGTGTGTCGCAAAAAGCACGGTCTTTTTCTTTTCGAGTTTTTTAAATATTTTCATGACTTCCCAGGTCGTTTTTGGATCTAGATTTCCGGTGGGTTCGTCGGCAAGGATGATATCTCGATCACCAACAACAGCTCGTGCAATGGCGACTCTTTGCAACTCTCCCGCAGAAAGTTGTGCGGGAAATAGATATTTTTTATCTTCAATTCCGGTGAGGTGCAGGGCTTCTTCAACCTCTTTTGCAATGCGCGCTTTTTGAAATCCTTTTACCAACATGCTGAGTGCAATATTCTCAAAGACATTTGATTCAGGAAGTATTTTAAAATCTTGAAATACAATCCCAATTTGTTGACGCAGCTCGGTGGCTTTATTAAATTTCGGCGCGGTAATTTCAAAATCATTGACGGTGATTGACCCTTCAGATGCATGAATATCATCAAGGAGTAGTCGAAGAATTGAGGTTTTTCCTGCACCGGATGGTCCAACAAGGTAAACAAATTCACCATCTTCAATATCAAATGAAACGCTATCCAGGGCTACATTTCCAAGAGGATATCGAACTGATACATTTTGAAATGAGATCATAAATATAGTATAGCGTACTCACGCAATCGATGTCCAGTCAGAAGAGTGTCTTAGAGCCTGTTTGGAAAGATCTATAAAGTTTCTTTTTGGTTATTTTTCCTCTTAACATCGTTATTCATCGCTCATTTAGCTACTGCTAAAATCGCTCTTCATGCCTTGGTAATAGAAAAAATTCCTCAAAAATAATTCTTCCTAGACTTTCCAAATAGGCTCTTATTATTTGATGACTTCAATATATCCCACATCCATGAGCCAACCAGCTTTTTCTGCTTCAAATGTTGCGCCCCAAACGCGAACTTTTTTATCGAGAAATCGCGAGAGATCAATCGTTGTTGAAGTCATATATACATTTTGAGATATTCCTCCGGGACGTTCAAGATGAAAGCTTCCTTCACCTTCAAATCCACCTTCTTTTAATACTCCTTCAGCATCATCCTTGAAGGTTTCTTTGTCAAGAATACCTGCCGATTCTACGTCATCAGGAGATTCATTCACGCCGCTACCATTGGCCGTGGACTTTGAAGAATTATTTGACGTGAGCATATTTCCGCCAAATCCTGACAAAATACCGAGGATAAGTGCCCCAACAATAACACCGGCAACAATGGGCCAGTTATTTTTTGAGGTAAGTGCTTTCGAGTCAAAGTTGTGTAGTAAATGTTGTGGTGAAAAAGGTTTTTTTGACTTGTCCATAATTTGATCTCAAATTAGTAAATGTTTCATTAAAAATTGTACACTATTTTGTTTGTTTGATATATGCTTGAATAAATGGATCGATATTACCATCTAAGATCTTCTCTACTTGGTTGTCTTCATAGTCGGTTCGTAAGTCTTTGATCATTTTATATGGATGAAGAACGTATGATCGAATCTGCTTTCCCCAAGAAGCTTGCGTATCCTTTTTATAGGTATCAATATTACTTTCACGTCTTTTTTCTTCAATCTCCCACAGTTTCCCCCGCATAAGCTGCAATGCGATCTCTCTGTTTTGAAGCTGAGAACGCTCTTTTTGACAGGTGACACTGAGCCCAGACGGCTTATGTATGAGTCGTACCGCAGTTGATACTTTGTTTACATTTTGTCCACCATGTCCTCCTGATCGAAAAAACTGCCACTCGATTTCATCATCTTTGATTTCGATGTCTCGATCTTTGATCACGGGAAGTACTTCAACCAAAGCAAATGAGGTTTGGCGTAAACTGTCAGAGTTAAATGGCGACTGTCTCACGAGTCGATGAACACCAGCCTCGGCTTTCATGAGGCCGTATGCATAGGATCCATGAACATTGATAATGGTGCTTTTTATTCCTGCTTCCTCGCCAGGAACAAGATCAACCTCTTCCCATTTCCAACCTTTTTGTTCGAAGTATCGTGTATACATTCGAAAGAGCATGCTGGTCCAGTCCATTGCCTCGGTTCCTCCTTGACCTGCATGAATCGAGAAAATGGTATCGCCCTTATCATAGGGCTTTGAAAGAAACAGTTGAATTTCCAGTACGTCAATTATTTTTTTTGCTTCTTCAAGATCTCCTTCGTCAAGCAGGAGCTCCATCATCTCAAGATCATCAAGCTCCTTTTTAATGTCATTTATTCGCTTCATCACGTCTCCTGCCGCATCGTGATCATTCCAAAAGTTTTGTTCATACGTGCGCGCTTCAAGCGATTGAAGTTCGACTTTCTTTTCAGAAGGATTGAGCTTCGTTTGAATTTCTTTAAACTTCTGTTTCAGTTTTTGTTTAAGTTCGTCGTCCATAATATTTGAAGAACATTCTATTTATTGTAGATGTATTGATAGAATATCATACCATATCAATAAAATTACAGAAGGAGCGAGAAGGTATAAAAAAATTACTTGAAATCAGTTCCGACAATTATCACGATATCCGCGGCCTCTGTTTCATCAAGTGTTTCAAAGATAGCTTTGTCTTCTAGTTCTGACGCAATATCTTTTGAGACAAGATCGCGAACATCTTCCTGATCTTTCTTGAATTGAATGACGGTCGTTTCATAATCGAATGTCGCAGCATTTCCGGTCAATATATCTTCGTATCCTGCATTTTTCAAGAAGTCTTTGACCACCCCTGCTTTTCCTACTATTCCCGATCCATTCAAAACTTTAACTTTGAGCTCTTCTCTGATCACCGGAGGGGTAGGGGTTGGTGTTGGAGCGCTCGGAGTAGGAGTTGCGGGGATCGGTGATGGAGTTGGCGTGGCGAAACTTGGAAGAGAAATAGCTGGCATTTTGAATGAAATCATATTGGTATTCGTCTGTGCAAGTCCAAACAGAATTCCAAATGTTATTAAAAATGAGAGTATAAATAAGAGCGCCACTTTTTTTGAAAGATTGAAGGTTGGGAACGAAAACTTCGATGGAGCACGATTTGTTTTAGATGAATTTTTTGACGGTTGAAACATGACAAACTGTTTTTCTTCAGCGGAAAATATGAATGCTCCGATGAGCATATCATGGGTCAAAACAGGAAGATCTTCACTATTTTGTCCTTTGAGCATTTTAAGATAGTCAGCATAAAAATGAGGAATAATTCGCTTTATCGGATTAGTCCACACCCCTACATTTTTAGTAAAGGTGTCTTGTCGTATTGCATCGGATTGAGCTCCAGAAAGAATCAATCGATTGAGTTTTATTGATTGAGAATCATACTTTGCTGCTTGTTTTTGGAGTATATCCTCAATTTTTTTGGTTTTGGTAACCTCTGCAGTCCATCGATCTTTCTCAAGAAGCCCATATGAATCGTAAACATATCCAGAGAGCTTATCTTGATCATACGAAACGTACCAAATATTTTCTTTCTTGTTTGCACGGAGTGTTTTCTCAAACAATTTAAAATAAGTAAGTGGCTCTGGGATGATACTTTTCAAATTAAAATCAAGAAGCTCAAGAGGTTTTTGATATGCAAGGAGCGCCTCTTTTTTAATTGCATAAAAAAGGATTTTCTTCTTTTCTTCGCTTTCGCGGATCAAGTAATCAAAATGACTATTGTCCATATCAGAGTTCAGATGAGCTCGAGCCTTTTCTCTCAGATAGGTTTCAAGGACTGCATCTGCAACATCTACCGGCATATCTTCTCGGAAAAACAAAAATGCTTCTTGGGGAAGAATAAGGGTGACATCCTTCTCTTTAATTGGTTGATCTTTAAATCCAGAAAGAGCCTCTTTTAAACCTGAGGCGATAACATCAGGATTTACCGGTAATCCATCCTTAAGGAGCTCAACTTGAAGATTTTTCTTGAGAAATGATGACTCATACTGTCCGAGCAAACTTTTCTTGAGAAGCATAAGTTTGATCTGAGTGGTGTCAAGATATACGTATAGCATTAAAATTATTATAATGGCAGAAAGATTGAGAAAGCAAGTGGATGTTCGGTTATAATATGAATTGACAGATCAATCTTTATCATAACAATCGAGAAATGTCAAATATTTAATAGATAATAAAAATGAATGATCAAACGGATGAAATCAAAGAAAAAATAGATATTGTTGAGTATGTTGGGCAGTTTGTAAAACTTACAAAGGCAGGCAGAAACTTCAAGGGATTGTGTCCGTTTCATCAGGAGAAAACGTCTTCGTTTGTCGTATCACCCGATCGTCAGATATGGCACTGTTTTGGTACGTGTGGAGTGGGCGGCGATGTCATTAGTTTTTTAATGAAGTGGGAAAATCTTACGTTTTATGAAGCTCTCAAGGAACTTGCCGAAAAAACAGGAGTCAAACTTGAGAATGGCAATTTTGATGATACAAAATGGGATCAAAAGGAAAAGTTATATGCAATAAATCGCGCAACTTTGAAATATTATCAATACCTTTTAGCAAAAACATCGTATGGAGCAGCGGCACGAGAATACCTTAGGGCGCGGAAATTAAACGATAAAATCATCAATACATTTGAGCTCGGATATGCCCCTTCATCGTGGGATTCTTTGTCAAAATATCTTCAAAAAAAGTCATTTAGTCTGCAGGATATTGCGGCATCGGGACTTATTATTTTGAAAAATCAAACCCATGGATATGATCGGTTTCGAAACAGGATCATGTTTCCCCTTCGAGATGCAAGAGAAAATGTAGTTGGATTTTCTGGAAGACTTCTCAAAGAAGATGCGCGCGCTGCCAAATATGTGAATACCCCTGAAACTGATGTGTATCATAAGCGTGATCATCTTTTTGGAATCAATAAAACAAAAGAATCAATTCGCAAGCTTGACAATGTTATTGTTGTTGAAGGTGAGTTTGATTTAATTACCCCGTATCAATATGGTGTTGAAAATATTGTTGCAATAAAAGGAGCGGCACTTACTGAAGGTCAACTCAATATTATTAAGCGGTACACAAAAAGATTGACTCTGGCGCTTGATACCGATGCTGCAGGTGTTGAAGCGATGAAGAGAGGAATCACGCTTGCAGAAAAAATGGACTTCGAGATTCATATCGTAGAGTTTTCAAAAGGAAAGGATCCTGACGAAGCGATTCGAGCAGATAAAGTGCAGTTTTTAAAGGATGTGAAAAAAGCTCGCCCAATCTATGACTTTCTCATTGATTCAGCAAAAAAGAAGTATCCGGAGGACACCTCCTTTCATAAAAAACAAATTGGGAATGAAGTTGCTCCTTTTATCAAAATGATATCAAATCCCATCGTTCGATCTCATTATATTCGGTCGCTTGCTGGGATATTGAACGTTCAGGAGGAGAGTGTCGAACGTCTTCTTCGAAAGCAAGAATTTCATGCAAAAACGAATTATGCTTCGAAAAAAAAAGAAACAACTTCAATTTCACGATCAGAATTGGTACAAAAATATCTGTTGAGTTTTTTATTGCAGCACAAAAAATTAGCGGATATATTTAGTTCAGAGAATATGGTCTTAGAAAAAGAATTTTTTAAAATTCCATCGTACGCCTCAATTTTTGAGAAGTTGAAAGAATATATTTCGGATATCAAAGAAGAGTTTGATTATACAAAGTTTGTTGGGTTATTGCCTGCCCAGACGCAATCTGTTGCAGATGAACTGTTTTTGTTTGCCAGTGATTTACCCGAAATGGATGACCGTAGTTTTTACAAACTTGGATTCGAATTGGGTATTGATGAATTGAAGAAAAGCATGCAAACGATGCTTAAAGAATCAGACACGCCAGATGATGCAAAACTAAGCGCGCTTTCAGAAAAGTTAAAACATATGGAAAAAACGTATCGATCGTTGTAGAATGTATGCTCATTAACTGCCACATTAGTCTGGTATCATATACCTTATGATTAATCGAATGCCCAAAAGTTTAAAAGACCTTCTCAAACAAGGAGAAGACGACGGATTTCTGGTACAGGAAGATATCCTCATGGTGTTTCCTGAACCCGAGGGAAAAGTTGTTCAAATTGATGAATTTTTTGATACCGCTTTTCGAAAAGGAATTGATATTTTTGAAACCACCTCAACACGCGAAGAGGAAGAAGCGCATAAATCAGCTGAGGAAATTGAAAAAGAACTTGAAAAACTTATTGGCGGAAAGCATGGAGAGTCACTTGATCCTATAAAAAAATATTTGAAAGAAATTGGTCGCACACCACTTCTTACGTTTGAAGAAGAAATTGATCTTGCAAAAAGAGCAGAAAAAGGCGATCTTACGGCAAAAGAACGATTGATTAAATCAAATCTCCGACTGGTAGTTTCTATTGCTAAAAAATATCTGGGACGACGACTTTCGTTTCTTGATCTTATTCAAGAAGGAAATAAGGGATTGATTCGTGGAGTAGAAAAGTATGACTGGCGACGCGGATATAAATTTTCTACCTATGCCACCTGGTGGATTCGGCAAGCTATTACCCGGGCAATTGCCGATCAATCAAGAACCATCAGAATTCCGGTACACATGGTAGATCAGATCAATCGATTTTACAAAACACAACGTCGACTCATGCAAAAACATGGGAAGGATCCAGATATAAAAGAGATTGCAAAAGAAATGGAAATTTCGGTTGAAGATGCAGAAAATCTCATGAAGATTTCTCAGCAGCCAAAATCTCTTTCTACCCCAGTGGGAGATGACAAAGAAGCAACGCTTGAGCAGTTTATTGCCGATCGATCGAAGCCAAGTTTGTATGATGCAGTCTCTTCAGAACTTCTTAAAGATGCACTCCAAGAAGTACTTGAAACCCTTTCGCCACGAGAGAAAAAAGTTCTCATTATGCGCTTTGGACTAGAGGATGGAAAACCAAAAACACTTGAAGAAGTCGGAAAAGAATTTAAAGTCACTCGAGAAAGAATTCGACAAATCGAAGCAAAAGCTATTCGAAAATTAAAACATCCCACTCGTGCTCGCAAACTTCGAGACTTTCTTGACTGATTAATTCACCTCATTCTTCTTGCATCTAAAGATCGAAAGGTGTACAGTAAATATGATGAAAAAGCAGATAACATCCATTCAAAAAGTGCTCAATACGTGGGCCATTGTCATGATTTTGTGGGTAATGTATCGAATATATTTTAAAACAAATTTACCCGTATGGTTTGATGAATTTTTTGCTAAACCGATCATTTACTTGACTCCTGTTTATTACTTCATTACAACATACGAAAAATCAGATTTTTTGAAAAGCATAGATTTGAAAACGGCAAAAATGAAGCAACATATGCTTCTAGGCTTAAGCATCGGTGTTGTTTTTTTCTTCACAGGGTTTGCGGTTCAGTATTTCAAAAATGGAGAGTTAAACTTCATTTCAAAAACGTCGATACTTCAGATTCTTTACTATATTATCATTGCTTTTGCATCAAGCTTTTCTGAGGAAATATTATCTCGAGGATTTATTTTGAAAAGGCTGTATCAAGATTCAAAAAGTATGATTGGTTCGGTATTTTTTGCGAGTTTTCTCTTTTTCTTTCTCCATATCCCCATTTTATTTAGTAGTCCTGACTTATATGGGGCCGTGCTTCTCCAGGTTATGGCAACCGATATTCTATTAAGTTTTGCAGTATCATTTTTGTATCTTCAGAGAAAAAGTGTCATGGTTCCGATATTTATTCATGCGTTTTACAATCTAAGTTTGTACCTTCTTATCTCGTAGATTTTGGATAGATCCAAAATACTTCTTTGTTGTTTACTATTACATGCTCAACTTCATTTGGAGAAATACCGGTTCCATTAAAATCTTCTGGAAGTCCGATATACAGAGTCTTTTCTCGATTTGGTGATGGTGAAGAAAACACAAACTGAAACTTGTCAAATTTTTCAATTTGTCCAAAACCATACTCATCAAGTTCAGTGAGCCGTGCTTGTTTTTGATATTCTTTTGGGGAAAATTTCAGGTTGTAAAGCATAAAAATATACGGCTGGCCGAGTTTTTTTGAGACGATAATACGCTCATAGTTATCGTAGTTTTTTTGTACTATTTCTGACATTTCTTTGTATCCGCATTGCCATGAAGTAGATACATCAGGATGCTTGGTGTAGTGATTAAAATAATAGTCCCAAGAAAAGAATGTGAAATACAAAAGTGCAAGCATGATCAAAAAGAAGTATGTCAGTCTATATTTTTGTTTTACTGCAAATGCACTGTGAAAGAGACCATATGATGCGATTGAAATAAGGGGGATGATCATAAGATATGAGCGCGTCAGCGATTGAGTTTGCCAAGAAAGCGTTGCGGTTAGTGGTGCAGTCAAAAGAAGAGAAGTGATGAGAAAGCGATATTTTTCTTGTCTTTGAAACAAAAAATACATTCCAATAAATACAAATAAATATTCAATTGAGGTGATCGGAGAGATTCCTTTTTCTCCAAATCTCAGGTTTGTATCGCCTTCTGTCACGAGAAATTCAGGAGAAAAATATGACAAATATTGGTTTGTTACTATGCTTACTGACTGAGTCAACTTATTATGCAAAGCACGAACATCATGTTCTTTACGAAGCTCTTCAATCTGAAGAGCAAACCCCTGATTGCTGGTAAAGACAAGGTTTCCTACCCGAGTTGACGGGTGCATTAATTCTGTTACAAAAAAGAGCATCATTGGTATGAGAGCAATAAGGGAATATGTAGCAATTTTTTTGAATGATGACTTTTGTTGAATACCAAGAAATATGATCCAGAAAAGGACAAATACCGCTAGAAATTTACCGATATGATAGGTGAAAAGCCCAATGCCGGTGAGCGCTGCCAAGAATATTATGGTTTTCATTTTGAATTGATCATGAAGTTTGGCAAGAAGAATGATCATACCAATTGCAATTGCGAGCATAATAGTGTCTTCATGGATGTGGCGCGCAAGTATTTGAATCCACGGAGAGATGCTTGCAAGAAAAGCTGCAATAAGAGCAATTTTTGTATTTCCAAATAACTTTTTACTGAGGATATAAAACAATATTGGTGCGATGATGCCGAGCAAAATAAAAGGAAGACGAACTGTAATATCATTTAATCCAAAGAGACTAATAAATGGGACAATCGAGTAAATGGTCACCGGCAGTTTATTTTCTCCAAATGCGAGAAATCGGCTAGGAAATAGTGAGCCATATTCGTCTCTCCCCGTTTCAGAAATGGAAAATGCATTGTATGCAAATGATGCTTCGTCAGAATTAATGCACGGAAAGCCGTTTTGCCTCAGATGCAAGAAAGCAGATATGAGAACAAATATCGCAACAATCACAAGTTCTTTATTATTGAGTATACTTTTCAAGTATTTCATGATCAGAATGTATGTGAGAAATTGAAAATCGTTTAATAATTATTTGAGGAAACAAGAGCAACGCTTGAAAGAATCCCTTCAAAAAAGTGTCATCACCCTTCAAGACTGATTGTACAAGAAGTTTCAAAAGATGATATTTATGTTGAATAATATAAGACAGTGAAGATATATTTTTCCAGATACAAATGAGTTGATTGCGGTAGGCTATTGAAGTGATTTTCTTTTTTGAAAATTGTGATCCAATGGTTGTTTCGTGGTGATGGATTACTTTAATACTAGGATCAAATATTACTTCATATCCACAAAGTTTTGCTCGATATGATAGATCAATATCTTCCCAATAAAATGGAGAATAGAGTTCGTCCATGCCGCCGAGTTGTTTCATTTTTTTTGCATCAAAAATCGCAGATCCTCCTTCAGCCCACCCGGTAGAACCCTTATTTAAGTTATCTGCTTGATCGTGCTGGATAAATCCATTCTGCCAAAAAAGAATATTCTTTCCCACCATGTCGCCATTCTTTTCAATTTGTGCGAAAGAAACCGCAAAAAGATTGGAATTATTTTCAAATTCAATAAGAGCATTTTGAAATGTGTCATCCTGAAGAAGTACGTCATCATTGAGAAGAAAGATATGATCGCCTTTTGAAGAATGTATCCCTGTATTTACTGCACCAGCAAATCCTTTATTTTTTTGATGATGAATTATCTGAACATCAAATATGCTCAACTGATCGGTAATAGAAATATCAGGGTTATCATTCACAACAATTATTTCGCAATCCTTAAGAAACTGCAGATTATTTTTCAGATTCGCAGCGAATTTATCATTGTTGTACGTTGGTATTATGACAGAAATGAGTGTTTTCATAAGAGTACTTCCTTTACTCGATCAGCAAACACTTCATAGGAAAAATTGTCCTGAACAAATTTTTGCGCGGTCGCTTTCACTATGTTTTGTTGTTTCGTATTTTGATGTACTTGATGCATGAGAAAAAAGAGCTGTTTTTGATCTTCAAATAAATAGCCATTTCTCCCATTAAATATGAGTTCTTTCGGTCCTCCTGCTTTAAAAGCAAAGGTAATGCAAGCGCTGGCCATCGCCTCAAGGGGGGTGATCCCCAAGTGCTCTGTTTTTTCTGGATGCGTATTTTCATCAACTTCAATTCCTGCAAAATGCCAATAATATTGTGCTGATTGATATAACGAAACAAGTTTTTCATATGAGATATTTTCATGGAATACGATAGATTTGTCATGAGCAGAAAGCAATCTCAAATCCTTCAGATATTCCTTATCTTCTTTGGTTGCTGAGCCTGCAAGATGAAGAGAATAGTCTTTGAATTCGGGTAGTTGCTTTTTGAGCTGCGAAAACCACTTGATTGCAATGTCCTGACGTTTTGAATGAAGGTGGGGGAAAAATCGGCCAACCGATAATATTGTTTTTTCCTTTGGATAACGGGGAGGAGTATCAACAAATTCTTCGGCGATATATGGATGGATGACTGTGGGGCGTAGGCCCCATTTTTCAAGCCAGTTATTGGTAAAAATTGAGTTTGCAACAAACTGAGAGTTAGCTGTTTTTGCTTTGTTAGCAAGGTTCATATTATATAGTTTTTTATCAGGAACCATACAAAAAATATATGTTTTTCTCGCCGAAGATACAAAATAGCTCCCGTCGGTCACATAAAAAAGCATGTCGTAGCTTTGAAGCTCTTTTAATCGTTCAAAAGCCGTTCCCTTTTTAAAGATGTTTTTTGCAAATGTAAGTGATCGAAAGGGGAGATTGAGAGTGTTTTCAATTTGTTTTGTGAGATCTATGTCCCAGAAGATTGAAATGTCGTATCCTTCTGATTCTAAAACCTGAAGAATTGAGAGGATATGTCGTTCACCACCACCCATGACGTCAAGGAATGGATCATAGAGACCTACTTTTTTTTGAGTCGAACTTGTGTTGTTTTTCATACAGAAAAAGATAGGTAATAGTTTTGGAATACGCTTGGTAGACACTCTCAATTATACCAATTGAGCCGTCCATAAACCCGCGGTGTTTTATAAGTCGTCGATAAAGCTCACCCAAGAATTTACGAAAAAAGGTGAGTGTATTTACTTTTTTATTGGCTTTGAATAAGAGATCGGATTCGATATCTTCAAAGATCATTGTTTTTTCAACCATTTCATGAATATCTCCATGAAAGTAATGGAGTATGGGGTTTTGAAGCTCTCCTTTTGTCCCTTTGAATGTTGGAGTCGAATGAATTTGTTTTGACCATGAAATAAATCCAGGTTTATAGATCAGCCTGATTTGTTGATCTGGCCACCATCCACCATATTTCAACCATTTCTTTTTCCCAAAAATATTCTTACGTGAAACGGTGTAATAAGTTGGAGAGCTGCTATCATCATTTGAAATAATCAATTCAATTTCATTTGCCAACTCTTTTGTCATCCGTTCGTCGGCATCGAGAATAAACACCCAATCGGTTTGGGCTTGATTGATACCAAATTCACGAGCCGGTTCTACATATTGTGAATAGGGAAATGTCTTTATTGAAACGTTGCTCTTTATTGCAATTGTCTTGGTATCATCAGAACTATCCATGTCTACAACAATTACATTGCTCGTTAAGAGTTGGGCAGAAATGATACATTCTCTGATGTTTGATTCTTCGTTTCTCGTGTGAATAATGATAGAAATATTTTTCATATGAGTATTTAGTTTACAAAGTAATGCATGAGAAAGATTGCTGTTCCTATTATATACGATCTCTTCGATTGGATTGATTCAAGCGTTTTGAAAAATATAATAATTAAAAAGGGAAGCAAAAGAACCAAATACCGCGTAAAAAACGGAAGAAAAATATATGCTACAAGAAGCCCAGAAGAAAGTAAGACGAGCGATAGGAACGACGGATCGATCTTATTATGCGTCCTCCGAAATGTATTCATACTATTTATGAAAAAAGCGATAAGATATGCGGACCACGCCACGGTCCATTGGGAAACATGAGTCCATTGAGAGTGCTCTCCCCATCCAATGGTTTTTCCCACAATCAATGTTGACAATGCAGTACCGTAAACAGGTTGAACATGTGAAGAAAGGTAAAAATGGAGCATCCATTTTTGGTTTTTCAGAAATTCGATAAGAGTGTGACCTTGAACAAAATACATTAAATAAGATGAGGTGTAAACCAGTCCGGAAAGAACTCCAATAGGAATAAGCTGCCAAAGACGCCTCAATTTGTACAATATGAATATATCAATTAAGACAATGAGACTTGCAAGAAATGTAATTTTTACAGAAATAAATAACCCTAAAGTAATTCCGGCAACGAATACAAAAAGAATTTGACGATTGCGAGAGATATTTTTTGAAAACATTGATGTCATTGCAAGTAGGTGCAACAGAAGAAAAAGAAGTTGTGGAAGATCAAACATCGTAATATATGATTGTTCAAAAAGAAGTGGATCGGTAATGAAAAAAATAAGTGCTCCT
>Ga0210006_1000502_pt1 | contig 30709 bp, 27 predicted proteins | sample CryGey02umfilter_2_FD_185452 | JGI IMG/M metagenome (GOLD analysis project Ga0210006, IMG submission 185452) | Groundwater microbial communities from aquifer in Utah, USA - Crystal Geyser 4/10/14 0.2 um filter (SPAdes) (version 3) | ecosystem: Environmental > Aquatic > Deep subsurface >... | reverse complement strand
AGCAGGCGGGGCGAAGCCCCGCCTGCCTAAAACCGAAACGCAAAAATTTTCTGACGCTTTTTCGCTCGCCCGCCCTTCGGGCGGGCGAGCGAAGGGCGGACTCGCTTTCTAAATTTTTTATTCCTTTCCAAAACTCATTAAAAAAGTTAAAATACTAGAAGAGTAAATCTATGAAAAATTCTAATTTTTATAATCGCGGACAAAGTCTGCTCGGGATAATTATTGTTTTGGTTACAGTGGGTTTAATAACCGGCGGTTTATATTTCTATTTGTCAAAACAAATTCCAGAAGTGTCAGAAATCACTAAAAAAGCAGTTGAAGAAAAGATTGTAGAACCAGAAGAAAAACCAACTACAGCCCCAGAAATTACTTGCCAAAATGAATGTTCTCCTCTTCAATTAACAAAGTGTGTTGGAAAAGATTTTCAAGTTTGTGGTTATTACGATGAAGATAATTGCCTAGAATGGGGACCAGTAATTAATTGTCCCGTCAATACTACTTGCCAGAATAGGAGTTGTGTCCAAGCAACCGCACCCTCTACACCTGAACCAGAAAAACCAGCTGTCCAAAAATGCGCTGATGGAACCCTATATAATCAGTGTTCCACAAATAAACCAAAATATTGTACAAATGGCAACCTAATTGATAAATGTTCTACTTGTGGATGTTCCTCAAATCAAAACTGTACGGCTTCTGGCGAATGTCAGATAAGCCAAGCTCTGGTAAGCGGAGGAATCGTATGTAACAGCATTTATTATAAAGGTATTAATATTGGCTGTTATGATAATAAATTCTACGAAGGATATGATGAACAATTATGTAAAAATGATTCGGAGTGCCCCGCCAATATGCCAAAATGCTTTAATCATAAATGTGCCATGAACCACCCTTATTATTATCTCAAAATTGACATTGAAACCCCCATTTCAGTTTCAATTAACACTGATTTTAAAGTAAAAATTAACATTGAAAATACTCATCCAACTGAAAAACTAGATTTAATAATAGACAATTTACTATTTTATCGCTTTATCCAATATCCTTTAGTGAATAAAGCAGGGGGAGGACTTTCTCCGTCCAGCGACTCTAGAAATCCAGGAGAAACCTCTTTTACTATAAAACCTGGGGAAAGAAAAAACTTTGAGTTTATCTTCAACTCTAAGAGTTCAATTACCTTTAATGCCGGCATCTATTTATGGATACATGAACCAGGGTATAGCGGTGAAATCCAATCTCAGCCAATTATAGTTTATGATCCCTCAAAATCTTATTCTATGTGCGGAGAAATTACTTATAATATACAATACGCCACCTGCATTAATAATATTCTCTATATTGCTGGGTCGAATAAATGCAATTCTAATGCCGATTGTACTTCTGGTACTTGTTATCAACATTATTGCGTTAATCCATTAGGTACAGCATTAACCACAAAGCCAAAAGGAAACTATAAAGCAGGACTAATGATATTGTATTTAAGCGACGATTCGAATGAGAGAAAAGAACAAGAAAGCAGAAAAAACCTTCAAGAAACAGTTAGCGGTGCAAATGAATGGTTCCGGAAAGAAATTTCCAACTGGAATGTCCAAGATTTTAATATAACATATGAAAAATTAGATTGTACTGGAATGACTTATTCTAGTTTTCTAAATATAGCTAAAAATAACAAAAGTAGGGGCGGCATTGCCGTGTTTGAAGATGTGGCAAAATACTGTAACATAGACCGACAAAAATATAAAATTTTGGGTTTCAATTGGGAATTTGGTCAGAGCCAAAACTCAAAGCCACTAGTCGACGCTCTTGATGCTGCCGGTATCTATTTCGGTGCGAGCGGAGTCTACTATGGAAGTGGGATATTTACCACTGCTATGGGAGGGAGCAATAGCTTCAGTTTTCCAGTTCACGAAACAATGCACGCTTTTGGACTACTTGATTTGTATATGTCATACGATGGTAACTATATTAGCGATGCTGGCTCAGAATATATCTGGAGAAATTGTTATTTAATGTCAGGTAAAAATGCAAAATATTTTTCATCCGAACATATACCATTGTGTAAGTTAGAAGCATATCAATTGGATTGGACGGAATAAAAAATTTAGAAAGCGAGCCCGCCCTTCGCTCGCCCGCCCGAAGGGCGGGCGAGCGAAAAAGCGTCAGAAAATTTTTGCGTTTCGGTTTTAGGCAGGCGGGGCTTCGCCCCGCCTGCTGAATTTCAGATTTTAAGATTTTTTCTCCTTGATTTATGGATTAAATTTGGTAAGATGATAGAGAAAGTTTGAAAGGGTTTAATTCGCCCACAAAAAATCCCCCGCCAAAATTTGGCGGGGGATTTTTATTGTTTGATTCTTGGTTTTTAATTTTCTAAAATTTCGATATATGTTTGTTTTGCTCCAAAATTTAAAGCCTGCCAATAGTCAGGGAACCAGATATCAATATGATAGTTCCCTTTTTCCCAACTCATTCTATCTTCAACAACAAAAACTTTATCTCCAAATAATTCCGGTATCTTTATTTTTGTTCCAAATGGCCAGAAATTATTTGCCGCTATACCTTCTCGAACCAGGGTTCCTGCCGCAGTGACAAAAGGATCTGAATCAGTTTGGTCTACGGTGCTGGAGTAGCCAGTTACCACTACCATTATTCTTCGAATTGGCTTTTCTTCTGGATTATTTGGATTAGATATTGGCAAGAGACTATTTCCTTCAATTAGGGCTAACTCTCCTGAATTTTTTGGGACAGAAATCTCGGTCAAATCAGCTTCTACCCGAGGAGCCTTTAGTATTACTGGAAGGCCAAAGAGAATCCCAACAATTATGATGATAATTAAGGTATTTTGCCCCAAAAATCTGGGGCATTTTAGGGGAATTGTCATCTTAAAACCCTTTTTTAGGGGTTTTGTCATCTTAACTTATTTACAAGGGGGTGTCAACCCTTCGGCAGACTCGATAAAGGAGCGGGTGACGGGATGCGTGCCCGTGACCTCCCCGCCCTATATCGAGAAAAAGCGGGTGAAGGGAATCGAACCCTCTTCTCAACCTTGGCAAGGTTGTATAATAGCCGTTATACGACACCCGCATTTTGAAAGTGGGGGGCCTTTCTGTCACTGAACTACTCCCGCAATTTTGTGCCGCGGGCCAGACTTGCACTGGCGACCCCAGCTTTTTCAGAGCTGTGCTCTACTACCTGAGCTACCGCGGCAAGTGGACGGCACAGGATTCGAACCTATAACCCCCGCGATGTAAACGCGATGCTCTAACCATTGAGCTAGCCGTCCAATTTAGTGCGCGGGAGAGGATTTGAACCTCCAAGCCTTTACGGGCACCACCACCTCAAAGTGGCGTGTTTGCCAGTTTCACCACCCGCGCAGGTAAATTTTTTCTGTTATGATTTTCATCAGTTCGAAAGATCTTTAATGCTTTTTCATATTTTCTTTTTAGAAAAGGGATATTTTTAGAGTGAAACATTTTATTAAATAAAACTAAAGACTCTTTTTTTGCGTATCTAAGAATAAAATTACGATTATCCCCATTTTTTCCGATATAACCATTTAAACCGCAGTTTGTTTTAATTTTCTTTTGTAACCATTGAAGGAAATTAAAGCTTCCCGAGGCAAATGAAATATAAAACATAAAGCTACTATGCCATCTTTGATCCCAATATGAGAAAATTGTACCATCACCATCAAAGCAGCCCCTTACAAAATCAAAAAAATATCTATTAGGAATTTTAAGCCCATTAATATTTCTGCTTTTATTAGGCATTAGTCCTATTTTTAAAAGCTTTTTATAAAGCTTAACATTGCTAAATTGAATACGAGAGTATCTTTTATTTGTGGATCCACTTGTTTTCGTTCCAATCTTTACATTGGTTAAATTCATGCATTTCTTAAAAGTTTTCACCAATTCAACGTCATTAGAAGTAAAATCAAAATGTCTTCCATCTTTAGAAAGATTGCCATCTGTGGTTAATAATCCAATCGCATAAGCAAACTCAGGAGTCCATTTTATTTGATAATCTATGTTTTTCTGATTACCCCTCATCTTTTCTATTTTTATTTTCCAATTTTTCTTCTTTTCTTTTTAATCTTGCCTTTTTTCCAACCCTTTTTCTTAAATAATAAAGTTTTACCCTTCTTACTTTCCCCCTTTTTAAAATTTCTATCTTCTCTATGGTAGGGGAGTGAAGGGGAAGAATTTTTTCTACTCCAATTCCGGAAATTGTCTTTCTTACCGTAATCGTGGCTCCTATTTCTTTCCCATGTTTTCGCGATATAACCTGTCCCTCAAAAGTCTGAATTCTTTCTCTGTCTTTCGAGGGGCCCGTGCCTTTGGCGCGGGAGGATGTGGAGAGTGTAGTGCCTCCCGGGTAGTAATCTTTTATTTTTTGATAAACCCGAACAGTATCACCGGGACGAATGTCGGGTAAATCAGTTTTTAATTGAGTTTTTATAAAAGTTTCAAATTTTGTAGGCATATTTATAAAATTTTCAATTTTTAATTTTTAATTTCCAATACAACTTTTCTTAAATCCTCGGGTAATTCCGACTCGAATGCTTTTATTTCTCCGCTAGGTAATTCTATTTTTAAGTAATTGGCGTGGAGGAACTGCCGTTTTAATCCTTTAGGGCAAATTTGTCCTTTAAATTCATAAAGTTTGTCTCCGGAAATTGGATGGCCAAGATAAGCAAGGTGAGTTCTGATTTGATGTTTTCGACCAGTTTTTGGTTCAACCTCAATTAAAGTATAATTTTCAAACCTTTGCAATACTTTATATTCAGTAACTGCCTTTCTTTTTTCTTGAGAATCGGGTTCTCCGGGCAGATAAACCTTTTGTTTTCTTCTATCCCCTGGTGAGCGACCAATCAGGGTTTCAATTATTCCTTGGTTCTGTTTCAGGTTGCCAACTACCAGGGCAAGATATTTTTTAAACACCTTTCCGGTTTGAAATTGATTTTGTAAAAAATTTAGGGTTTTATTATTTTTTGCTACCAGAAGAATTCCTGAGGTATTCTTGTCCAGTCTATGAACTATTCCGTATCTGGGGGATTTACCAACGTTTTTTAAATTAGGATAGATTTTGAAAAGATAATCAATTAAGGTTTTTTCGCTAATTTTGTTTTCGGGGAAAACGACAATTCCAGCCGGTTTATCAACAACCAAAACATCATCATCTTCGTAAATTATTTCCATAATTATTTCACCCTAGACAGTAGTTGAACTGTCGGGTGCCCGATCGACAAAGTCGATTTAGGGCAGGATTGTTTTAACAAAATACTCATGGATTCTAAGATCATTGGTTAATTCGGGATGAAAGGTTAAAGCTAAAACATTGCCCTTTTTTGCTCCAATTATTTTATTTTTGTATTTAGCCCAAACCTTGGTTTTCCCCCAAACTTTTTCTATAACCGGCGCTCGAATAAAAACTGCCCTAAAAAGTTTATTACCAATCTCCGGTATTTTAACATCAGTCTCAAAAGAATTGAGCTGTCTACCATAAGCATTTCTCAAAACTTTCATTTCCATCAAATTCAACAAAATTGTACGAGTTTGTTCTACCTGTTTATCTCCTTTTTTTGCCAATAAAATAGCTCCGGCGCAGGTTCCCAAAATTGGCAATCCTTTTTTCGCCAGCATTATTATTCTCTCCCAAATTCCGGTTTTAACCATCAATCTATCTATGGTTGTTGACTCTCCTCCCGGTATCACTAAGCCCGCAATATCATTCAAGTCTTCCGGCTTTTTGACAGTTATAACTTTTCCCTTAAGATATAGTTTGTTCATTACCTTTTCCAAAGCTTCGATATGTTCAGAAACCGCACCCTGCAAAGCTAGAACTCCTATTTTTAATTTCTTCATGTACTCCGAATTTGCATTAGTTGATCCTTTGATAATTTTTTGATATCCAAACTGGTCATTGCCTCTCCTAGATCTTTTGAAACTTCGGCTATCAATTTTGGATCATCGTAGTGCAAAGTTGCTTCAACTATTGCTCTGGCATATTTTTCTGGGTTTGAACTCTTGAATATTCCTGAGCCAACAAATATGCCATCCGCTCCCATTTGCATCATCAGGGCAGCATCAGCCGGGGTAGCTATACCACCGGCCGCAAAATTGACCACCGGTAACCTGCCCAAATTTCTTGTTTCTTTAACTAATTTAAGCGGGACTCGATATTCTTTAGCTTTTCTCATCAGTTGTACCGCTGACATTTTTTTTAAAACCGATATCTCCCTATTTATCAATTTCATATGCCGCACCGCTTCAACAACATTCCCGGTTCCCGGTTCTCCCTTTGTTCTAAGCATTGCTGCCCCTTCAATTATTCTTCTCAGGGCTTCCCCAAGATTTCTTGCTCCGCAAATAAAGGGCACAACAAACTTTCTTTTATCAATATGGTCTTCTTCATCGGCCGGGGTCAAAACCTCGCTTTCATCAATCATATCCACGGCCAAAGCCTCGAGAATTTGGGCTTCAACAAAATGGCCAATTCGACATTTAGCCATAACCGGAATTGTTACTGCCTCCATTATTTCCTGGATTTTTTTAGGGTCAGCCATTCTGGCTACCCCACCCTTTGCCCTGATATCGGCTGGCACAGCTTCGAGAGCCATAACCGCCACTGCCCCAGTTTTTTCAGCTATTTTTGCCTGCTCAACATTAATAACATCCATTATCACTCCGCCTTTTTGCATTTTGGCAAAACCCCTTTTTAGCCTCTCTGTTCCTTTATTCTCAATGATTTTTTTGGTTATTTTCATAAATTTTTTATTTTTTATACCTGCGCGCGCTTCGCGCGCAGGGAGAAACAAGATTTTCGTTTAAAATAGGTTCGACTATTATCAATTATGGTGGGCGATACAGGATTTGAACCTGTAACCTTTCGCACGTCAAGCGAACGCTCTAGCCATTGAGCTAATCGCCCGTAGAAAGGGCGGGACGCGCTACCACTGCGCCAAGTGCCCTTGGTGGGCACGGTTGGACTCGAACCAACACCCTTTTCTTTATAAGAGAAACGCTCCACCATTGAGCTACGTGCCCGCACATTTCTTCAGCCACCCCGGTAATTCGGCTATAGAACTTATTACATAGTTTTTGTTCAATTTTCCGAATTTTTGCCATTTTTCTTTTGAATTCATGGGTCCGGTACAAACTCCCAAAAATAAAATATTAGAATTTTTCGCCGCCTCCAAACCCACCAAAGTATCATCAATCATTACCATTTCTTTTTTAAAAATCCCTCGCTTTCGTGCCCATTTTAAAATTGGATTTAATGCCCTGGGATCGGGCTTGTGGTGATGGCAGAATATGTGGTTTTTGTGGATTTTTTCTGGTTTTATTTTGGAATTAAGGGGTAAAGTCGCTGGCCTCCAGCTTTGGACAATGTCAAAAAGATTTTCAAGTGAATATTTTCTTAAATGAAATTCTAGATTTTCAAATCTCGCAGTCAGAAGTGCAGTAAAAAATCCTTTTTTTCTCATTGTCTTTAAAGTTTTTAGAGCTCCTCTTACTAAAGGAATTTTTCCTTTTAATTCATTTTTTCTCCAGCAATCAGTAATTACCGTTAATTCCTTTTTATTCAGAGTCGGGAACATCAATTTTGAAGTTTTAAGTCCTGGGTATCCCCAATGTTTTACAAAAGTTTCTTCGGTTATTCTTACTTTTTGAGGAGGCGTCCCATTCCGAATTAATTTTTTAATTCCTTGCAATACCGATTCTTGAGACTTCGACAAGGAATCCAAAATCGGGCCATCTAAATCAAAAATAATTAGCTTAATCATGATTTTATGTTCGGGTGGTTGGCAGATAGTTTTCCAACCAATCTTTCAAATTCCTCCCTTTCAATAGTTTCTTTTTTTATTAAGGTTTTAGCCACTTTAACTAAAAACCTTTTCTTTTCCTTTAGGATTTTTTTGGCTGTCGTTTGGGCATTTTTAATCAGTTTGGTTATTTCGGCGTCAATTTCTGCCGCAATTTTTTCAGAATAATTTCTTTGCTCCCCAATTTCTTTTCCCAAAAATATCAACTCTTCTTTTTCTCCAAAGGCAACCGGTCCTAATTTTTCGGACATTCCGTATTCTTTCACTAATTTTCTGGCAAGCTCGGAGGCAGTTTGTAAGTCAGAACTGGCTCCGGTAGTAATTTCTCCAAATACTAATTTTTCAGCGCAATAACCGCCCAAAAACGTAGCCAGTTCGGAAAGAAATTCACCTTTGCTCTTTAAATATTTTTCCCTGGCTGGTAATTTTAAGGTATAACCGGCCGCTCTTCCCCTGGCAATTATTGAAATTTTTCTGATAGGTTCTGTATTGGGAAGGAAATGGGCAACCAGAGCATGTCCCGATTCATGATAGGCAGCAATTTCTTTTTCTTTTTCAGATAAAATATGGCTTTTTCTTTCCGGTCCCAGTAAGACCTTATCAATTGATTCTAAAAGTTCTTCTTGATAAACCTGATGCTTGTTTCTTCGGGCAGCCAAAAGAGTTGCTTCATTGACTAAGTTAGCCAGATCTGCCCCCGAAAATCCCGGGGTTCTCTCGGCAATTTCTCTTAAGTCAACACCTATAGCTAAAGACTTGTCTCTGACATGGATTTTTAGAATTTCCTCGCGGTCATTAATGTCTGGTAAATCTAAGACCACCCTTCTATCAAATCTGCCGGGACGCAAAAGGGCTGGATCTAAAATATCGGGGCGGTTGGTAGCCGACATAACCATGACATTGGTATCTCTTTCAAAACCATCCATCTCTACTAAAATTTGGTTTAAAGTCTGCTCTCTTTCATCATGACTGCCTCCCAGTCCTGCTCCCCGATGGCGGCCCACTGCGTCCAATTCATCAATAAATAGAATAGAGGGAGCCGCTTTCTTTGCAGTTGCAAATAAATCTCTTACTCTGGCCGCCCCCACCCCGACAAACATTTCAACAAACTCTGATCCTGAAATATGGAAGAAGGGAACATTGGCCTCTCCGGCCACCGCTCTAGCCAAAAGGGTTTTTCCGGTTCCAGGCGGTCCCATTAGTAAAACCCCCCTCGGGATTCTGGCTCCCATTTGTAAGAATTTCTTAGGATTCTTTAAAAAATCTACTATTTCTTTTAATTCTTCTTTTGCTTCTGCCAGCCCGGCCACATCTCGAAAACTAATTTTTTCTTTGGGATGTCCTTCTGCTCCAAAAAGTCTGGCTCTGGCCTTGGAAAAATCAAAAGCCTGCATTGCTCCGGTTTTTGCCTGGCGAAAAATCATCCAGAAGAAGGCTCCGAAAATTAATAAAGGAAGAATTAGTAAAAGTGTAGGTCCCAGCCAAACCAGCAATCCCCCCTTTTCTTCAGAATTAATTTTTATTTTTTGAAGATTTTCCTTGGTTACCCCGTAATTTAAGAGGGATTGAGAAAAAGCAATTTCTGTCTCTTTTTTTGATTTAGCCTCGGTATCATTTTGATACAAAATTGAAACATCATTTCCGGATACCGTAATTTCCTTGACCTTCCCCTGATTAATGTCTTGAACCAATTCGGTTAAAGAGATTGGTTTTTTCTCTTGGCCCGGATAGGAGAGCAAGGCAAAAATTCCTGCTACGGTCAGGAAAATAAGCAAAACAATTATAAAATTTTTAGTGAGGTGTTTCATAACTTCTTATTATACATATCTTTAAAATGGTTTCAAGTGTATTTTAGCATAAATTTTCAAAAATAAAAAGACCCTTTTCATCTTGCGACTACTCAGGGTCTTTTCTAAAGCCAAATAGGGATTATTTTAGCTGGCTTCATTGCCAGATAAAGAGCCAGATAAAGAAGCTGATAGAGCTTCTCTAGCTTCCTCCTCCAGCTCTTGCTGGCGAAGGGTCGCGATCATGGCACGGTGATTAGAGTTAGGTTTTTCGCCAGGTTCGCGTTTACTCCGGCGGCACGGCTGAGATTTTGACTGTGGCACAGGCGCAGCTTCTGACGCAGGCGCAGGCGTAGGCTCTGCCGGCTTGGGCTCGGGATTCCGGGCTTTTTCGAGAATACCCTTCAAAAGGGCGATTCTTGATTCCAGACTCTTCGTCCGGGCGAACTTGACGTTGCCGCCTTTCGCCCTCCAAATCTCCCCCTTTTTCTGGCGGTAAGCCTGTTCCCAGATTTCCCGGGGAACTGCTTTTCCGCCGCTACTCTTTTTGAGGTTCTCAAAAGCCTCTTTCCCAACCTCATCCTGAAGGCTCTCAATCTCGGCTTTAGCCGAGGCGTATTTTACCTCCAGCGAAGTCAGGATGGTTGGAGCCTTTTCCGCCACCCATTCAAAGATGTTTTGGAACTTACCCTTCGCGAGGCTAATGGCCGCTTCGTTGGCGTATTCTCGGTAGCAATCTCCGCAAACGAGGTCGGTTGCTTTGCGTCGGGTTTTTGGGTAGTCTCCTGGGCAAACCGGGCAGAACAAAGGTTCCACACGAGCGGGTGCATTAATTTTGTTATTCATTTCTACCTCCTTACTTAAAAAAATTATTTCCCTATTTGGCTTTGTTAGGGTACAATTGCCGAATTATTTTCGGACATTTTATTGTAGCATATAGCAAAAAGTCTGTCAAGGGGTCTTGACAGACTTTCGTGTACTACTTAGTTCTTAGGGGGATTTTCCTCCTTTATCCTTTGTCTTAGTTTGGGCGGAAGGTGCTCCAGGAAGAATTTTGCTTCCCTCTTTCTTCGACAAGTTTTTTCTCCTCGAACCCTTTTCATTATTGAGAGTTTTTCTGATTGTCCAGCACTTTCTCCTTGTTCGGTTTGTTCTAACTGAAGTAAAGCATTGTAAATATGATTCGCGGTTTGGAAATTAATTCGAAAATCAAATCGTGGTTCCTCATCTTCTTTACCGTCTCTTCTAGGCCACCTTTCTTGAGGGATTCCCTGAAAATATTTAGAAGTTTTGGTTTTGACCTGTCCTGAGGTATCCCAGTAGTAAAACTTGCCACCCCGGAGAGCTTTAGAAAAAAGACTAACAGTCTGGGGTTGAGCTATGGAAATAGCTCCTTTTACTTCTCCTTTTTCTGACTCAGAAACAAAGTTCAGTAACTCTTTTAAGCCGACTCGGAGAAGGGCAATATCCCTAAGAGAGATTATCTTCCCCCTATTTAGGAAGTCTCCGGTGTTCACTTTTGCCTCGCTATTAGCTAAAGATACCAGGGAATTACAGACACCAAACAACATATTTTCTGATAGGGCATCCTGCAGGCATTCTCTCAGTGCTTCAAGAGCGTTTTGATTTTGAGGAGTACCTTTTTCAGTATCTGCCAATTCAGTTAAACCGATGATTACTCCTAACTGAGCTTCTTGGAAAGCATTCATTTTTATTTTCCCTCCTTGCTAATTTTTAAATGAGTAACCTCAAAGGTTACCCTTAATTATATCCTTAAAAAAAGTTTTTGTCAAGATACCGAGCTATTTGGATTGTTTTTTGAGTTTTCCTCTTTCAGGTTTTTCAACGATAAATAAATTCTGTCATCAGCAATTTTAATAATTCTTGCTTTTATTTTTTGACCTATTTTAAAAAGTTCCGATGGCGATGATTTTCTTTTAGTCTGACAGGCTTTCCCGTCATAGGAGGCAGCCTCGCCTTCGGCGAGGGCTGAACTCCCGTCAGATGAAGTTATGGTCTGGGGTTCAATTTCAGAAATATGAATTAGACCTTCTAATTGTTTTGGGTGTTTCTCTGCTGAAACTTCATCTGTCGGATTCTCCGTCGTCCCCCTTGACTTCCGTTGGGAGTCTTTAGCGGAAAACTTCACAAAAACTCCAAAATCTGTGATACCGGTGATTTCTCCCTCTACTATCTCATTGGGGTTATATTTTTTAACGATTTCTTTGAGGTTCTGAATTTCCTTTGCTTTTTCGGAAAAAATAAGTTTTTTTTGTCTTGAATCTAAATCAAATATTTTAACTTCAAGAGTTTGGCTCACTAATTTTTGAAGCTCCTGCAGAATTTTTGCACTATCTCCTCCTTCTACCCGAGGATAATGATCGGAAGATAATTGAGAAAGAGGCAGAAAGCCAGAAACATGAAGTGTTTCTGCTATTAATCCTCCCCTGTTTGCTTTAGAAATTTTAATTTTGAGGGTTTGGTCTTTTTCTTTGATTTTCTCTAATTCTGCCCAGGCTAATTCTTCTTGGGCTTCGGCTAATGAGAGTTCACAGTATCCATCTTCATTTTTTAATTCCATTATTTTGGCAAAAATTTTATTTCCTATTTTAAAATTTTTTAAATCATCTTTAGTTTTCTGCAGCTCTTTTTTGTAAATAACTCCAGTTCCAAAGGCGCCCAGGTCAACAAAAAGACCGGAACTTCCAATTCCCACTGTTTCACCCTCAATAATTTCACCCGCCTTGGGTGGGGTTAAAATATCATTTATTATCATAAAGCCAGTTTATCACAACTATTTTATCTTGTAAATGAGGTAAAGCGTATGGTAAAATAAAACTGTTATGCAGATCATTTGGCACGGACAATCTTGTTTTCAAATTATAGTGACCCGATCTAAGGGGGAGCAAAGTTCAATTGTAATTGATCCTTTTGACGAAAGCATTGGGTTAAGACCTCCTAATTTGTCGGCTAATATTTTATTAATTACTCATGACCATAATGACCATAATAACAAAGCGGCCATTAAAGGTTTGTCTCGTTCTGCGGGCGGAATAGAAGAACCATTTTTAATTACCTGTCCCGGCGAGTATGAAATAAAAGAGATTTTTATTCAGGGGGTTTCTGCTTTTCATGATGATCTTCAGGGTCGTGAACGGGGGAAGGTTACAATTTATACCATTGAGGCAGAGGGATTAAAGCTTTGTCATCTTTCCGACCTTGGCCAAAAAGAGTTAACTCCCGATCAACTTCAAAACCTTGGCGACATTGATATTTTAATGATTCCGGTAGGGGGAGTCTATACTATATCTTCAAAAGAAGCCCCCAAAATTATTTCTCAAATTGATCCCCGAATCGTAATCCCCATGCACTACCAAATACCGAAATTAAATCCGCCAGCTGGCGGAAAACTGGAGGGGGTAGAGAAATTTTTAAAAGCAATGGGGCAAAAATCAACCGAACCCCAGCTAAAGTTATTAATCAAAAAGAAAGATTTGCCGGAAGGAGGAAGGAAGATAGTGGTCCTGAAGCCATAAACGCGACACCAATACACTAATGAAACACGAATGTCACGAATATTTATTAGTGTCATTCGTGCTAATTCGTGTATTAGTGTCGGGTTCAAGATATTGAGCATTTTAAACCAAATTCAAAATATCTTTTGAATTTTTAAAGTATGGCAAAAAAGTCAAAACAATTAAATACCGAGATTGGCTACATTAAACCCCGGGAAATAACCGAAGAGATGAAAGAATCCTATATTGATTACGCGATGTCCGTAATTGTTTCCCGAGCCTTGCCAGATGCCAGAGATGGATTAAAGCCGGTACACCGGAGGATTTTGTACGCGATGCACGAAGATGGCTTGACTCACGCCGCAAGATTTAGAAAGTCGGCAAATGTAGTTGGATTGGTTTTGGGTCGTTATCACCCCCACGGAGATATGGCAGTTTATGATGCCATGGCCAGGATGGCTCAAGACTTTTCCTTAAGGTATCCTTTGATTGATGGACAGGGAAATTGGGGATCAATTGACGATCCGGGGGAATTTGCTGCTATGCGTTATACTGAAGCCAGACTTTCCAAAATCGGCGAAGAGACGCTGAAAGACATTAGTAAAGATACCGTTGATTTTGTTGATAACTACGACGGAACAAGAAAGGAACCGATTGTCTTACCTTCACCCCTACCCCAACTTTTATTAAACGGTTCTTTTGGAATTGCCGTTGGCATGGCTACTAATATTCCTCCTAATAATTTATCTGAAGTGGTAGACGCTTGTATTTATTTAATTGACCATCTCAAGGCCGATACCGAAGATCTTTTTAAATTTGTCAAAGGACCGGATTTTCCTACCGGCGGTTGTATTTTTAACCAAAAAGAAATTATTGAGGCATATTCTCAGGGCAAGGGTCCAATTATCACCCGAGGTAAGGCAGAAATAATTGAGCAAGAAAAAACTGGCCGGGCTCAAATTATAATTAGCGAAATTCCTTATCAGGTTCAAAAATCACAGCTATTAGAACAGTTTGCAAATTTAGTTCAAGAAAAAAAGATGGAAGGAATAAAAGACATTAGAGACGAATCGGACAGGGAAGGGATGAGGATTGTAATAGATTTGCAGAGAGAAGCCTTTCCCCAGAAAATTCTGAACCGACTCTATAAGTTCACCGATCTTCAAAAGACTTATTATTTAAATATGTTAGCCCTGGTAGATAGGATTCAACCCAGAACTCTTTCTTTGGCAGATGTTTTAAGATATTTTCTTTTGCATCGAAAAGAAGTGGTTTTTAGAAGGACTAAATATGATTTAGGAAAAGCCAAAGAGAGGGCCCATATTTTAGAAGGTTTACATAAGTGCTTGGCTCAAATTGATGCGGTAATTAAAACCATCAAAGCTTCGGAAAATCGAGAAATGGCTCAGAGGAATTTAATGAGAAGATTTAGATTAACCCAGATTCAAGCCAATGCAATTTTAGAGACAAAACTTCAGGCCTTAGCAAAATTGGAGAGGAAGAAAATAGAAGATGAGCTCAAAGAGGAGCTTGCAAAGATTAAAACATTTTCCGCAATCTTAAGAAGTCCCCAAAAAATAAAAGAAGTGATAAAAAAGGAGTTGGCTCAATTAAAGGAAGCTTTTGGGGATGCGAGAAGAACCAAAGTTTATGCCCAAAAGGCAGGTGACTTTTCCGAGGAGGATTTAATTCCCCAGGAAGAGACGATTATTACTTTAACCAGACAGGGATACATCAAGAGGATAAATCCATCTTTTTATAAAAAGCAAAAACGAGGGGGTAAGGGTATTTTGGGGATGAGAACCGTAGGAGAGGACATTGTTGAACATTTTCTTTCAGCCCAAACCCATGACAATCTTTTGTTTTTTACCGATTCCGGGAAAGTTTTTCAGGTTCCGGTTTATGAAATTCCAGAAGGGTCCAGGGTGGCTAAGGGTCGGGGGCTTCTTAATTTTTTAGAAATTTCTCCCCAGGATAAGGTTTTGGCTTTATTTTCTTTGGGCAAAAAGGATGAGGCTTCTGGTATGAAGTATTTAGTAATGGTGACAAAACAAGGTATAATAAAGAAAACTGCCATAGATGAATTTAAGAATGTTCGCCGCTCAGGATTAATAGCCATTTCTCTTAAAAAGCAAGATGCCCTGCGGAAGATTTCCAAAACCACTGGCGAAGACGAAATAATTTTGGTGACCAAAAAAGGTCAGTCAATTCGATTTAAAGAGAAAGATATCAGACCGATGGGGAGACCGGCCTCCGGGATTAGAGGAATTAGGTTGAAAAAGGAAGATGAAGTAATAGGAATGGGCGTTATTCAAAATCAAAAATCAAAAATCAAAAATCAAAAATTGGAGAAACAATATTTATTGGTGGTGACCGAAAATGGTTACGGGAAAAGAACCGATTTAAAGGAGTATAAACTTCAGGGTCGGGGAGGAAGCGGCATAAAGACCGCGAGGATAACTCCAAAGACCGGGGAACTCATTGCCTCAAGAGTTTTAACAGAGACTACAACCCTCCCACCGCCCTCCCGCTCGCTTTGCGAGCAGGCCCCTGAAGATTTAATTGTTATTTCTCAAAGAGGACAGGTGATCAGGACCAAAATCGGAACTATTTCTAAATTAGGAAGGTCTACCCAGGGAGTAAAAATAATGAGGCTGGAAGAAGGAGATAAAGTGGCATCAGTAGCATGTATTTAACGAAGTTGGAATGTTGGAATGTTGGAATGTAACATTCTAACAAAGTGAGCAGAGCGAGCGATCTAACAATCTAACAATCAAACAACAATGGAGTTTCTTAATCCAACCGAAGTTTTAAATAAGCTCGAGTTAAAAGACGATATGGTGGCGGCTGATTTTGGTTCAGGTTCTGGCGGCTGGGTTTTACCCCTGGCAGGGAAATTAAGCGAAGGAAAGGTTTATGCCATAGATGTTCTACCAGAACCAATTTCGGTTTTGAAATCAAGAATGAAGTCAGAAAAAATTTTTAATATCCAGACCATTCGGTCCGATATTGAAAGCAAAAAAGGCTCTACTTTGGCTTTATCCTCTTTGGACTTAGTTTTAATGACCAATCTTTTGTTTCAGGTAAATGATAAAAAAGGAGTTTTAGAAGAAGGTAAAAGAGTTTTGAGGGAGGGAGGAAAAGTTTTGGTAGTGGATTGGAAACCGGCTGCTTCAAAAGGACCCGAGCAAAGAGTGTCTCCGGATGAAGTTAAAGAGATAGCTAAAGAATTAGATTTAAAATTGGAAAAAGAATTTGAAGCCGGAAGTTATCACTACGCCTTGTTATTTTCAAAATAATATATTAAAATAAAATAAGAACCTGGCTTCGCCAGAACCTTGATTCGCTAATGTAAAAGCATATAATCTTGAAATAGAAGTATGAAAAGGATATTTATCCCCATTTTCGTTGCCGTTTTGTTTTTCGGGGCTTTCGGTTTTGTAAGTTTGACTAAGGCTGCCGTTTCTTTTTCTATAGAATCACCGGCACAAGTTGAGGCGGGGAAAGATGTGGAGATTACGGTAACTTTAACAGGTATATATTCTGAAGCTCATCCAGAAAGATATTATAGCGGGTTGCTAAAGATTGATTTTGGTGACGGAGAGAAAGCAAAATGTTTTTGTGGTGTGGGGATAGGCGAGTGCGGAGAACATACCAAAAACACTTGTAGTAATGGATTTATTCATAAGTATGGAGGAGGAACTTATACCATTACTGCCAATTCTGAGGTTGGTGTTTACGAAGGACCTGAACTGAAGGAGAAGATAGAGAAAACAGCTACTAAAAAAATTGAAGTTAAAGGCATTACTGGTGAACAAATATGCAATAAACTATACATAGATGCAAATAATAAATCACTTACTGCTGACGAGTGGTGTGCATTTTGTCACGGAGCCGGCTGTAATGATGTTTATGATTTCTGCAGAGAAGAAGATGGCCAATGGTACCATTATCATTTCAAGTGTAGGGCTGGTATCGAGTGTATTTGCAATGATGATGAAAGTTTAAGTGGGCGAACACCTTGTACTAAATGTAAAAATTGGAGCTGTAATCAAGGTTGTGATTGTAAAGATAATGTTTGTTGTTCAGGTGGATGTGTCTGTAATTGTGGAGACTGGCAGTATGGAGCTTGTAGAGGTGGTAGTGCTACACTTCAATGTACGGGCGCAGATAAATATAAAAGTCGTAAATGTGAATCTGAACCTACGGGCTGTTGTGATGAGTTGGGGCTAAAAGAAGAGGAATGTGAGAAAAATTTAAAGGATTGTCACTGTGGGGACGGGATAATTGAGAATGGGAAAATTGAGAATATTTATTACGATGAAGAATGTGAAGATGGTAATTTTATCGATAATAAGAAGACCTGTCTTGAGTGGGATTTAGGTTCTGGTAGCTTAACCTGCAAAGCTGATTGCCACATAGATTTTTCTGGGTGCGAAATTAAACCAGTATGTGGTAATGGGAAAGTAGAACCGGGGGAGGAATGTGATTGTGGAGGAACTCGGCCTTGCAGCCCTGAGCAGTTAAAATATAAAAGCTGTGGAGACTTTGAGTTCGTTAGTGGTGCCTTGGGTTGTTATGATACTGGTCCTGATAAAACCTGTAAACGTGACTATAGTAATTGTAAAGAAAAGAATGGCGATCGTGGCGATGACGGCGGTGGCTGGAGTGGCATCTTTGAAATAGAAAACCCTCTAACTGCCACCACTGTTACTGAGCTGATTGACAGAATTATTAATTTTATCTGGTTTTTAGCCATTGTGTTTGCTCCGATTATGTTTTTGATAGGCGGATTTACATTTTTGACCTCGGGTGGCGATCCTCAAAAAGTAAGTAAAGGGAAAACTATAATGATTTATACTGCCGTTGGTTTAGCCATTGTTTTGGTGGCCAAAGGCATAATCGCTTTACTAAAAGATATATTAGGGGTAAAACCAGAAGAAGCAGAACCCACTTCTTATTTTCAAAATTTTGGCTTTTTTGCTATAATTGGACTAGAAAGTATTAAAAAGTTTTTCAAAGGTCGAAAGTAGCTTACGCTACTTAATCCCAATTTACGAATGGCATCCGAATTCTACTAATTCTACTAATAATATTCGGAGCATTCGGATAAATTCGGATTATTGAAATTATATTTTTATGAAAAAAGTTTTACCAGCATTAATCTTAATAAGTTTATTGGTGGCACCGATAGTGTTGGCTCAGGATGAGGGTCTAGTGAAAAGAGTACCGGAATGTACGTGTACGACGGTAAAGCATAATTTGGAAGGTTATATATATGGGTGCAACCCAGATGAAGTTATCTGCGACGAAGGTACAGGGTTGTACATTAAGGATGGGGCCCTGTGTTGCATTTTGGACATAATGGAGACTGTTGTTGATTATATGTTTATAATTTTACTGATTCTGGCTGGAGTTATCATTATTTTTGCTGCTTTTCAGTTTACCACGGCTGGCGGAGATCCGGCTAAAGTGAATGCTGCTCGGGATAAATTAATTTGGGCGGTAGCCGGGATAGCCGTAGCTTTTCTTTCCAAGGGAATAGTGAAATTGGTGGAAATGATGCTAAGTTAAAGGCCTAAACCTACCCAAATTTTACAAAATAAAATTTGGGCAGGTAAACTTCTTACTTGCCGTATTTTCTCGTTTCTATCGCAAGTAGGGTGTCAATAAAAGATTTAGAAAAGAATCAATTTATTGATTGAAAAGTGTTTTTTATCTAAACTCGCCAAAGTTTTGTTCTACAAAATTTAGGCGGGTAAAACAAAAGTGGAAGATTTCTCATTCCACTTTTGTTAAAGTAGGCGAATTGAAATTAAAGCTGGGCAGGCGGTCGAACTTTAAACCCACACCCCTTTTGTCGGAGTGGCGGAACTGGTACACGCGCTGGGCTTAGGACCCAGTGGAGAAATCCATGAGAGTTCGAATCTCTCCTCCGACACGTTTTAAAAAGGGCTAAGCTGTTCTCTCTCGCGGCACAAAAAATCAAATATAAAAAAATAAAGACCGAAAATAAATTAAAAACCGCCTTACTAAATTGGGAGCGGTTTTTAGTTTTTACTATTACTTTATTCTTCTTCGTGAATTTCGATTTTTCTTTTTTCTTTCTTTTGCATTTTTGGGATTCTTATAGTTAGTATTCCCTCTTTTACCGCAGCCTGGATTTCAGAATGATTAATCCCCTCCGGTAAAATTATTTTTCTACAAAATCTGCCCCAGTAGCATTCTTGATAGAGATACGTCCTTTTTTCAGAAGAATCTTCAGCCGGCTTTTCTCTGGCACCCCAAATGCTTAAAATACCTTCTTCGATAGAGATATCCAGGTCACTTGCTTTCACTCCGGCAATAGTGGATTGAATTACAAGCTCTGACTCGGTTTCATAGAGATCAATGGAAATTTTTGCCGCCTTTTTTTGTTCCGAAAACAGCCACTCTTTTGTAACAGGGGACGATTTTAATTTTTTGAAAAAAGACATACACTTTTTATTTTTTTTACTTTTTTAAATCCGTAAGAAACAAAAATAGCTAATCCCACTAAAATAATTGTAGGTCCCGCTAATTTTAGACTCCCTTCTATTATTATAAAAAAATCGTAGAGTCCATGCAAGACTATAGCTGACCCCAATCCAATTATGGTTAATTGAACCCTTTTTTCTGTTTTTAAAAAAGATAAAGCTAAAAAATATCCGATGAGTCCGGCACAGAGTGCGTGCAAAAAAGTGGCTCCGATAAACCTGATCCAGCTTACCGTAAAAAATTCAAAAATTCCTCCAAAAGGGAAAAGGACTAAAATATTTTCTAAACCGGCAAAACCCAGAGCACAAATTATCATATAAAGCATAACATCGATTGGTTCGTCCAATTCTGGGTTAGATAAAACTTTGGCCCTAACTACCAAATATTTCATCATTTCTTCGGGTAAAGCTACTCCCAAAAAACAGATAAGCCCCATAGTAAAAACCGGGGGAAGGGAGATTAATTCCAATGACTTTAAGGCTCCCAGTTCAATTATGGCGGTGGGAATTGCCGCCAACATTCCGTATCCAAAAATTTTTAGAATCATTGAATTAGATTCGGGATGGACATCTTTTTTTAAATAAAACAAAAGCCAGACAATACTGGGAGCTAAACCAAAAAAGATGTAAAGAGGGTAATTCATTTATTAATGTTGGAATGTCAGAATGTTGGATTGGCCTTCGGCCTTTGTTAGAATGAACATTCTAACAATCCAGCAAAGCGAGCGAAGCGAGCGATCCAACAATCTAACAATTATTTGGGCCATTGTTCTATCATTAAACATTTCTGAAGTGGTAGTTTCTGATAAATTTCTTCGGTAATAAAAGGGATAAAAGGATGCAGAAGTTTGATAGAGGTCAGCAAAACATAAAGTAAAACTTTTTGACTTTTGAGTTTTGACTTTTGACCTTTGAACTCTTCTAGGTATTTGTCGCAGAAATCGTGCCAGAAAAAATCATAGATGGTGTGGGCAGCTTTTCCGAACCGGAAATTCTCCAAATCTTTATTAACCGATTTTATTATCTTATCTAAGGTCTTCAGAATTTTTTTATCAGCTAAGGTCAAATTTTTAATCCGCGTAAATCCGCGTTGCGAGGGTAGCTGACCTAAATCAGCATAAATCTGCGCAGGTTTGTTCATTAGAACAAACCGTGAGGCATTCCATAATTTATTACAAAATTTTCTTCCCATTACTATATTGTCTTCTGTAAATTTAATATCTTGAAGTTCGGTAATTTGATAGATGACGCCAAACCGAGTGGCATCGGCTCCATATTTTTCAATTAAATTGACCGGATCCACTCCGGTACCAAGGGATTTAGACATTCTTTGTCCCTCCTTGGTTAAAACCGTGGGGTGAATATAAACCTTTCCAAAAGGAACTTTTTTTATAAATTCCATTCCAGAGAAAATCATTCTTGTCACCCAAAGATTAATAATTCCTCTGTCAGTAGAAAGTACATCGGTCGGATAAAATATTTTTAAGTCTTTAGTTTCCTGGGGCCATCCAAAAGTTGCAAACGGCCAGAGGGCAGAAGAAAACCAAGTATCAAGGACATCCGTTTCGCCGCTTAGAGGAATTCTATGCCCCCACCAAAGTTGACGGGAGACGCACCAATCTTTTATATTTTTCAACCAGTCAAAATAAACTTTTTCCCACCTCTTTGGGATAAAACTTATTTTACCCTCCCTTACTGCGATTTTGGCCATTTTTGCCAGTTCTTCCATTTTTAAAAACCATTGCCATGAAGGAATTAATTCGCAGGTAGTTTGGCAGCGATAGCATTTTGGAATTTGATGAGGGTAATCTTCAACTTTATCCAGGAGTCTTAATTTTTCTAAATCTTGAACTATTTTTTGCCGAGCCTCAATTATTTTCAATCCCTGGTAGAGAACAGGGGCTTCTTTTGTTATTTCTCCCTTTTCGCCGATAACTTGAATACTTTCTAAATTATGGTCCAGTCCAATTTCATAGTCGGTTAAATCGTGAGCCGGAGTAATTTTTACTGCCCCGGTTCCAAATTTTGGGTCTACTACAGAATCAGCAATAATCGGGATTTCTCTGCCGACCAAGGGCAAGATAACTTTTTTGCCAACCAAATTTTTATATCTTTCGTCTTTAGGATTAACTGCCACTGCCGTATCTCCAAGCATTGTCTCCGGCCTAGTTGTTGCCACCACAATAAAATTGTCATAGGTGTCAACTATGGATTTTTTAGTTAGGGGATAGCGGATATACCACAATTTTCCCTTTTCTTCTTTGTATTCCAGCTCTAAGTCTGAAAGACTGGTTTGGCATCGCGGGCACCAATTTATTACTCTTTTTCCTCGATAAATCCAACCTTTCTTGAAATAATGCAAAAAGGCAGTTTGAACCGCCAGAGTATAATTCTTGTCCATAGTAAAGCGGGTCCTGGACCAATCCAAAGAAGCCCCCATTTTTTTAAGCTGGTCTAAAATAATGTTTCCATATTTTTCTTTCCATTCCCAGATTCTTTCAATGAATTTTGCTCTGCCAAGATCAAATCTGGTTTTCCCTTCTTTTTTTAAGATTTTTTCTACTACGTTTTGGGTAGCAATACCGGCATGGTCGGTTCCCGGAAGCCAGAGGGTTTTATATCCCTGCATTCTTCGCCACCTTATCAAAACATCCTGAACTACCGCATTTAAGGCATGACCTATATGAAGTTCACCGGTAATATTTGGCGGAGGAATAACTATACAATAGGGTTTTTTGTGACGCTTGGGTAATTTGTCCGGATTAAAAAAACCCGATTCCTGCCAGAATTTATAAATCTTATTCTCCACTTTTTTTGGTTCGTAAATCTTAGATAACTCCATACATATATTATTATAACCTTAAATTTGCTTTGGCTATAGTTTTTTGCTGGGAAATTTTGTCTTTAGGCCAGTGAAAGTAGACTGCGGCTCCAACCATTGCCGCATTGTCCGTACATAATTTAGAATCTGGAATATAGCATTTAGAATCTGGAATTTCTTTTTTAACTTTTTCTTTAAATTGTTTTCTTAATTCGGCATTGGCAGCCACCCCGCCACCCAAAATTATTGTTTTTATTTTATAATTCCTCGCCGCTTTTAAGGTTTTATGAATCAAAACATCAATTACTGCCTGCTGAACTTCGGCACACATTTGTTGGATGTATTGTTTCGACTTCCTTATTTTTTGAGACCGATTTTTAAAATCATACAATACCGTCGTTTTTAAGCCAGAAAAGCTAAAATCATAATTTTTCTGATAAATCATTGGTCTCGGCAAATGAATTTCGAATTTCAAATTTCGAATTTTGAATTTAGTCGCCATTTTGGCGACGATTGGTCCCCCCGGATATCCTAATCCTAAAATTCTAGCAACCTTGTCAAAACATTCGCCGGCCGCATCGTCACGAGTTTCTCCCAAAATTTTGTATTGACCAAATTTCTTCATTAAGATTAATTGGGTATGCCCGCCAGATACTACCAAGCAGATAGCTGGAAAGATTTGAGATTCACCAACTGGTAAAATCCAGTTGGCGATGATATGTGCCTCGATATGGTTTACTGGAACAATTGGTAATTTCCAGAAATAGCTTAAAGCCTTGGCAAAATTCACCCCTACCCACAGACAGGGTTCCAGTCCGGGACCTGCGGTAACGGCAATTACGTCAACATTTGGCTGCTGATATTTTTTTAAGAATTTTTTTAATTTCTTATAAAGATTTTCTTCCCTGGAAAGTATTTCCTTCAAGGTTTTAGACCATAGACAAAATTTTATTTTATGCACCGTTTTTGATTTTTTAAGCATCCCAGCTTTTTTCAGAGCCTGAAACAGTACCGGCGTTAGATTTTTTTGATGCTCTCTTTTGGCTAATGCCGGATAAACCCCTCCCCATTTTTTGTGAACCTCAACCTGGGAAGAAATAATATTGGATAAAATTTTAAAACGAGAGAATTTATCCCCGTTAGTTTTTAAAACGGCAACACAGGTATCATCACAACTTGTTTCGATTGCGAGAACCCTCATTCACATATTATATCTTTTCCCTTGCCTTTTCCCAAATTTTAAGTTAAAATTATATCGACTTGGCCCTATCGTCTAGCGGTTAGGACAAGGGGCTTTCAATCCCTAAACCGGGGTTCGACTCCCCGTTGGGCCGCAGCGCCAAGCAGTATTGACATACCTTTTTATATTGATAGAAAAAGCGTGGATTTTATCCGCGCTTTTAAAATTTCCCTATTTTAAAGACGGCCGCACCTAAAATAGGGAAAATAATAAAGATTACTCCAAATGTATTCTTTCTTGAAATTTCTCTAATTGTCTTTGCAGTAGGGGATATTTTTTTAATTCCGGATCTTCCTCCAAAATTTCTTTTGCAGATTGGCGGGTTTTTTCAACTAAAAATACATCTTTTAAAGAATTCATAACCAAATCTGGGATTCCCCACTGTCTGTGGCCCATAAAATCTCCCGGTCCCCTTATTTTTAAGTCTTTTTCGGCTAAGGCGAATCCGTCTTCGCAGTCAATTAGAGCTTTCAGCCTCTGTTTGGTTTTTTGGGCTGGCGAATCGGTAAATAAAAAACAAAAAGATTGATACTTTGATCTTCCCACCCTTCCCCGGAATTGGTGAAGTTGAGATAGTCCAAATCTTTCTGTTCCCTCAATCATCATTACCGTGGTATTGGGAACATCTATTCCAACCTCAATTACTGAGGTAGAAACCAAAATGTCAATTTTTTTGTTTTTAAAATCCCTCATTATTTTTTCTTTTTCTTTGGTTCCCAATTTTCCGTGTAACATTCCCACTTTTAAATCGGGGAAAACTTGTTTAGACAATTTTTCATATTCCTCTTTCACTGCTTTTGCCTCGGCCCAACCCAATATATTTTTGTTGTTAATTGTTAGTTGTTTGTTATTAGTTGGCTCTATCCTGGGACAGATTACAAAAACTTGTCTCCCTGACTTAACCTGCTTTTTTATAAAATTATAAGCGTTGTTTCTGTCTTCGGGAGAAATTACTCTGGTAATTATTTTCTTTCTTCCCTTTGGTAGTTCGTTGATAATAGATAAATCCAGGTCTCCATAAATAGTCAGAGCTAAGGTTCGAGGGATGGGAGTAGCCGTCATCGACAGAAGGTGGGGGATAGGGTAATTTTCAATTTTTCCCGCTTGGCGGGATCCTCGATAGAATCGGGACAATTTTGAATTTTGAATTAACTTTGCCCTCTGTTCAACTCCGAATCGATGTTGTTCATCCACTATGACCAAGGCTAAATTTTTAAATCTAACCTGATCCTGAATTAGGGCGTGAGTTCCAATTAAAACATCAATTTCTCCATTTTTTGTTTTTTCCAAAATTTTTTTTCGAGAAATTTCTACCATTTCATTTTTTAGTTTTTTTGAAAAAAACTTGTCTTCTTTCCCGGTTAGGAGACCGATATTTAAATTAAAATTTTTCAAAAGTTCCCATGCAGTTTTGAAATGTTGTTTGGCTAAAATCTCGGTCGGAGCCATAAAGGCAACCTGGTGTCTTGCTTTAATCACGTTTAAGATGGCCAGGGTAGCCACTACTGTTTTTCCAGAACCAACATCTCCCTCTAAAAGTCTATTCATTGGTTTTGGTTTTTCTAGATCCTTTAAAATCTGCCAGGCAGATTTTTTTTGGGCATCGGTTAGTTTAAATGGAAGAGACTTGGTAAATCTCTGTAAAGCTTTTAGGTTTAAGGGAATGGATTGGGCTTTTAGGCTTCCAATCTTCATTCTTTGTTTCAAGACCGCCAATTCAATAAAAAAAAGTTCTTCAAAAGAAAATCTTTCCTGGGCCTGTTTGGCTAAGTTTAACGAGGTTGGAAAATGAATTTGCCAAAGGGCTTGAGAAATTGGGAGCAACTTGAATTCTTTTCTTATTTTCTCTGGTAGGGGATCGGGGAGTTTGTCTTTTAATTGAACCAAAAGAGGTCGAATAATAAATCTAAACCACCTGGAAGACAATCCTTCTGTTTCGGGATAGACCGGTACAATTCGGCCGGTATGAGTTAAACTGGATATTGGATATTGGATATTAGATATTTTCTCGTAGGCCGGATTAGATAAATATAAACCGTCTTCTCCCATATTAGTTTTCCCGGCTAAAGAAATTATATCCCCAGGTTTTAGAATTTTTATTAAATAAGGTTGGTTAAACCAGATTACTTTTACTGCCCGGGTTTCAGGGGCCCAGCCCGAGCGAAGCGAGGGCTGGGAGGATGCGGCGGGTGGGTTGTAGTCTTGAACCAATGCTTGAGTTAGAATCATTCTTTTTTTCCAGGTTCTGCTATTTCGGATTTCTAAAATTTTCCCCTGAATACAACAGCTTTGATTATTTTTTATTTGAGAAATGGGAATTATATTTGAAAAATCCTCATAACGATGAGGAAAATGAAATAAAAGACCTTGGACTGTTTTTATTCCAAATTTTTTTAATCTTTTTTGATATTGAGGACTAACCCGAGGAATTTCCTCAATAGGAGTAGAGAGATTCATGAGTTAAAAAATTTGCCTCGATATAACCTTGAGGCATTTGTGCGCCCGGCAGGACTCGAACCTGCAACCTTTTGGTCCGCAGCCAAATGCTCGATCCATTGAGCTACGGGCGCATCTTGTGTTATAAGTTTTTGTAAAGAAGAACCAATTTCTATTAATTCTTTTCTTATATTGCTATCTCCATAATAAATAAAACAAATTCCTGCGAAATTTTTCTTAAATCTTTTTGTTTTACTTCGTTTTTTTATATAAACTTTATTAAACTGTGCAATCGGTATATTAAGCGTTTTTGACCAAAAGTTTTTAACTTTTTTTATTGAGTGATAATAATGGATGTATAATCCTATTTTGAATTTAGTTTCATCAATATTATAGCATCCTCTAAGTAATGTTACATATAGTTTTGATAGACTAGGATCAGTGTTAGCAAGTTTTGTTCCAGATACTTTCCCAGATCTGCTTCCTTCGGCCCAATATAACATTGCGAGTAATGATTTATAAAAACCTATGTTATCGAAGGGATAATCTCCTAATTCTTTTTTTATTTTTGCTTTTATTAACTGAGTTTCTTCTTTTCGTTTTCTTTCCCACTTCTTTTTTAGGGCAATAGAGGCTAGTTTATGTATCCTGGCAAAATGTTCCAGCCTAGCCTGTTTATCTATTGGTCTCTTTAAGGTTTTCCCAAACCAGGTACTTATAGTACTTTTCGGTACGCTCAAAAGTTTTCCTATTTCGCTGTAGCTTTTACCGTTTAATAATAACTGTTTTACTTTTTCTTTATCTTTTTGTGTATAAAATTTCCCCCGCATTTAATTGAACTGATTGATTTTTAAATTATAGCACATTCTGTACGAATGCACAAATAAAATTCCGATATTTCAAGTTGACTTAATTGATTTAAATCGGTAAAATGGAAACATTGGGAGGAGTGCGGCGAATTGGCAAGCCAGCAGTTTGCTAAACTGTAACCGTGTAAAAAGCGGTTTGTGGGTTCGAGTCCCACCTCCTCCGCCAGCAAGCGAAAAATTCATCAAAGGTTGAAATTTCTATAAAATCAGAAATTTAATTAATAAAATAAAAAAATCATGAAAATAAAAAAATTTACCCTTTTTATTCTGCCAAAAGAATTAGGTATTTGTCATTTTTCGAAAAATAGTCCTATTCCAAAATGGGCAGAAAAATCTAAAGGTTTTTATTCTATAACCAGGACCTTAGACGAACTTTCCATTGTTTGCCTTCAAGAAAATATTCCCCCTGATGTGATGGCAGAAAAAAATTGGAGAGCTTTTAAGGTTAAAGGTCCTCTTGGTTTTTCTTTAACCGGAATCGTTGCTTCTTTGTCAAAACCGTTGGCCGAAGCTCAAATTAGTATTTTATATATTTCTACTTACGAAACAGACTATTTATTAGTAGAAGAGAAAAACCTTCAAAAGACAAAAGAGGTTCTTTCTGAGTTTTGCGATATTAAAACTTTATAAATTAATTGGCGGGATGCTGGAGATTGGTTTAACAGGCTTGTCTTGAAAACAAGTGTACCAGAAATGGTACCGTAGGTTCGAATCCTACTCCCGCCGCAGTCAGCATTTTTTATCGAGAGGCCAAGATGCCTAAAAACGCCCATCGCCGGGCAATTTTTATTTTTAGCTTGAGGTTTTTAAAGAAATTAGAAATTATATTCCTCTCTGGCTACCACTACTCCCCAAATTTCTTTTGCCCCCGCTTCTTTTAAAACTCGGGCGCATTCTTCCAGAGTGGAGCCGGTGGTATAAACATCGTCTACTAGTAAAATTTTACTTGCCCCCACACCAAAATTTAGTGTGGGGGTGAAATTTTTAATTTCATTTTCGTTCTTTACCCCGTTAGAGGTAAGACGCCAAAGGCGTCTACCATTCTGTCGTAAACAGGACGGACCTCTAACGGGGTTTACCAAAAACACCCCTTTTATATTTTCTTTTCTGGATTTTAGAGAGAGCTCGGTCTGGGGCAGAGTTTTCTTTGTTTTAATTAAAACATTAACCGCTACTGGCAATTTCAAATTTTTAGACAATTCCTTACTAATTTCTTCGGCTTGATTAAATCCTCGTTGTTTTAGTTTGCTTCGGTGTAAGGGAACAGGAATTAAAGTAAACCCGCCTAAGTTTTGCTTTGCAAAATTTTCGTGGGTAAAGCCCCCGTCAAGTTCATTTGGGCATGGGACAAATTTCTGGTTCAACCCAGCACCTTTTGAAAAAAGGTGCTGGGTCAATAACTGAAAATGGGTTATAATTAAATTAGCCAAAGGTTTTGCCAGTTCTTTAATTAATGGATCGTATTTAAGTTGAATAATTAGTTTTTTTACTAACAGGTTTTGATAACTGGTAGCCGCAAAAACTCCATTTAATTTAGTTTTATTTTTGCATTTTTTACACACTCCGAATCTGGTATAATTAAAAGTAGATTCCCTTAGATGTTTGCTATCTAACCCCGTTAGAAATTTATCTCTAACGGGGTCTAATGGCGCAGATAGTTTTTGACCGCAAACCGGACAATACAAACTTTCTAAAATTTCAATTAGACTTTGACAGTCGTCACAGAGATAGCTTCCTTCCCCTTGGCAATTAAGGCACCTGGGTGGAAAGAGGGTATCCAAAATAAAGTTTTTCGTCGAAATCAAAATATTTTTCATAAAATAGTATTGTTAAAAGTTTTCCACATTCCTATTTTCATTTTTATGTTATACAATAATATAATGAAATGAGATAGGGGTGGGGAAAACCATTGGCATGCTTTGGACCCCATTTAAAAAAGTTCCCAAAGAATGTTTGGGGATAGATATAGGTACCTCTTACATTAAAATGGTTGAAATCAGGAAAAGGGGCAAGGATAAAGAATTAAGCAATTACGGCGAGATTAAAGTTAGCGATATTTACCCTGATTTTAAAGCGAGCATCATAACGGCGGAGATTGAAGAGGTGGCCAATGTAATTGGAGCAATTATAGCCGAGGCTAAAATAAAAACAAGGACTGCAGTTTTCTCTCTTCCCGACTATTCCAGTTTTTTTACTACTTTTACATTGCCCGCCATGACAAAAGAAGAAATTCCCGAGGCGGTTAAATACGAAGCCCCCCTTCATATTCCCTTACCCCTAACTAAAGTTACTCTGGATTGGCAAGTAGTTGAGGGTTTTGAAAAACAAGGAGTACCTCTTGAGATTTTACTGGTAGCAGTTCCCAATGAGATTGTAAATAGATATCGAGAAATTGCTTCTTTGGCTAAATTAAACTTAGAGGCATTGGAAGCCGAGGTCTTCGGATTAATAAGAAGCCTTATTAAAAGCGATCTGACCACGGCATTAGTAGACATTGGAGCAGAAAGCACTACCTGCAGTATTGTTGATAAAAAAATATTAAAATCATCTCATAGTTTTGATACCGGGGGGAAGAGATTGACAGAAGCTTTGGCAGGACTGCTAAATGTTGAGTGGGAAAGGGCAGAAAAGCTCAAAATAGAAAACGGAATTTTGGGGGTAAAATCCGTCAGAGAGGGGCTATTGCCGACTTTAAATTTAATTTTAAAAGAGACGGAACAGATCTGTAGCGAGTTTTCAGAAACCGAGCGAAAAGAGGTTGAAAATTTAATTTTGGCAGGAGGATCTGCTTTGTTGCCCGGTTTAAAAGAGTACTTTGCTGAAAACATTAACCTACCTAAATTTCCCAAGGAAAAATTTGGGCAGGTTAATAAAAAGGTAGAAATTGCCGATCCCTTTTCCGGATTAATTTCCCCGCCCGTTTTAAGCAAAAATTTAGGGGAAATGGGACCCCTCTATGCGGTATCGGTAGGAATAGCCTTGAGGGGAATACAATAAGCTAATAAGTGCTTAAGTGCTTAAGAACTTAAGTACCGAAGCACCAATTTTTATGGTCGAGATTATTCCAAAACCAGCGCCCAAAAGACCTCTATGGTTAGAGATATTATTTTATTTAGGAATAACCCTAATAATAATAGTAATTGGAGCTTACTTTGGTTTAAATTATCTCTACAAGAAAGATACCCAAAACATCAAAAGTTTGGAGGAGCAGATTTCAAAGGTTAAAACTCCTAAAGAGTCAGCTCTGAAGCAGAAACTTACAGAAAAAGAGACAAAAATTAATGATTTTTCTGCACTCTTAGACGGTCATAGAATCGATTCTAATGTTTTTTCTTTTCTGGGAAGCATTTGTCATCCCAGGGTTCGGTTTCTAAGTCTTAATTTTTCCAAAAGTGGAGAGGATTTTAAAATTGAAATTCCGGGAGAGGCCGAGAGCTATGAAACCCTACACCAGCAACTCCTAATTCTAAAAGCAGAGAAACTTATTAAAGAGATGAAACTGTCTGGGATTTCAATTGGTAAAGAGGGAAAAATTAATTTTGGGTTAAGCCTCACCCTGGGTCCCGAGATTTTTAAATTTAAATAAGAACCTGCCTCGCTGGCGCTCGGCAGAACCTTGATTCGCTATTGTGTAGATATATAATCTTGAATTAAGAACCTGCCTCGCTGGCGCTCGGCAGAACCTTGATTCGCTATTGTATAAATAT
>Ga0210006_1000495_pt1 | contig 30830 bp, 26 predicted proteins | sample CryGey02umfilter_2_FD_185452 | JGI IMG/M metagenome (GOLD analysis project Ga0210006, IMG submission 185452) | Groundwater microbial communities from aquifer in Utah, USA - Crystal Geyser 4/10/14 0.2 um filter (SPAdes) (version 3) | ecosystem: Environmental > Aquatic > Deep subsurface >... | reverse complement strand
TAGTCAATCAATCCGTTGCTCCCGCGCTCAAAAAACTCGGTTATACTTCCACCCAAACACAAGAAATAATCGACCACATCATCGGCAAGGGTACGCTCATGGAATCTCCGTTCATCAACTGGAAAACACTCAAAGAAAAAGGCCTCAACGACGACGAATTGACTCAGGTAGAAAAGGGGCTTGCCAACGCTTTTCACATCGGCATGGTATTCAACAGGCACGTTATCGGTCAGGATGCCCTTGAGCGTCTAGAAATCAACCCCGATGTTTACAATGACCAAAATTTCAGCTTTTTGAGAGAAATCGGCTTTACCGAAGAGGAGATCGAAGCGGCCAATGAAGCGGTTTGCGGCACCATGACGATCGAAGGTGCTCCTCACCTCCAAGAAGAACATCTTCCGGTGTTCGATTGTGCCAATCGTTGCGGCAACAAGGGCAAACGTTTCATCCACTACACGGGTCACATCAAAATGCTCGCCGCCGTACAGCCTTTTGTTAGCGGAGCCATCAGCAAAACCATCAACATGCCAAACGAGGCGGAATTAAAAGATGTCCTGGACGCGTATCACATGAGTTGGAAGCTGGGATTAAAGGCCAACGCGCTTTACCGTGATGGCAGTAAAATGTCTCAGGCTCTCAACACGACTTCCAAAGAAAAAAAATCGGAAACAACCGAAAAAAAATCCGAAATCATCAACGAAGTGACGATCACCAAAAAGCCGTTGCGCCGAAAATTATCCAACGAACGTCATTCCATCACTCACAAATTCTCCATTGCCGGTCACGAAGGCTACTTCACTGTCGGTCTTTACGAAGATGGCACGCCCGGGGAATTCTTCATCAAAATGAGCAAAGAGGGATCCACCCTTTCCGGAATCATGGACGCGCTCGCCCTTTCCATTTCCCTCAACCTCCAGTACGGTGTACCCCTCGAGGTTCTGATTGCCAAGTTCACTCACACACGGTTTGAGCCGGGTGGAATGACGAGCAACAACGAAATTCCGATGGTCAAATCCATCATGGATTATATTGGGCGTTGGTTGGCGATCAAATTCCTGACCAAAGAGGAAGCGAAAAAGTATCACAATGGCGACCTGATCGATCGTGCCTACATAGAAGGAACCATGTCCGAAAATGGAATCGTGCCAAGCATGCGCAATATCATCACCCTCTCCCGGCCTCAATTAAAAACAAAAGATCAGGAAAGTGAATTGATCGAAGTGCTGGAAAAAAGCAAAATCACCGCGAGGCCAAAAAAAGCGGTCGTTGCTATTGGAGCGGTGGCTAAAGTAAACACCACGCCTCACGCCTTTCAAAGCGATGACGCACCGATGTGTCACAATTGCGGCTCCTGCATGATCCGAAACGGCAGTTGCTACAAATGCCTCGATTGCGGCGAAACAAGTGGATGTAGCTAAGGTCATGAAATCACAAGATCAGTGCTCAGTAGTTAATAGTTAGTAGTTAGTAGTTAATAGTTAATAGTTAGTAGTTAGTTCTCTGTGGCACTGTGAACTGCCTGCCCGTTCCGTTCAGGCGGGTAGCACTGATTCTCACACGTTCTTCCCAAAAGGTTTTTTTTTCGCTACAATAACCCCACTTAAAAACAATCATGAAGCTCGCGATCATCATTCCGGCCTACAATGAGGAAAAGGTTATTGGACACGTTGTCCAAAATTTACCCAAAAAATTGGAAGGAATTTCCGATATTCAGATCATTGTGGTGAATGACGGATCACAAGATAAAACGTCACGCGTTGCCGAAGAAGCGGGAGCTTTAGTTATATCCCATTTTATCAATCTGGGAGCGGGTGCCGCCACACAAACCGGGTTTGACGCGGCGGTTACGCTGGGGGTGGATATCATCGCCACTTTTGACGGAGACGGTCAGCACCACTCCGAGGACATCCAAAAACTCATTCAGCCCATTGTCGAACAGCGTGTGGATGTGGTGAGTGGCAGTCGTTTTTTGCGGAAACAAAAAATTCCGGCCATGCGCCGCCTGTTTAACGGAGTCGGGAATTTAATCACATACCTCCTTTCCGGAATATGGATGACAGATAGTCAAACGGGGATGCGCGCCTTCTCGCGCGAGGCCGTGGAACAAATGGAGATCCATGTGAATGGCTACGAATTCTGTTCCGAGATCGTGCGCGAGATTTCCTACCTCAATCTCCGGTACACCGAAATCCCCATTCGCGTCACGTACAACACATACACCAAAAAGAAAGGGCAGAATTTCGCCACGGGGTTACAAACGGTGACCAAGCTGGCCATTCGCTCTTTGATGCGATAGTTAATTTATTGGTTTATTAATTTATTATTTTATTCCAACAATAAATTAATAAAAGCGAAGCGTAATAAATCAATAAATTAATTATTAAATCCGATGCAGGACTACATCAATCAATTCTCCCCCTATCAAATCATCGTTCCGTTCCTTGCGCTCATCATGATCATGAAGGCGGTTTCCCGTTTTCGTCGTAGCGAACAGACATGGCGTGAACTCATCACGTGGGTGCTGGTGTGGGGGGCGGTCGGGTTTTTTGCCCTATTCCCAGAAATCTCCGATAAATTCGCGAATTTTGTCGGCATCAAAAGTGGAGCCAATGCCATCATCACCGCGGCGCTCGTCATTCTCTTTTACGTCGTTTTCAAAATCCTGGTCATGACCGAAAATCTGGAGGGGAAAATAACCAAACTCAATCGTTCCATGGCGCTTTACCGGTTTTTTAAAAAAGAGGAGTCGCATTTCGATGAAAAGGAGGTGAATCATAATCAATCTCATGACTAAAAAGATACTGTTTCTTACAGATCATTATTTTCCGTACGTTGGCGGTGCGGAGCTTCTTCATCAAAAAATCGCGGAATTTTTAGTCGAGCAAGGATGGACGGTTGATGTTGTCACCACTTCCGATCCCGGGCGGAGAAAAAAAGAGGTAATCAAGGGGGTCACGATTCATGGCGTTGCGAAAAACCGTTATTTACTCATGCTGTCTGGCCTTACAAAAGCGTGGTCGCTAAGTCGCGATTGCGACGTGATTCAAACCACTACCTACAATGCCGGCTTGATTGGATGGATCATCGGTCGCTTACGTAAAAAACCGACCTTTCTGATCGTTCACGAGCTCCTCAGTACCCTTTGGTTCAAGCAAATGAATCCACTGCTCGCAGGTTTATATTGGTGCTTCGAGCGCCTCCTAATCGCATTGCCTTTCACTCATTACATCGCGGTTTCCAAATTCACCGAATCTCAACTCCTGCAACGCAACATCCAATCCCAAAAAATAACCGTCATTCCTCATGGCATCGATCAGACCCTGTTTCGCCCGGAAAACCGTGATCCCGATCTACGCTCCCGTCTCGGTTATGCCGATGAGGATTTTATTCTCCTTTTCTTTGGTCGTCCGGGCATTTTAAAGGGCGCGGAATTTTTAGTGAAGGCGATGAAGTTAGGGGTAAGCAAAAACGTCAAATTGCTGATGCTTCTCTCGGCCATGCCCGCATCCGGTTATCATCACATCAAAAAATTAGCGAGTGGCAACCCCCGCATTCAAATCCTCGATTCCGTTCCGCGTGAAAAGCTCCCCCATTATCTCAACATGGCCAATGCTGTCGTCGTTCCATCGTTACAGGAAGGCTTTGGCTTTTCGGCGGTGGAAGCATGTGTCTGCAACCGCCCGGTCATCGTCAGCCACGCCGGCGCTTTGCCGGAAGTGGTGTTTGGAAAAGTCATTTTTACAAAGCCGGGTGATGTGACATCGCTAAGCGGAGGGATTGAAAAAGCGATGCGAGGGGAGTGGGAACAGTTTCCAAAGAAGGAATTTTTATGGAAAAATACACTGGAAGCCTATCTAAAACTATATAACTCCATCTAAAAATGCGCATCGCCATCATCGCCGATCCGGTCGATGAACAATACGCGGGGATCTACACCTATACCAAAAATCTCATCGAAAATCTGGTGAAAATAGATCACGAAAATGAATATTTTTTTGTACACGTTCGAAAAAACTCCTTTTTTACAGGGAAGGGGAAAGAAATCATCATCCCTTTATGGCGTTGGTTGCCGGGGCACGCCACCTTGCGTAAATTTTTCATCATTCCATGGATTCTCAGAAAATATAAAGTCGATGTAGTTCATGAGCCGGCACATATTGCTCCATTCTTATTTTTTTCCGGTAGGTATAAAAAAATAGTGACTATTCATGATTTGACTCCCGTTTTATCTCCACAATGGCACCGCTTCCTTAGTGGGCTGATTCACAGATTACTTTTCCCATTGGTTTTTCTTCGGGCGGATCAAGTCATCACTACATCAGAGCACACAAAAAAAGACATCAAAAAATGCTATCATCCTAAATGCCCTATAACAGTTGTTTATCAGGCGGCTAAAAAGAAGCAATCTATTCAGCAAATACTACTCAAAAAACCATTTTTTCTCCATGTGGGAACGATTGAACCTCGTAAGAACTTGTCTTTCCTGATCAAGGTTTTTGAATATCTTAAATCCAAATATTCGATTCCTCATCATTTGTATCTGATTGGCAAAAAAGGATGGAAATCGGAATCTTTTTTTGAAATATTGAAAAAATCCCCTTATTCTCAAGACATCATTTTGGAGGGGTTTTTAAGTGATGAGGAGTTATCCGCTTATTACACGCAGGCGGATTGTTTTGTTTTTCCTACGTTGTATGAGGGTTTTGGGCTCCCTATACTCGAAGCGATGCAATATGGCTGCCCAGTGGTTGCCAGTAATAATTCCAGCTTGCCAGAGGTTGTCGGAGAAGGAGGCGTTTTAGCGGATGAAACTTCTGTAGAAAAATTTGCTGAAGCCATTGATAAAATCATCTCCAACGCCGATCAGTTTAAAAAAGCGGCCTTAGAACAGGTTACGCAATTTAGTTGGGTGAAATGCGCCAGAGAAACACTAAATGTTTACACTAGGTAACTGTGAGTCATTATTCACATTTGTTAAGTGTCTTCTTTTTGTAAAATCGTTTTGTAAAATATTTAGATAGAACCTCATTATCAATCTGACGAGTTTTCATTATTTGTCGACGTTTTTTGAGTGCCTCTAGAAAATGTTTTAAAAAACTGCCATATGCTCGTAGTAAAATGATGATACGTTTCGTAAAAATATAGCGCCCCATTAAGCTCAACTGGAAGACGATAATCCAAAAACCATACCTTAGCCATAATCCTGATGGCATATTTTTTATCAAATTAAAAAGGGCATTACGAATACTGTGAAACATAACAAAATCATTGAAGTGACCTCCTGTAGTAGCACCACCCTTATGAAAACATACAGCATCATCCACATAAATTGGTTTGAATCCAAGTAGTAACGCGCGCCATGCCAAGTCAATATCTTCAGCATAACAAAAATAATCCGGATCGAATATATAACCGGTTTGATGTTGAATTGTTTTAAGTGAATGTACCGTATAAAGTCCACAGCCTCCATGGGCTCCAAATAAAACATCTTGCCCCAGAGAAGTTCGGTTGAACCCCCAGCCAGTCATATACAATCCTAACCCTAGATTATCCACACATCCATTCTGTGGGTAGCCCATCATACGACCTGTTACCATCTCTATTTTTTTATCAGTGTCAATTGCTTTTACTAACCTCTCTAGTAGATTCGCATCCACGACCGTATCGTTGTTTAAAAACAAAACAAAATCCTTTTCATCGCATTGCGGCAGAATTTTTCTCAATAACCAATTATTTCCTCCGGCGAAACCAAGATTAATCTCAGAACGATAATAAAAAAGACGATTATCCTTTATAAAAGTCCCTTTGATGTCACTGAGTTCAGATGGCACTGAACCATTGTCCAAGACATGAATTTTGAAATCTACGAAAGAAGAACATAGGACAGACTGAATACATTGAATGGTATCATTTTTGTAGCTGAGATTTAGGATAAGAATGTGGAGCATAAAAGAAAACGGAATTCGTCTAGAATAGTAGCATAAATTCCGATAAAATAGAGCCTGCGGGTTCTAAACGTTATAAAATGAAATTAATTCCAACAGGCATAAGTTTTCTTCATGACTTATATGAAAATAAATTTGTAATTTTTCAGCTCACCAAAAGGGATTATGCCAATCGCTATCTGGGTTCGTTTCTCGGTTTTATATGGACGCTCATTCAACCTGTCGTCATGGTGCTTATTTTTTATTTCGTTTTTGTTATAGGATTCAAAACCGGTGATATACGAGACGGTGTGCCTTTTATTGCCTATCTAACTATCGGGATGCTCGTATGGAATTTATATAGCGAAGGTGTGACAAACACAACCAATGTCTTCCAAGAATATTCCTATTTGGTCAAAAAAATAAATTTTCGGATTGCCGTTTTGCCTATCGTGAAAATTTTATCGGCGTTGATGACACATTTTATTTTTATTGGTATAACCGTCGTCGTGTTGGTGATCGTCGGAGTACCGTTTTCTTGGTGGTGGTTGCAAATTTTCTATTATCTTTTTGCAATGATGTTATTTTTATTGGGTACTGGGTGGATTATTGCCAGTTTACAAGTTTTTGTAAAAGATATTGCGCAAATTGTTTCCGTTTTATTGCAATTTGGATTTTGGCTAACGCCCATTGTGTGGAACTTTGATTTATTGCCGGAAAAATGGCAATTCATCCTTAAATTCAATCCGGCTTTTTACTTAGTAGAAGGGTACCGCAAAAGTTTTATCTATCATGAAGCTTTTTGGGTATATTGGCAGTCTGGCGCGTATTTTTGGGGAATAACCTTCATCATCCTTGTGTTGGGTGTGTTGTTGTTCCGAAAGCTTAGGCCACATTTTGCAGATGTTTTATAAATTTTTTCATGTCCGACATTGTCATAGAAATCAATGGAGTCTCAAAAGCCTATAAACTTTACAAAAAACCCTCTGATAGGGCAAAGGAAGCTTTGAATCCTTTTAGGAAGAAATACCATCAGGATTTTTACGCATTACAGGATATATCATTTAAAGTACAACGAGGGGAAACACTGGGGATTATCGGGAAAAACGGATCGGGAAAGTCGACTCTTCTCAAAATCTTAACAGAGGTTTTAACTCCATCTACAGGTTCAGTTCATGTACAAGGAAAGGTATCCTCCTTATTAGAATTAGGGGTCGGATTCAATCCAGAATTGACAGGTCTGGAGAACATTTATTTTAACGGAGCAATTTTAGGGTATACAAAGGTGGAAATGGAAAAAAAATTAAAAGATATTTTAAATTTTGCTGACATAGGAGAATTTATACATCAAGCCGTCAAAACTTATTCGAGTGGAATGCAGGTTCGGCTGGCATTTGCCGTTGCGATTAATGTAAATCCTGAAATTTTATTCATCGACGAAGCTTTATCAGTCGGAGATATCCGCTTTCAACTTAAGTGTATGCGTAAATTAAGGGAACTAAAAGAGTCAGGGAAAACCATTATTTTTGTAACTCATGACATGGGAGCGATTATGAATTATTGCTCAAGGGCAATTTGGTTGGATGATGGAAGGATTCAGTCATCAGGGCTCCCCGAAAAGGTATGCAAGGAATATACGGCATTCATGACTTATGATCAGGGTACACAAATTGGTAAAATCCCAAAAATTAATTCTAAGGATGGCAAAAATGGAAAAGCCATCCCCTTCCAAAGTGTTGCTCATTGTTCTTCATTTGGGGAAAAAAATGTAGAAATTACAGATATAGCCTTTTACGACCCAATAACCTTTTTACCAATCAAATTACTAGAGGGGGGGGAAACTGTGGTATTCGCCGCCAAGATTAAATCCTTGATTAAGGTCAAAGATTTTATTTTTGGTTTTATGGTTACAGATGAATATGGGAATAATATAATCGGAATGAATAACTATTTGATTAGACAAGGAGCGGAAGTTACAAAGAATGAATTGGTTATCTTTGCATTTGAATTTCAGTTTCCGAAATTTAAAGACGGGCATTACACACTAGTCACTTCTGTGGCAGAAGGTTCTCAATTGAATCATATCCAACATCATTGGATACATGATGCTCATCACTTTCAAGTTGTAAGTACTCGGGAAATAGGAAAATTAAATATTTTATTGGAGCCAGAAAATGTTAAATTTATCAGGCAATGATCAACAAAAGAGCTATCACAACATTGCCACCAGATCTTTACTCGAGGAATTATATTATTTCCGAGGGGATCAGGGCTTATAAGAAAAATAGAAAAATAAGAGTTTTGGATGTTGGGGGACGTAATGGAGGAATGGAATTGTTTTTAGATAACGAGGATGAGCTGGTTTTAATTGATATCCGTGAGGGGGATGAGCCAAATTTAATTGTGGGAGATGCTACAGATATGCACATGTTTCAAGATAATGCATTCGATATAGTAACCTCCGGTGATGTATTTGAACATATTCCAATCAAAAAACGTGAACAATTTATGAAAGAATGCTTAAGGGTATCAAAAGATTTGGTAGTCCTTGCTGCTCCGTTTAATGACACGGCAGTATTAAAAGAAGAAAAGGAGGTAGGCGAATTCTTTGAGAGTCTAGTGGGGCATAGACACGAGTGGTTAAAAGAGCACTTGGAAAATGGACTGCCTGATAAAACTTTGGTAAAAGATTTTATTAAAAATAAAGGTTTATTTTTTAAAGAATTTTTTTCAAATGATCTAGAAAATTGGCAATTGGCTCAACTTTTTATTTTTTATGCCTATAATTTCGGAATGCCTAAGGGGCTAGTTGAAAACTTTTATGCCACATACAATGGCGCCATCAGACAATGTGAGGATCCCTCAATCGATTTTTATAGAAGTATTTTTTTTATCACCAAAAAACGTTCAATTGATTTTAATTTTAGCTACGAATTCGAGCCTAATAAAAAAAGTGAGCTCCGCCAGATGGCGTTTGAGCTTATTAGTAAGCATTCGATTGAACAAATTAAACAAAAGGAGACCCATATTCAAAATCTCGATAAGCTATTAGGGGCTCAAAAAGGGCAAATCCAAACGCTAGAGCAATCTGTTACGCAAAAGGAGACCCATATTCAAAATCTCGATAAGCTATTAGGGGCTCAAAAAGGGCAAATCCAAACGCTAGAGCAATCTGTTACGCAAAAGGAGACCCATATTCAAAATTTACAAGGAACATTGCTCGAAAAGGATCAGGTTATTCAAAAGCTATTAATATCCATTAGTAAAAAAAATGAAAATGTGGAGCGCTTGATAAAGTCTGTTGAAGCTAGCTTTGCTAAAAATAAAGAATTGAAAATAGTTTTTTTTAGAGGGGAATATGGCCTTCGGGAGATGGCAATAAAAATTGAAAACTTAGCTGAAAACGTGAATCGATTAAAGAGGTCTTTGAAACAAAAAGAGCAACACATCAGAAATACAGAGCCAGCCTGGAGAGAACTGCAATTAGCTCAAAAAAGTTTCCTCTATCGTTTATCATTGTTGGGGCGTCGTTTTGCAGGGTGGCGTGCATCTGCCAGAAAAAGAGTCAATATTTTTTTTAAAGCGATCCCATTTGGCTTGGAGGTGCTTTTTAGAGAGGGGCCGTCCGCTTTTTTACGAAAGCTCAAGTTGTATATCCAAGGAGACCTTCCTCATACATCTATCAATAACGATTATCAGCGTTACTTACAAAAAATTAAATTCTTTAATCCGCCTTTTTCGAAAATTAAAAAAACCATCGGTTCTCTTCACTATCAACCTAAAATATCCATTATTATTCCTGTCTATAATGTAAAGCAGGAATGGCTCAATAAGTGCATCGGATCTGTCAGGTCTCAGTTTTATCAGAAATGGGAGCTCTGTCTGTATGATGATGCCTCAACAAATAAAGAGACAATAAAATGTCTTGAGGTATGGCAGGAAAAAGACCCTCGGATTAAGGTTAAATTCGGCACTAAAAACCAACATATCTCCGGAGCTTCCAATGATGCACTAAAAATGGCAACAGGCGATTTTATCGGGCTTTTGGATAATGATGATGAAATCACCCCCGATGCGCTTTATGAGGTGGTAAAAGCACTGAATAAAAATAAAGATTTAGATTTTATTTATAGCGATGAAGACAAATTGGATATGGATGGCAATTTGTGTGATCCTCATTTTAAATCTGATTTTAATCTCGATTTACTACTTGGTCATAACTATATTTGTCACTTTACTGTGATTCGAAAGTCGATCGGAGATCGAGTTGGATGGTTTCGTAAGGGGTATGAGGGGTCGCAAGATTATGATCTTTTCTTACGGATTATAGAAAAAACGCAGAAGATTTATCACATTCCCAAGGTACTTTATCATTGGCGTAAAATTCCCGGTAGCACTGCCGCGGAATATAGCGAAAAATCTTATTGTTATAAAACTTCATTAAAGGCATTAACGGATTATATGCATCGCAATAAAATATTAGGCGAAGTAAAAAAAGGAATTACACCTAATACCTTTAGGGTGGAGAGGACAGTCATTGAAAAAAAATTAATTAGTATCATTGTCCCCTTTAAGGATAGACCTGAACTTATGGAGCAATTGCTCAAAAGTATTAAACAGACCACCTACAAAAATTATGAATTATTGCTTATTTCGAACAACAGTAGTGAAAAAAAGGTATTTGAAGTCATCAAAAAATATAAAAAGTACGATGAGCGAATCCATCTTTTTGAATACAACGTTCCTTTCAACTATTCAGAGATCAATAATTGGGCGGTCAAAAAAGCCAAAGGAGAATATATTCTTCTCCTGAATAACGACATCGAAGTAATTGAACAAGACTGGCTAAGGGAAATGGTTTCACATATTCAACGCAAAGAAGTGGGGGCAGTGGGCGCAAAATTGCTATACCCAAACGACAAAATTCAGCATGCGGGCATTATTATGGGAATAGGGGGGGTTGCCGGACATTCTCACAAGTATCTACCAGATCCAAGATATGGCTATTTTTCTCGCCCCCATCTTATACAGGATCTTTCTGGCTGCACTGCAGCATGTCTGCTTACACGACGTGATGTATACGAAAAAGTCGGAAGATTGAACGAAAATGAATTAAAAATAGCATTCAACGATGTCGATTTTTGTCTGAAAATCCGTAAGGCAGGCTATCTTATCGTTTATACGCCATACGCAAAACTATATCATCACGAATCTATTAGTCGTGGTAGCGAAGATACCCCCGAAAAGAAAAAACGTTTTGAAAGGGAATGTGGTTACATGTATCAAACTTGGGGAGAAACCCTTAAAAAAGATCCTTATTACAACCCTAATTTAACATTGGAGCATGAGGATTTTGGCATAAACATTTAAAATGAAACTAAAAAAATATTGGGGAAAAAAGGGCTAGTCTACCAAACTCATTATTGTGAACTTAATTTTTATTAGCTTATGCAGTTTTTGGTTTACCGATTTTACTTAATTAAAGCAGAACAGTAGATGGATGTAAAATAATAGCAATAGATGATTCTTCAAAAAGTTCTCTTTGGGGCGAAAAAAAATAGGAAGGAAATGATAGGTAAATGAAGAGGCTTATTAAAACGATACTTAGTATAGCTTGAATTTTAGCTTTAAAAGTATTGAGCACATAATGTACAAAAATAACAATCATTAGAGGTAGTACAGGAAATAAATATCTGCCTTGCACCCCTGCGTGAACAACTCCATTAAATAAATAAGATTGATAATTAACAAAAAAAGCTAAAAATAAAGTATAAAAAATCACTAATCCCAGGGAAATATTCATAAGCAAATTTTTTCTGGGGTTGAATTGGCGAATAAAGAAAATAGAGAATAAAAAAAATAAAAAAGAAAAAATATGTCCATGGTTTTTTGTTAAATTTATGCTTTTATGAGCAAAAATACCAAATGTTTGATCCTCCATTAACTTGGACCATTTTTCAAGATAGGTGATTGGATCGATAGGATCTAATTTGCCGGTTGATTTGATATTATACATAGCATAATTAGGATCATCTGTAGAACATGTTTCCTGCGAATAAATCTGATGGCATTTTGGGAAAAAACCTCCATATTTTATATGGTTGAAAGAGAACAATAACACATTGGTTAAAAAAATTAAAAAAAGACTAATAGTGATTACTATATTCTTAAATTTTTTCGCAATAATAAATTGCCAACAATCGCTAAATAATTTTTTAAAATTCTTTCTATGTGCAATTCCTAATATAAAAAATAACCCTACCATGAGCGGACCAAACGATATTTTTGTAATCATACCAAGACCCATACAGATGAACACCAAAAACAAATCTCCCACTGATTTTTTACTTAGATGTTTGAAAGTAAAATAGATGCTACTGATTGCAAGTAAATTGACTAAATTATCATAATTCACACTTGACGAAAGAAACGTGAACATTAGTATATTCGTTTGTATCCCAAACGCTGTGATAATTAAATATCTCTCTTTTTCAAAAACTAATTTTAGTAACTTGTAGAATGCAAAAAGATAGATGAGCGAAAATATCAGGTTGATCAGGCGCATAAAAATTGTCTGATCCAGGCCAAGAATATTTAAATGTCCTAATTTTCCTAGCAACATATGATAGAAAAAACGGCTTTGGTTTAGGGTTCCGTAGTTCGACTTCTCATAGTCTTCTGCGGGTATAAAAAGCGAAGGACTTTCAAAATAATTCGTAATTTGCACTAGGTGCTCAATTTCATCAGGCGGTACACCTCGCTGAACATTAAAAATAAAATAACCCGCTTGGACAACAAACAGCCCGACAAGTAGGAACATCAAAAGTGTAAAATAATTTTTTCTTAAAAATGCTTTCATAATTAACATTATTTTAGTAACCTTATATAAGTTTTACAAGACAATTATGAGTAGTATACAAAAAAAAATGTGGGGTGATATTCAGGTAGATAAAAGATCCCGTGGATGGCGTGTTATTCCAGCATTTTTTAAGCGATGTTTACATGCCTTTGCACGATATGTACCTCTAATACCAAGCTGGAGAGTGGCTATACATCGGTGGCGTGGAGTGATCATTGGAGAAAGAGTTTTTATTGGAACTGAGGTTTTTATCGATGATGCAACTCCACATTTGATAAAAATTAATGATGATGTCACCATTATCGCGCGTTCAGCAATCTTGGGGCACGCTTATTATCCTAAGCATTTCTCAAAAATTCTAAAGAATAGCAACGCAAATAAAAAAACAGTTATTGGAAGGGGTGTTTATATTGGTTTTGGCTGTACAGTTCTTCCGGGGGTGATGATTGGTGACTATGCAATTATTGGAGCTGGAAGTATGGTAACAAAGGATATTCCGCCTTACTCCGTTGCCATGGGTGTGCCGGCAAAAGTAATGAGAAATTTTGATTCAAAAAAAATAACATAACTACCTAAAAATGTGTGGTATTCTTGGATTGATCGAATTGGCCGGCTACTCAGTGACACACAAAAAAACAAGGCAACTTACAGATCGCCTCTTTGTGCTCGCAGAATCTAGAGGCAAAGAAGCCTCCGGTTTTGCCACGAAAATGGGGGCAGGTTTAACGGTCTATAAAACGAATCAATCCATCAGGTATTTAGTAAAATCAGCGGCCTACAAAAAAACTTTAGGCCAAAATCAAGCAATCAAAATTATTGGTCATTCGCGTTTGGTAACAGACGGCAGAGCTTCGGTTAACATCAATAATCAACCTTTTGTAAAACATGGCATAGCGGGTGTTCACAACGGAATAATTGTGAATAAAGATCAAATTTGGGAAAAATATCTAAATGAAAATCGGGAGTCAGAATTAGACAGCGAGTTAATTCCGACTCTCTTGAGTCATTTTTTCAAAGAGGGGGATGATATCGGCACCTCATTAAAAAAGATGTATGGCGAATTTTATGGTATGACTACAATCGCCCTTTTTTTTGAGGCTACCAATCATTTATTATTGGCAACCAATAATGGTGCTCTCTACTATTTACCCAGTCGGGATCACTCGGTATTCATATTCTCTTCGGAGAGCATCATGCTCAAAAAAGCAGTACAACAAGCGAACCTCAATGCTGTTTTTGATACGGAGGAAATTGTACACATGACTCCAGGAAGGGCATGTAGTGTAAACCTATCCTCTTTAAAAATTGAAGACATCGATTTTCAAAATGGAGAAACTTTTTCAGATTGGAATGTTTCCGAAAAAGGTGTGATTAACGACATTTCTGAACCGGATAAGCACAGCTCACACAACTTTGTTAAAATCGAGAAAGAATTTGCCCCTAACCAAGAATTCACAACCTTTTTTCGAGAGTGTGAAAATCACATCACAGATTTAACAAGATGCAATAAATGTGTATTACCTAAAACTTTTCCATTTATCGATTATGATGAAGAAGGTACGTGTAATTTTTGTCGTAGCTATCACAAGCTAAAATTTAAGGGGGCGGATATTTTTGAAAAACGAATGGAGAACCACAGAAGAAATGATGGAAAGCCAGACTGCATTGTCTCTTTTAGCGGAGGTCGTGATAGCTGTTTTTCATTGCATTACATCAAAAAGGTTTTAGACCTCAATCCCATTGCCTACTCATATGACTGGGGGATGGTAACCGACTTGGCACGACGAAATCAAGCCAGATTGTGCGACAAGCTCGGAGTGGAACATATTTACATTTCAGCTGACATTCCAAAAAAACGTAAAAATATTCAACGCAATGTCTTGGCGTGGCTAAAGTGGCCAAATCTAGGAACGATACCCCTTTTATGGCAGGGGATAAGCAGTATTTTTACTACGCCAACAAGCTAAGAAAAGACTATCAAATCGACGCGCTGATCATGGGGGATAATATGCTGGAGTCCACCAATTTTAAAACGGGTTTTTGTGGCATAAAGCCTGTTTTTGATCGTGAAAAAAACTACCACATTCCTTTAATGAGCAAATTCAAAATGTTGGGATTCTATAGTAAAGAATATCTATCAAACCCTAGTTATTTAAACCGGTCACTCTTAGATACCACCAAAGCATTTTTATCTTATTATTTCATCCCCCATAACTTCATCAATATTTTCGATTACATAGAATGGAAACAACCTATGATTGAAAAAATCCTATTTGATGAATACGACTGGGAAATCTCTCCACATACTTCCACTACCTGGCGTATAGGAGACGGTACTGCCGCTTTTTACAACTACATTTATTACACGGTTGCCGGCTTTACAGAAAACGACACCTTTCGCAGCAATCAAATCCGCGAAGGTCATATCACCCGAGAAGAGGGCCTGAAAAAAGCGACCGAAGAAAATAAGGCACAGTGGAATAATATCAAATGGTATTGTGATACTATTGATATCGATTTTGATGAAACGATAAAGATTATTAACCAGATCCCAAAACTTTATAAGAAATGAAACTATTTTTTTGCACCAGCTCGTATCCGGCAGAATCCAATATTACAATCGGTAGTGTGGCTTCTTTTGAGAAGGATTTTGTAATGGAATTGATCAAAAAAAATGTCGAAGTATTTGTGATTACTCCCAAGCAACCAGGAGATGGATTTGATGAAAAACACCCCAAATTACATATCATCCGCTACAATTGGGCTGGCTCAAAAAAAGGTACAGAATTATCTTCATTGAATATTTTTAATCCGCACGATCTATGGTTCGCAATCTCGATTTTCTGGAATGGAGCCAGGGCGGTTCTGAGGCTTGCCAAAAAAGAAAAACCAGATTTTAATTTTGCATTGTGGGCAGTGCCAGCTGGGTTTTGGGTCTGGATATGTAAAAAACGTTTTAAAGTACCTTATGCTGTATGGACACTCGGATCCGATATTTGGGTGTATGGACGAAAATTCTACACAAAACCTTTGATTAAAATGATTTTGAGGTCAGCAGACAAGTTATATTCAGACGGCTTTTTACTCGGAAAAGAAACAGCTAAGTTAGGTGGTCAGAAATGTGTTTTTTTACCCTCAACACAAAAGTTGACGACGGAGGGGATTGAAAAAATGCAATTGCCCTACAAAACAGAAAAAATTAATTTTCTTTTTATTGGGCGTTATCACATCAACAAGGGGCCAGACGTGCTTTTAGATGCAATTGCACTTTTACCGAAAGAGATTGGCGAAAAATGTCACTTTCATTTGTTTGGTGGTGGCGATTTAGAGCCCCTGCTTTTCCGGAAAGTGAAAGTATTAAATCTAAGCAATATCACTATCAACGGGTTTGTGAATACGACAGAATGTTCAGCACTTTTAAGGCATGCTCATTTTCTTATTATCCCCTCGCGAGAGGATAGCATTCCAGTAGTTTTATCAGATGCATTGCAGTGCCACTTACCTGTTATTGTAGCTCAGGTGGGGGATATGAAACAGCTTGCAGACGAATATGGAATTGGGTATTCTTTTCCACGGGAAGATGCTAAAATATTGGCGAAATATATACAGCAAGCTGTAAATGATGATAAAGAAAATTTTAGAAACAAAATTGATGAGGTGCTAAAGATTTTTGATCTTCCTGGGACAGTGAATCATTTAATAACGGATATTAAATCAATAATAAAATGAGAGATAATTTTTTAGTTTTTGGTCAACCGCTTATTGAGCAACCCGAAATAGACGAGGTGGTGGCTTCTATGAAGGCATCCTGGCTTGGAACGGGGCCAAAAGTGCGAGAGTTTGAGGAGCGATTTGGGCAATACAAGGGGGTTACAAATGTGGCAGCAGTAAACTCCTGCACAGCGGCCTTACATCTTGCCTGCGTAGCGTTAAGCCTTGGGCCTGGCGATGAAGTGATAACAACGGCAATGACATTTTGTGCCACAGTAAATTCAATTATTTATACGGGGGCAACACCAGTTTTGGCAGATATAAATCCAAACACTCTCAACATTGATCCGGAAGATATTGAGAAAAAAATCACCGAAAAAACAAAAGCAATTTTGATCGTGCATTTTGCGGGGAGGCCCTGTGAGATGGATCAAATTATGAAAATTGTTAAACGACATAATCTTAAGGTAATCGAAGATTGTGCACATGCCATTGAGACCGAATACCATGGTCAGAAAGCAGGAACCTTTGGGGACTTATCATGCTTTAGTTTCTATGCGACAAAAAATATCGTTACTGGTGAAGGGGGTATGATTATGAGCAATCAAAAATCATATATAGATAAAGCAAAAATCAAGGCGTTGCACGGACTGAGTGTGGATGCTTGGAAACGATTTTCCGACGATGGCTATAAGCACTATTATGTAGAGACACTTGGATATAAATACAACATGATGGACTTGCAGGCGGCTATTGGCATCCACCAAATTCAGAGGGTAGATGAATATTGGGGACGACGTGAAAAGGTATGGAATCAATATCAGGAAGCATTTAAAGATCTATCTTGCGGAACACCAGCGGATGCGGAGCCTGATACACGCCACGCCTATCATTTATACAGTCTGCGAATTGATCCAAAAGCATGTGGTATAAAGCGCGATGATTTTTTGGTGGCCATGCAAAAAAACAATATTGGCTGCGGAGTCCATTATCTAGCCATTCCGGAACATCCTTTTTATAAGGAAAAATTTGGGTGGGATGCTACACAGTATCCTAATGCATTAAAATTTGGACAAGAAACAGTCAGTATACCCATTTCACCTAAACTTACTGAGCAGGATATTGACGATGTAATTGAAACGGTAAGGCATATTTTATCTCAAACACCATGAATGACACATTGATCAAATTGGGCTATCCTCTCACCTTAGTAAAAGAATATAAACATTGGTGTCTATTATTTAGACCTAAACAGATCACGTTAGGTTCGTTAGTTTTAGTTTGTAAGGAAGACACGATAGAATTTTCCAGGATATCAAGTGCAAGTTTTGAGGAATACACAAAAATATTGCCTATTATTGAGGAAAAATTAAAATTCCTATTTAATTATGACAAAATAAATCATTTAATGCTGATGATGAACGATCCTCACGTTCATTTTCATATCATACCTCGATACGCAAACTCCAAAAATTTCAATGGATATATATTCCAAGATTTAGGATGGCCAACAATTCCAGACTTTTCTCAAGATAATCAAATACCCTCTAATATTTTTAATCAAGTATTGCAATTCATAAGTGTTTCATTTAATGATTGTAAAATTCCTTCAATAAAAAAATATAATCGAGTCTATACAACTGGTGTTTTTGATTTATTTCACCCTGGTCATTTAAATATTATTAAACAATCCAAGGAGATAGCTCATTATTTAATTGTTGGGATATCAACGGATGAATTAGTTTGGCATTGTAAGAATAAGCGACCAATAATACCCTTCGAGGAGCGCAAAAAAATAATTTCTTCTATTATTTATGTTGATGAAGTAGTTCCACAATTTGATAAAGATAAACAGGCTGCGGTCAATAAGTACAAAATAGATGCAATTACCGTTGGTGATGACTGGAAAGGCAGATACCCCCCCGTTTCTTGCAAAGTAATTTATTTCCCATATACCAAGTTTGTGAGTTCTACATCTATGCGTGAAAATATTCAGAGTGGAAAAACAATCGATACTCCATAAATTTAATGAAATCCATCTTTGTTTTATTCGGAATTAACTCCATCGCCTACAATGTGGCGAGCGCTTTTCAAGATTCAAATTATTTGGTTTATACCGCAATGCCAAAGGGGGCTAATAGAATGTTCAACTACAGTAAATATTTTAAAAAGGTAAAACGATCTCGTTTTCGATGGGATGATGAACGATTTTTAGAGGACTTAATCCATTTTTTAGAGCAACAGGATTTCACTCAAAAAATCCTTACTTTTTTAACAAACGATCAAGCCCTTCATTTTTGGATGCAGAACGAAAAAAAACTATCAAAATACCTATCGATCCAAAATAAAGACATTGGCCTTTTTTATAATAAACATAGGTTTTTCAACGCGATTAAGGGGCAGTCGTTTTCTCCAAAAACATGGGCGTCAGGAGATACAAAAACGTTTCCATGTATTGTAAAACCCGCTTATAAAGATTTTAAAAATAAGTTTTACAAAAACCTTGGAGCAAAAATCAAAATCCTCAATAAAGAAGCGGACTTAAATTTATTAAAGGATTTCCATTTCGATGAACTGATTTTTCAGGAAGTGATCGATTTTGATCCAGGAAAAGAATTCAGTTATTGGGCTTATCGTAATCCGCAGGGGGAAATAGATTCTTTTGTTGCTCAGCATCTCAACAAATATCCTAACAAGACAGGGCGTGTTTCACACACAAAACTGATTGATAATACTTCAATAAAAAGGATCGGAGAATCAATCATGAGCCAGCTCAACTATATTGGAATTGGGGATATACAGTTCGTTCTCGACAAAAAAACTAACTCCTACAAAGTCATAGAGATGAACCCACGGCTATGGTGTAGTCATGAATTATTGCTCATGAACGGTATTAACTTATTAAAAAAATGTGCAGCGGATTATTACAAACTAGAAACAACCTTATTGCCAACAAAAGGGAATGGTCAGGAATGGTTTAGTTCACTTTACAGCATTAAGCACAATCGACCATTGAGCTACAATACGGAGTTCCACAGCCTCGATTCAGACAATCTGATGACCAAAATTTTGATTTGGTGGTATTTACGAGTAAAGTATCTATATTATTCAATTAGAAGATTCTAGCTTATGAACAATCCTACTGGATGTCCTGTTGGTGTAGAAGAGGGTACACGTTACAAGTTGCAGAAAAAAGCGAATAATGGCTTGATTTACAGTTTATACTGGGAGATAGGCTATGGTTTTGCTCATATTTTTAAATATCTTCGATTATCCCCCAATTTTGTCAGCTTTCTCTCACTGATCTCTTATGTAGTAATGGGGTACCTTTTTTTAAACGCCTATTTTGCCTGGGGGGGCATTGCCTTTTTGTTTGGAGTTTTAATGGATTGCACTGATGGAAAGTTAGCACGAATGACTAATAAAACCTCTCGTTTAGGGATTTGGCTGGATTACAATTTTGACAACGTGCGACCGCTTTTTTTATATCCTGCAATAGCCATTGCTCTTTTTGAATCGAGTCCAGAACTGTATTTTTTCATTTTCGCTTTCGTAGCAATAGCCATGAATTTAGTTTTTGTAATCATTAACATGAAATGGGATGATTTTAGTTTCTCGAAAGAGAACAAAGAAAGTTATGTAAAAAATTCACGATGGCATCCCATTTTAAAACAGTTTTATTTTTATGAAGGCATTGAGCCGCTTGCCTTGCTTGGGTTTGTCTTCTTTGGGCACATAGATTGGTATCTCATTTGCTGGGCATGTGGAATGACATTAATGTATTTATTAATGGCATTTTATGGTGGCTTTGTAATTAACAGAAAAGATAAAAATGAAGCTCAATAAATGGTTTTCATATATTTTGGCCTTGCTACTAATTGGAGCGGTGTTTTATTTTTCTAAAAACCAGTGGCAGTATTTTGCAAAGATCAAAGAGATTTCCTGGCAAGGAGTTTTTTGGATTTCATTGGCTTTTATTCTTGCTCAAGTGGCTCAGAGTATACAACTCAAGTGGTATATAGAAGTTTTTGATATCCATTTATCTTATATTGAAGCTTTTGGTCTTATTTCATTACAAGCATTTGGCAATTATTTACCACTCAGTGGAGGAGTGATTTCTAACATTACCTATTTAAAGGCAAAAAAAAAACTACCCGTATCCAAATATATGAGTTACTTACTAGGAGACACCATTCTAAAGTTTTTTATTTACAGCGTATTGGGTCTCATCTTACTACTTTGTGGAAGCTTCATATTCGGGCTGTTCGAAATTAATTTTTTAATCATTGGCTTTTTAATATTCCTTTTTTTCTCTGCAGTGGTTTGTATTTTTTCCCCAAACATTAATAGTGGCACCCAAAACAAAATTCTCTTATGGCTATTGCACATGCACAAAGGGTGGGATTTGATCAGGAGAAACAAGTCACTCATTTTTAAAAACGCAATATTACACATAGCTATATTTGTTTTAATTGCCCTACAGTTTTATGTGATTTTCGGGGAAATGGGAATCGAAGTGAGCTTCCCCGCTGTACTTATTCTGACCGTAGTCACTAATATCATAAAAATCTCCTCTCTTTTTCCTGGCAATTTAGGGCTTAGGGAGACAGTCTCTGGCGGAATCACTAAAATATTTAGCCTCTCCTTCGAAGCTGGTTTCACTGCTTCCTTGTTTACCAGGGTGATTACAATGGTTTGGATTTCCCTTTTCGGGATCTATTTTTCATTTTCCCTGATTCGCAATTTCCGAAAATAATCCCTTTTCTGAAAATACAAAATCTGCTCTTGATTGGTACGAATTCGGTCAAACATATCAGCAATCAGGGCCATAATAATAGTTAAAACACCTATTAAATTTAAAAGCCCTCCTAAAAATCCGAAAACTTTATAAGGCGAAAAAGTGCCTATTTGAAAATAATGAATAATCAACCAAACATCTAACCCAAGCCCCATTAAGAAAATCAGTATTCCTACAATTCCAAAGAATCTTAAGGGCTGATGATCACGGTAAAATCTCAGAATAATCAAAAAAGTACCAACGGCGTACTTAAAAATGCTTCCAGCCACCCGGGAAACTCGATCTGCAAAATATTCTACAGAAATCGGAATTTCAGCAATGGTGAGTTCTTTATGAGAAAGATCCAGAATCGTTTCCTGAGTATAAGTAAACCTTTCCACTAGATTAAGCTTTAAAAGGGCTTCACCGCTATAGGCACGAAATCCACAGCTCACATCACGGACACTACGACGAGCAATTGATGAGACCAAACGAGCAATCTGCCTATTCCCCCAATACTTAACGCGAGACATAAACTTAGGTCGAACGCCCTCTTGATGAAACCGATTGCCTGTCACAAAATCAGCTTCACCTTTTAAAATCGGTCTGATTAAATTTGGAATATCCTTTGGATTGAATTGGCCATCTGCATCAATACTAACCACAATATCGGCCCCCCGTTCAAGCGATTGATTCACACCAGTATGAAAAGCCGCTCCAACTCCTTTATTTGTAGCATGGGAATAGACAGTAGCTCCATACTTTTCAGCAACACTTTTTGTATTGTCAGTACTTCCATCATCAATTACTAAAACTTCAATTCCATCAATACCATCAAGCTGATGTGGTAGGGAGTCAAGTGTGGCTCCAATGCGCACCTCCTCATTGAACGCAGGCATATAAATGACAAGTTTCTTTCCTTTATCCATAGCCAATTCCCTTAAGAATTATTTCAGTTTGAGAAAAATCAACACTATGATATATGTTCTTGCCATCAATCACCACTTTAATTCCAGTATTGGCATAGTTTTGAGGAGTAATCTGTTTAAATTCTTCATGTTCCGTGGCGATAATCACCGCGTCTACTTTTTCTAGGAGATCCTTGATAGAATTAACATTCGATTCCTCTGGAAAATAAGGATCAAAAACAAACAGTTCTGCCTTATAGCCTTGTAATAATTTAATTATTTTTAATGCTGGACTTTCGCGTTTATCGGCCACATTACCCTTATAGGCGATGCCCAAAACTCCTATTTTTGAATTATCAATAGAGTTTCCAGTACTACTGAGAGCATCTTTCAGTTGGCTGATAGTATAAGCTGGCATACTGTTGTTGATTTCTCTGGCAAGTTTTAAAAATTGATGTTCAAAACCACTTTTTTGCGCTCTCTCAATCAGATAATAGGGATCAACCGGAATACAATGTCCACCAACGCCACACCCAGGAAAATGAGGCATGAAAGCAAAAGGTTTATTAGAAGCTCCACTCATAACTTCTAATAGATCGATACCAAGAACACTGAACGATTTTGCTAATTCGTTTACGTAAGCAATATTGATATCACGAAAAGTATTTTCAATGATTTTGGTAGCTTCGGCAACTTTCAGACTGGTCATTTCATTTATGTCGGCGCTGAGAAAGGAACGATAGAAATCAGCCACCATCTTACAGGCTTCTTTAGTAGTAGCGCCAATATTGCGAGGAATATTATAAACATTCCATTTTTTATCTCCTGGGTTGATGCGCTCTGGACAATGCGCAACATGAAAATTTATTTTCACTTTCATACCCGTTTTCTCCTCCAGTAAAGGAATGACTATTTCCTCGGAAACACCAGGATTTACGGTAGATTCAAGAATTATAGTGCTCCCATTCTCAACGTAAGGACTTAGAGCGATTATTGCAGATTTAACGGGAGATAGATCGGGTAAATGATCATCGTTAACGGGAGTAGGGACACAAACAACGAAAAAATCAGAATCCTGCATGATCGCTGGATCCGTTGATACTTCAAACTGCACTGTCTGCATATCTTCGGCAGCCTGCTTATCATCAATAGGAGGTACCCCCTTTTGAATAAGACCAATTTGTTTCTGACTAATATCGAAACCGCAAGTCGTATATTGCCCATTTTTAGCGATAGCACACAATAGTGGAAATCCCACATAACCCAGTCCTACAATACAAACTTTTTTTTTGGATAAATTCATAATACACTAGTCAAATATTACCGATACAGCTTATCCTTTTTTGACCCTGAAATCAAATCGATAAAGTCCCTAATCTTTTCTGAAAATAAAAATTAAGTTACCCATTTTCAATTATTATGCTATATTGTAGCCCGTTTTTTAAATTAATCCCATTCTCATGAAAGGCATCATTCTCGCTGGCGGAGCCGGCACACGTTTACACCCCATCACCAAAGTCACCAGCAAGCAGCTTTTGCCGGTTTACAACAAGCCCATGATCTTCTATCCGCTCGAAACACTTTTGAAGGCGGGTATCACAGACATTCTCATTATCATCGCGCCGGAAAACGCGGGGGATTTTGTCCGCTTACTCGGATCCGGAAAGGAATTTGGGGCCAAATTCACGTACGAAGTTCAGGAAAAGCCGGAAGGATTGGCGCAAGCCTTTATTATTGGCGCGAGTTTTATCGGTAACGACAGCGTGGCGATGATTTTGGGAGACAATTTGTTTGAGGATGATTTTTCAGAAGCGGTGAAAAACTTTAAATCAGGCGCTTCCATTTTTCTCAAAGATGTCCCCGACCCTCAGCGCTTTGGGATTGCCGAAATAGATGCGGATCTAAACGTGCTAAGCGTCGAAGAAAAACCGAAAATTCCAAAATCAAAATACGCGATCACCGGTCTTTATATGTACGACAACACCGTTGTCGAAAAGGCGAAAAACATCACCCCTTCCGCGAGAGGTGAATTGGAGATCACCGGTTTACACGACATGTACCTTAAGGAGGGTAATCTGAACGCCGTTATTCTAAAAGGCAAGTGGCTCGATACGGGAACTTTCGAATCTTTGCATGAGGCAAGTTGTTTCGCCCGCGAAAAAGCGTTAAAACAATCACACTTACAGGTAACTGAAATGAGGATAAAAGAAAGATTAGTGTAATTTTCTGAAAAGCTCCCCGTTTTTTAGGCGACCTTATCCACCGAAACATAACCAGAAATTTCCTTCGTCCGAATACGTTCCAGCCAAAGGGATTTCTCTCCGCCTGAGGCGGATCGAAATAACATGGTGCCGATCGTCATTCCGCACGCCGATGCGGAATCCCTTTGGCCAAGCCGGGCAAGCGAACGAAGAAACAATCGAAATACCCCCCAGAGAGGAGGGCGAGAAGCACCTTTGACTGAGGCAGGTCGAAATGACATGGTGCCGATCGTCATTTCGAATGCAGTGAGAAATCCCTTTGCCTAAGTTGGGCAAGCGAACGAGAAAGTGATCGGTATTGACGTAACTTATAGTTTTAAGTATACTTTAAATAACTAGATAAATAATTAAACTATTTAAGTATGATTAAAACTTATATACCGAGAGATATTTATCTCAAACGGATAGAGCCGTTCATAGATAAGGATGTTATTAAAGTACTGGTAGGCCAGCGCAGAGTGGGGAAAAGCTATCTTTTGTTTCAGATAATGGACTTAATAAAAAAAAAGCACAAAAATCCGAATATCGTCTACATCAACAAGGAATTAAACGAATTTGAAAATATATTGAATCACAAAGATTTATTAGAATTTATTGGCAAAAAAGTTATAAAAAATGTAAAAACATATGTTTTTATAGACGAAATTCAGGATATCGGTCAATTTGAAAAAGCCCTCCGAAGTCTGCAGGCCGAAGGTTTATATGATATTTATTGTACGGGGAGTAACGCGAATTTATTCTCAGGCGAACTGGCAACATACCTCAGCGGAAGATACATTGAAATAAAAGTTTACAGTCTTTCGTACGAAGAATTCCTGAGGTTCAAAAGCCTCGATAGCAACAAGGAGTCTTTGTTGAAATTTATAAAATACGGAGGATTGCCTTATTTGATACATCTTCCCCTGGAAGACGAAGTGATTTACGATTATTTGAGCAATATCTACTCCGCGATACTTTTTAAAGACATAATAAAAAGACATAGAGTCAGGAATGCGGTCATACTCGAAAGGCTTATAGAATTTTTGACGGACAACGTAGGAAGTTTTGTTACGGCAAAACGAATAAGTGATTTTTTGAAGTCACAAAAGATAAAAATATCACCATCCGTGATTCTGAATTATCTCCAATATCTTTCAGCGGCATTTTTTATATTTAAAGTTCAGAGATCGGAAGTGGGAGGCAGGAAGATATTTGAGATAAATGAAAAATACTATTTTGAAGACTTGGGACTAAAGCATTCAATACGCAGGTACAACAATAATGATATTAATAAAGTTTTGGAAAATCTGGTTTTTATGCATATGAAAATATGCGGATATTCCATTACGGTTGGACAAATCGGATCCAAAGAGATTGATTTTGTGTGTAGCAGAGGTGAAGAAAAAATTTATATTCAGGTTGCCTACATCATCAACGATGAAAAAACCCGGGAAAGGGAATTCGGCAATTTGCTGGGGATAAAAGATAACTACAAAAAAATAGTTGTCTCGATGGATGAAATGGGAGAAGGTAATTTTAAAGGCATCCGGCAAATAAATATTACGGATTTTTTAAGCAAGTATTGGTAAAATTAATTTTTTCTTCACCTCATTCAAAATAACGATCGCAGGTTTATTGACAAAAGAGAATCGGTTCGCTTAAAATGGAAGCACAATTAGCCTCATCAAGAGTAGCGGGTAGAGATTTGGCTCAGTAACCCGCTCCGCAACCGGTCTGAAGTGACATTCAGAAAAGGGTGCGCCATCCAAAATATGTCCCCGCGTAGGCTGGGGACATGTCCCCGCGTAAGCTGGGGATAAGATGAGTAGTCACCTAAAATGGCTTCTCATTAACTTAAGAAGTTTTTATTATTTTATTGGTTTGTTAAATGGATTCATTTGCTAGTATTAAAAATTTAAAGGATTTAGAAGTCTATCAATTAGCACGAGAACTTGGAAAACTGGTTTGGAATATTGTTATTCAATGGGATTATTCAAAACGTAAAACAATCGGAGATCAATGGACCCAGTCAACCGATTCAATCTCCGCAAATATCGCGGAAGGATACGGACGTTATTACTTTAAGGAGACCATACGATTTTATTATTATTCTCGTGGCTCAGAATTTGAATCTTATGATTGGTTTGAAAAGGCAAAAGAAAGAGGATTGCTAAAAGAGGGGGAAATTGATCAATTCCAAATATTAATGGATCAAATCCCAAAAGAATTAAATATTTTAATCAAACGTACACGTATAAATGCTGAAAATTATGGAAGGGAACAATAAATTAATAAACTAATAGATCAATTATGAGTAAATACTTTTTCACTTCCGAGTCCGTCACGGAAGGTCACCCTGATAAAATCTGCGATCAAATTGCCGATGCGGTCCTCGATGCTGTCCTCACCGACGATCCCGATAGCGCGTGTTGCTGTGAAGTCTTTACCACAACGGGTCTCATTGTTGTGGGAGGCGAAATCACCACTAAAACATATGTCGACATCCAAAAAATCGCTCGCGATACGCTTAAAAAAATCGGTTACGACAATGCCGATTACGGAATCGATTACAAGAGTTGCGCGGTGCTCAACGCCATTCACGAACAGAGCGCGGATATCGCGCAGGGGGAAGATGCCGAAAAAGGCACTCACAAGGCCCAGGGGGCGGGGGATCAGGGGATGATGGTGGGGTTTGCCTGCACGGAAACGCCGGAGCTCATGCCCCTTCCCATCATGCTCGCGCACGGGCTCACCCGTCGTTTGGCCGAGGTACGCAAAAACGGCACCATCCCCTACCTTCGCCCGGATGGCAAAAGCCAGGTGACAGTGGAATACGAAGAAGATCCTTCCGACCACGGAATGGTCGGCAAACCGGTGAGTGTAGAGACGGTCGTTATCGCGGCACAGCATCACGACGATATCTCTCATGAACAAATCCGCGCGGATATCATCGAACACGTCATTAAGCCGGTTTGCGGAAAATGGCTACGTAAAGACACTCATTTCCTCATCAACGAAACGGGTAAATTCGTCATCGGTGGTCCCCAGGGGGATACCGGCGTCACCGGTCGCAAAATCATCGTCGACACCTACGGCAGTATGGGTCGTCACGGAGGCGGCGCGTTTAGCGGAAAAGTACCCAACAAACAGGATCGCTCCGGCGCTTACATGGCGCGTTACATCGCCAAAAATGTCGTCGCGGCCGGGTTGGCCGGTCAATTCGAAGTTCAGCTCGCGTACGCCATCGGTTATCCCGAGCCGGTTTCCGTTCATGTGAATCCGTTCGGAACAGGAAAAGTGTCCAATGAGGTGATCGAAAAAGCCATCCGCCGGGTTTTTGACATGACTCCCGCCGGCATCATCAAAACGCTTGATCTCAAACGCCCTATTTACAGTGCCACTGCGGCTTACGGCCATTTTGGTCGCTCCGAATTCCCATGGGAAAAATTGGACAAAGTAGAGGCATTAAAGCAGGCGGTTCAATAGATTTGACTTTTTATTGTAATAAGTTACAGTGATTACTGTAAAAAATAACAGTTAATAATGTTTAATTTTCGTTCGACAATCACTGTGAAATTACTCAGTTATTTTCTTCTGAATCCGGAAGAGAAAAACTACTTAAATGAATTGGCGCGTCTCTTAAAAGTTGATTCAGGGAACCTGGATAGGAAAATTAAAAAACTTGAGCAGGAAGGTGTTTTTGTGAGCGAAAAAAGAGGGAATCAGAGATATTACTTCCTGAATAAAAAATACCCTCTTTTAAAGGAACTTAAAAAAATATTCGAAGCAAAATACAGTTTGGCGGAAAAAATAACATCCGTTTTAAAAAAAATAAAAGGAGTCAAAGAAGCTTATTTTTTTGGTTCTTATGCAACGGATTCTCTCCGGGAGGGGAGTGATATTGATTTACTCATTGTGGGGAGGCATAAGACGCGTGATGTTCAGGAAAAAATACTGGAGTTCCAGCGATTTTATAAAAGAGAGTTTAATATCATCAATATTACGGAAGATGAGCTCAGGGAAAGAAAAAAGAATAAAGACCCTTTCATAACTCATTTGTTTTCAAATCAATTGATAAAAATAATTTAATGTTTGAAAAGTTTTCGTTTCAAAAAGAACAGGTAACGCTTTATTTTAACGCGGCACTGAGAGATATTAAAATCGCGGAAAAATCGGACGTATCGGAAGTTGTTTTCCGGTTTTCTTATGATGCATTTCTTAAATTAGCTATCGCTTTCTGTTCCAAACATAATTTGCGTGTCAAGGCCCGTGCAGGACATCACATCGAACTCATCAACATGTTTTCGGAGCTGACAGGCGACAAAACAATTGAGGTGATTGGCAACGAAATGAGAGCAAAACGCAATATCGATCTGTACAGCGGGGGCACTTTGATCACCAAAAAAGAATCCAAAGAATATTTTCATTGGATTGATGGGTTGATTCAAAGATATCAGAATCAATTTTAATCAAACGCACACGAACAAATGCGCAAAATTATGAAAAGGAACAATAAATTAATAAACCAATAAATCAATAAACTAATAAATATGAATTATAAAATAAAGGATATAAAATTATCCGAATTCGGCCGTAAGGAAATCGAAATTGCCGAAAAGGAAATGCCGGGACTCATGGCGCTTCGTCAGAAATATGGCGAATCAAAACTTCTGCATGGTGCGCGTATCGCCGGTTGTATCCACATGACCATTCAAACCGCCGTTCTGATCGAAACCTTGATCGAATTGGGCGCGGAAGTTCGCTGGAGCAGTTGCAACATTTTTTCCACTCAAGACCACGCCGCCGCTGCCATTGCCACTACCGGCGTTCCCGTATTCGCCTGGAAAGGCGAAACCGAAGAGGAATATTGGTGGTGTGTGGAACAATCACTCAAATTTTCCGATGGAAAGGGTCCTAATATGATTTTGGATGACGGTGGTGATCTCACTCAGTTGATTTACGAAAAATATCCGGAGATGTTGATCGAAATTCGTGGCATCACCGAAGAAACGACAACGGGCGTCCATCGCCTTTATCAAATGATGAAGGAAGGCAAACTCAAGACTCCGGCGATCAACGTGAACGATTCCGTCACCAAAAGTAAATTCGACAATCTCTACGGTTGTCGTGAATCCCTTGCCGATGGCATCAAGCGAGCGACCGATGTGATGATTGCGGGAAAGGTCGTGGTCGTAGCGGGTTATGGCGATGTGGGCAAGGGGTGCGCGCATTCCATGCGTTCGTATGGCGCCCGTGTGATCGTGACCGAAGTCGATCCCATCATTGCCCTGCAGGCCGCGATGGAAGGCTACGAAGTCAAACCGATGGATGAAGCGTGCAAAGAAGGAAATATTTTTGTGACCGCCACAGGCTGCTTAGATGTGATCATGGGAAAACATTTGGAGCAAATGAAAGATCAAACCATCGTGTGTAACATCGGTCACTTTGATTCCGAAATCAATGTCGCCTGGTTGCAAGCGAATGCGGAAAAAATCAATATCAAGCCTCAAGTGGATAAATTTGTTCTCAAAAACGGCAACGAACTGATTCTACTGGCCGAAGGTCGCCTCGTTAATCTGGGCTGTGCCACCGGTCACCCCAGTTTTGTAATGAGCAACTCCTTCACCAATCAGGTTCTTGCTCAAATAGAATTGTTTACTAAAACAAGCGATTACCCCGTGGGCGTTTACATGTTGCCAAAAAAACTCGATGAAGAAGTCGCCCGACTCCATTTGGAAAAAATTGGTGTCAGACTCGAAACACTCACCGAAAAACAGGCAGAGTACCTCGGCATCTCCGTCGAAGGCCCTTATAAACCGGAACATTACAGGTATTAAATACCCCCTCTGCACTCCCCCTCATCTTTTCGTTAATCGTTTAACGGTTTCGATACGCGTATCGGTTCACGTTTAACGTCTGACGGTTCGTTTAACGTAAGACGAAAGACGATACTCACATCGATAACTTGCTCCGGCGCAATAACCCTCTCGTCTACTCTTCCTGCTTTTATTGCCTTTTTTCCTGTGATTTGTTTTCGCTCGCCGCTGGGCGTTCCTTTTTGTAACCAAAAAGTAACCAAAAAGTTCCGGGGGTTCCTGAAGCCTATTCATCGCTGTACTTCATTTCTTCATCGGGAGGCTCATTCACCCCCGGACCCCCGTTTCCTTTTATCATCAGGAATAAAACTCATAATCCATCGGAGATGGATCAGAAAAGGAATGGAAGAATGGTGTTTTCAAAAAAAGGAGGGCAAGAGGGCCAAGTGCCGGACCCAACGGGGCCCCTTTGGGGCGCGCCTGCCTGCCGGTAGGCAGGGAGCAGCCCCCGGTCACAGCAAGAAGATTAAGCACAACATTGAACATGAAGTTTTGTTCGACATGCCTGGCGAACAGAGATTAACGCTGACGGGAG